>ENA-OOYV01002112-OOYV01002112.1-human-gut-metagenome-genome-assembly--contig:-NODE-2112-length-10580-cov-2.359905_pt1 | contig 10580 bp, 9 predicted proteins | sample MGYA00241704_ERZ501380 | MGnify/ENA primary metagenome ERZ501380 (study PRJEB25962, sample SAMEA2042984) | human gut metagenome | biome: human gut; feature: human-associated habitat; material: faeces...
CGCCCGTTCGCTTCCATATCATGAGTCATGTCTAACAGTGTATGTCATGCTATCAACGCAATAGTCAAACGCTGTCCGCAACTTCGTCATGCACCTTCAAATGTTTCCTTGTACATCGGCACCACCACGCCTCTAGCCACACGCCAAAAACATCAACTCCTCTTGTAAATGAACGACTTGTAAAACAAACTTTTTTGTCATAGCAACAGCTATAATTATCCCCCGAATAATGAGGGGGAAAGGGGAATAATGCTTCAACGGAGAAAAATTCTAATCAGTTTTCTAGCCATTACAGTACTGCAGGGAATTACCTACCCGGCAATCGCGCTGGGCAGCGAATCCAACGCAATGCAAGTATCTTCCAATAGTCAAACTGCCGAGCCGAATCAGAATTCAAATAGTATCCAAGGAGGTGATTCCACCACAATCACTTCAGACGCTGATGATGCCTCGCAATTTTCTGATTCGGCATCCGAATCAACACAACCGAACAGTGTAATTCACTCCAGCCGACAGAACAGGAATGACGACAGACCCGATTCTTCCGAACCGGACAAGAATAACGACAGCACCAGTCCTAACGAACCAACTAAACCAGACAAACCTGAAAACGGTTGGGATCAGAATAAAGAGCACTACTACGAAAACGGCACTATGGCCGTCAGCAAGGACGTATTCATTTCAAGTTCTCCCAACAACCGCAAAGACGGCATCTGGGTTCGTTTTGACGAAAACGGTAATTTAGTCAAAGGAGAAGATCACCGCAATGGCGGCTGGTACTACTTTGACGAAGAGACAGGTGCCATGGCCAAGGGAGTTAAACACATATCCTCCAACAATGGTAAATGGGTGTACTACGACGTGGTCACCGGCAAAATGGCGCACGGCGAAGCCCATCTCAACTACGACAAAGAACATACTGGCTGGTATTATTTCGACCAAAACACTGGCAAAATGGCGCATGATTTCGTCTACCTTCGCCAACATGACAAATGGGTATACTACGACAAAATAACAGGCAAGATGCAGTACGGCGAGCACTACATTAATGATGGGTGGTACTACATGAAACCTGTCACAGGAGCCTTGGCCAAGGGCAGAACATGGCTGGACGCCGGTAAGAAATGGGTATATTACGACAAAACCAGTAGTCGCATGATTCATGGTGGAGCCATTCTTGACGGGCATCATTATTTCTTCGATCCCCACACAGGAGCCCAATACAACAAACAACAAATCATCGATAGACTGACTTCTCAAGCACGCGCGCTCTTAAATCAGCATCCTGATTGTCCAGGTGTGCTCGCTGCAAATGGAGGACTCATTTGCCCATTCGGACCATGTATGGCTTTTGTCTGGTACATATTCCATTCTGCCGGTTTAGACATTTTCCTCTGCGACGGAGCTAAAACCGGCTGGCCACACCATAACTACGATTGGTACAGATCCCGTGGGCGTGTCAGTCATACACCACATGTTGGAGATATCGCTTTCTGGAAGTTCGGAGATGCTTGGGCTCATGACTATGACGCCAGCCATGCAGGTGTCGTAGTCGAAGTGAATGGAAGAAATGTAATAATTATCGACGCAGCTTATGGAGATATTGGCATTCGTTCGGCTTACAACGGAGCAAACTATGCTCACCCATATTACGACGAGTAACCATTTAAACCTGTATAGAAACAGTTTATAAGGAGTCCATATGAAATACGGTGTCCGCGCATGTACATTAGCAATGTTGGTCATATTGCAAGCCTGTTCTTTAACAGCATGTTCTGGACAGAATAACAATGTTGCGCAGACACCATTTCCCCAAAAGTCCCCTGCATCATCTATTTCTAACGATTTTTCCAAAGTCATTCCTGACAAAAAATTCGCTGCATGCTTAGTCTCCGTACTCAACGCATCCAATAAGGGTTTCCCCTCAGTAAAAGCCTCTAAAATTAAGAACCTGTCGTTTACTGAATACACAACCAAATATCAAAATTGCAGTACGAATAATCTGCAAAAAATCACTTCAGTCGAAGGACTGCAGCATTTTACCGGATTGATCTCACTGGATTTGAGCGAGTTCAAATCTCTAAAAGAACTACCACAGATTGAATCCATGACCTCTCTAACCCAAATTAATTTGCAAGGCACTAAGATTTCCGATATTTCAGCTCTAGCGCATCTCAGTACCTTGCAGAATATCGCGCTTTCCGATAAATCATGCAATTTGACGCCGCTTTCCAGACTATCTCCTATTACGATTAGCGCGCAATGTCCCACCGTAGATTTGTCCCCTCTTGATGGCAAGAAAATCCAAATTTACGTTTCCGAATCAATCAGTGAATCCAAAGCACGAAAATCAGCCATGACAGGCAACACCGTCGCCATTATGAAAGCGGCTGGAAAATTCACCATTTTCCAGCCGAATCAATCAGGTAACATAACCGAATCTGAAATGTAAGTCACGAATCAACCTCGGCCTGTGACGTTATCGAAATAATGCCATGCTTGCCATTGTGGAACCCACGTGTTTCCGTGAGCCATAGCTCCCGTAACTGGATCGAAGTAGTACCATGAACCATTCTGTTTCTGCAAACCTTTTACCATTTTGCCGGTTTTTCGATCATAGCGGACCCATTTACCGCCATTCGAACGTATAAAAACATCGCCTACGCGTCTAGCGCCAGTAACTGCGTCAAACATGTACCATCCAGCGCGCTCATCATCATAGCCAAGATAAACTTCGCCATAAATCATCTTGCCAGTAGTCTCATCGTAATAGACATATTTGTCCTCATCGGACAAATATGTCATTCCTTTACTCATCGCACCGGTCGTAAAATCAAAATTGTACCAAGCTCCATACCTGAAATCCTCACCTTTAACCATCCGGCCGTTCGAATCATAGCGAACCCACTTACCGCCATTCGAACGCAAATACACATCTTTGTTCTGAGCCATAACGCCATTTGCATCTATCCAATACCAAGCATCTGTCGATGGGTCATATATCTCTTTTCCTTGAGCATATGAGCCATCCTTCTCCTGCCAATACTGGCGACCGTCCTTGTACACCCATTTTCCCGATGCGACGTTGGTCGCTTTATTACCAAAAGCATTCATGTCCACGGAACCACTGATACCGTTGATACGGCCGGAACTGGTGTATTGCCAGCCGCGGTCGTTGGTGCCAAAGGCGTTGTATCCCATTTGAGCACCATACTGGGCCACCCAACGGGTCTTTGCGTAGATGTTCGAATTGTTCAACGGGCCTTGCAGGTAGCTCGTATACGAATACACACCGAGATTCTTGTATCCGGCGGACTGCAGTGCGCCATACCAGGCGTCGGCCATACCGCTATAAACATTCGGATTGGTCGGCGGGGTATGACCAGCCCACGTCCACTTTTCAAGGTCGTAATACACAGGGTATTTCAGATCGTTCGGGCTCACGCCCATCTGGCGGAGTTTGGCAGCCACATCATTGCCTTCCGCACGTGCGCAGTTCGCATCGTATGCATACGAATACCAGTAGATGCCAAAAGGAATACCAAGACGTTTGCATTCGTTGATGTTACGTTGCGCTTTGGTATCGGCGTCATTGCCCCAGCCATAGCCCAAACGAATGATTGCGCCTTCCACGCCGTCGGCTTTCGCCTTGGCCCAATCGACGTCACCCTGCCATGAGGAAACATCAATCACGCCCTTGGCCTGCTGGGCGAACAGGTTGTTCCTATAATCGAAAAACGCCTTTGTTCCGTTGTAGGTTCCCCAGTGTGCTCCGTATTCGTTGCTCTCGAATTTAGTGAGCCGGACAGTCGAGCCACCCTTCAAGGACGACTGCTCCGCAGACTGTTTCACAGGTTGTTCCACAGCATCTTTCACATCCGAGGCACTCACCGGAATGAATGATTCGCCATCCGTTTTGGCCAGTGGATCAGGTTGCTGCGATTGCGTGCCGACCAGCTGAGCGTCCGTCACGGTTTCGCCGGTCTCAATGTTCTGTACATCACCTTCCGGCGTAACCGCAAGGTTCTCCGAAACCACAGTGGAATCGTCCGAAATGTTTTCGCTTACCGTTTCCGGCAGCGTCGCGTACGGATTGTCCGGCATGCTGTTTGACGAATTCTGCACATCATCCACAGTTGCGGCAAAAGAACTTGGCGTATCCTCAATCGCAATATCCTGCATGGCGTAAGCCGGCACCACGGCAACGGAAACCGTCATTGCAACCACGGAAGCGGTGGTCGCAATCTTCATCAAGCTTTTCGGCGATATCATCGTCAGCCTCTCTCACAAAACGCATTTTCACTCGTTGACGCAATTGCACACGCAAAACTTAAGTGTATTCTGAGATGTCCCCACTTAAAATAAAGCAGCTGGATTCCGGGCCAAACTTCACATTTACCGAATATGCCACAACATGAAGTGCTGGCATTCGGAAGTGGAACGGGTAACATACCTTATGTATTGTCATTTGGGAACAGAGGACCTTGTCGGACCACCTCCAATAGACAACATCAAAACGGTATCGCGGACTCCTGGAGGGAAGCATGGCACGGCACGAAAGGCAGCCAAATAAAGCTGACGGTCAAACAAATAGCGTCCGTAAGCCCCGAACGTTCAGCAGTACCGCGACCGTCGGGACCAGCAAATCCAACAATTCCGTCAATGCCACCAATCGTGACGAAAAGCTTAGAACAAAAGCACCGGGGACTTCCTACCGAACGGCTCCCGAAGATCCATTCCAAATCGCCATATCGCAAGGCGTGCAAGATGGCGACACTTGGGTACATAACCATGTCAAGAACTTGATTCGCCGTTCCATCATCGTAGCCGTTATCGTCGTTGCGGTATGCATTGTGGTCTTCGGCGTCATGGGCGTGAGAACATCGCAGAAAATGCGCGAACTGAATGCCATTAACGACTGCAGAGACGCGGTTGCCGCCATGAACGCTTCATATTCCAAGGATTTCCAGCTCAAGGGAAAGATTGTCGACGCATTTTCCAGCATGGATTCCTCATATGATCTGGAAAAGCTCAGCACCTTGTATCAGGAAGAAGTCAAATCGCCGAAGGCGCTTGACTGCAAAGCCGACCCGTCCGGGACCACCAGCAAAGCCAACACCGAACGAGCCGCATATGACAAACAGGCCAGAACCTTCGAGCGGGCGTTGACAAAGAACGAGGCAAATCAGAATTGAATACGAAACGATTGGCAAGAACGGCGCTTGCCGTTATCGTAACCGTAGGAATAGTCGTTGCCATCATCGTCGGGTGCGGCCCCAAATGGGGCAACGGTTCAGCATTGCACCAAAACGAAGAAACCGCGCAGTCCTCAAATTCGCAGGTTTCCGTGACTTTGCCTTCCTACTACATGGAAAATATGGTCTTCCAGCGCAATCAGCCGTTAGTGGTCAAAGGAACCGTCAAATTCGCGCATGCCAGCAAACAGATTGACGCATCGAAACTATCCGCAACACTTGCCCAAGGCAAGATGACTGCGAGCGCCACTGCGAAAATCGCAAAAAATGGTTCGTTTACTTGCACGCTGAACGCACAGAAAGCAAGCCTCGAGTCGTATTCGTTACAGGTGAAGTACGACGGCAAAGTCGTAACGGAACTGGCGAAAGTGTATGTGGGCGACGTGTTCGTGGCGGCCGGCCAATCGAACATGGAACTCAACTATACGCAGTATTACCCGGAGAACAGCGCCAATTTTGGCAACGGAATCATCAAAGAGACCGATCTTCCAAAACCACTCGTCGACAAGAACGTGAAATTCGTTATCGCAGATCATGATGTGAAGAACACGGATTTTCCGCTGGCCAACGTCAACCTGAACGCTGGCGCGTGGCTGAATGCGGATTCCACGAACTCACTGCATTTGAGCTACTTGACACAGCAGTTCGCACTTCAGCTGCGCGCGAAGCATCCTAACGTGCCGGTCGGCATCATCCAGACCGCGTGGGGCGGCACGCCTATACGCAGACATGTGCGCGGCGGAGATATCTACGCGAACCATATTGCACCGTTGAAAGATTTTCATGTGGCAGGTGTGCTCTGGTACCAAGGATGCGACGATGCGATGAATTTTGCGACCGCCACGGAGTATGAGTCGCAGATGACCGCGCTGATCAACCAGTACCGTACCGTATTCGGACGCAAGAATCTGCCGTTCCTATACGTGCAACTCGCGCGATGGACGAACTATCAGTACACACAGAACGTACGTGAAGCGCAGCGGACCACGCTTGACAACGCGAATCTGCAAGACCGTTCCAATGTGGCGATGACGGTTTCCCTTGACACAGACAAGGGCACATCCGCGCTAATCCATCCGCTCGGCAAAGATATTCTCGGGGCGCGCATGGCCGCGCAATATCTCGCCATGGAAGACGGCACCACCGTACCCAACGGACCGCTTATCGAACATGCCCGGCACACTGCGAACGGCGCAATCGCCTTGTCTTTCCGGAACGGCACCGCAAGCAGGCTGAAAGCCATGCAGCCGAACTATTCGAAAACCGCGAGCGCAATCGCACCAAACTATAAGAGCGCTCCGAAAGCGACCCCGTTAAGCAGTATCAGCAATATCGCCGCTCCCACCACTACGGCATTGCAGGGGTTTGAGGTCGCCAATTATTCCGGTCAATGGCAGGCGGTCAATGCCACTATCAGGGGCAATCAGGTGTTGCTCACCGCAGCCGATGGTTCAATACTGAACGATCTCAACGCCATGAGCCAGGTACGTTACCTGTTCAGTGGCAATCCGAAGTGCGCGAGCATGCTGTACAACGACTTTAATCTGCCGGCTAGCCCATTCATCACTATTGTTGAGTGATCTTTGTTGGGGGCCGCCGCTAGATAAACCAATACGGGCGGGATAAGTACGGGCGGTCTGAGCCGTTGCTTGGCCTGCTTGGTCATGTTTTGAGCAGGCTGTTCCGGCTTCTGGTTTGGATTCTGGTTTCCCGCTTAAACTATGAAGACTGCTGCAGCATCACAGAAACTAGACAAATGTCATTTTTCCACCAGTTTATTTAGGCACATTCCCCTCCTACTATGGCATACGGAACGAACGCGAGCGCACAATCACAGATCGAATGCAAACGTGCGCAGGAGAGGAACCACCATGAGGAATCGTATTGCAGCAGCTGCAGCGGCGGGAATATTAACCATCGGCATGGCCGCCTTGCCTTCCGCGGCTTCGGCCAGTGAAGTCGCACCGTCTACGGACGGATTGGCCGGCAGCACCACCATCAGCGGGCAGATCGACCAGGATATGGCCGTGTGCACCGATCAGGCGTGCGAGGCCGTGCAGCACTTGAACAAGACGAATCAGCAGATCAAGTCGGATATGGAAACCGCCAAGCAGCACGCCGAGCAGCTGCATCAGAACGCGCACGAGGACGCCGACGCGCTTCGCCAGTACGGCGAGCAGGCCTGGAAGAACTACCAGGAGGACCGCGAGGATATAAAGAATGCGATTGACGGCGCGGTCAAGCGCGGTCAGGAGCGCCACGACGCTCTGCATCAGGATATGCAGGACACGCAGGCCCACCTCAACCAGATGCATGCCGATATGAAGGAGACCCACGACGAACTCAAGACGAGGCATGACGCGTTCGCGGCGAGCAGCCACCAGTGGCATCAGTCGTTCATCGCGGCGTTGAAGGACGCGAACTCCAAGACGGGTCAGCAGGGCGGCTCATCCGTTGCTACCGGCACGCATGGCATCACGGCTGGAACGAATGCCGGTACGACCGTTACTGGAGTCAACGGCACCACTGGCACTGTGCGCACGGCTGCCGACACTGGCACGAATGGTGCTGCAACTGGATCCGTCACAGCGTCCGGCGATCAAACCGCCGCGTCCACCGGCGCGCTGACCAAGTCAGAATATGGACAGCTTGCACAAACCGGCATCGGCATTTCCCTTGCCTGCGCAGCCATTCTGCTGCTTGCCGGCCTTGCCTACGCCATGAAGACGTTCGTGCAGTATAAGCGCGAAACCAGCGAAGACTGAGCCGGCTCGCTGCCGGACAGCGTTTGCTTCATCGACTCATGAAAAACGGTCTCGAATATATCGGGACCGTTTTTTCATGCGCGTTTTTCGTATGTGCTTTTCATCTGCTATACGCATTGTTGCGATTCAATTGGAATGACGTAGTATAGCGACGTACAATGCAGCGCGAAGCGCGCGTACCGTGCGTGAACCGCGTGTATGTCCAGTATTCCCACTGATTGCCGTTCTGATCAGTCCACTGGTCAATTCGCATAATGGGGAGCACTGCTGGCGATTCGCGGCGACGGCGTATCGCCATTCCCCGCCGTCCGTCCGGCACTACCCGCGCTCCCCACATCGCCGGCCTTTTCAGCATTGCCGATGTTGGTTCTACGCAACGACCCCGCGGCCAACGAGCGGATGGATCGCCTGCGCTGCGCCTGTTCCGTCTGCGAAGCGGACTGAATTGCGGGAAAAGCGCCCGTTACGGGACGAATACGACCGGTTGCGGTCGGAATAAAGCTTGGTGGCAAAACCTGCGTTGTGATGGCGCTTATGGATGCCATCTGCGGCTGCTGCGTATTATCAGGACCATCCGCAGCATCTTTTTCTTTCACGGTTTGCGATTCTTCCGCACGATTCGCGTCATCATTCGCATCCTCGCCCGTTTGCAAGGCAGACCCAGCTTCGCTCTGCTTTTCTTGTTTTTCCTGCTTTTCCTGCGGAGCGGCCTGCACATCACTCTGCAATACGATTGGCGATGAATTCGAACGGCGTCGGGCAAGCGCCGCCAGAGAGTCACGAGTATCAGCATCGCGTTGGTCAGTCTGCTGGCTGCCGGCAGCCGTCTTGTCAACCATCGTCGTGCTTCTTTCTCTCAACGTCACGATTTCGAGCGTAACGTAGCGCAGCGCAAAAGTGCGCGTAAAACGACGATGTACGCAACTCCCCCACCGAATCGCAATCAAATATCGACATATGAGGGCAAACAATCCCATTATTGAGACCACAGACTGGCACCAATAAACCGCAGCATGACAATCAGGGACTTTCCTGGATGCCGGCCCGTACACGCGAGACTTGCGATACGGGACGATTCAAAAAACCGAGGCCAACGAAAGAAGCATTCGGAGGGAATCTGGAAGGAACCGGAAAACGGAGTGGAAAAGAAGGAACCCCAGAAACCGAATGATTCCAACGGTTTCCGGGGTTCCAATCCGGGCGGAGAATACGAGATTCGAACTCGTGAGGCTGTTACACCAACACGCTTTCCAAGCGTGCGCCATAGACCACTAGGCGAATTCTCCAATTATGCAACGCTTTCCAGTGTCTATCCGTTAAGCGCAACTTGACTAGAATACAACAGATTCTCCAGAAGACAAAGCCGGCGTGTCGCAGCGTTGAATCGATTCGACGCACACCACTGAAATGAACCCGAAATAAGTACGATTCTCAGGGAAGTCAATCGTCATGATCAGAGCATTGCACGCGTCGGATATGGACAGGGTCGTCAGCATATGGCTGGACGCGAACCTTCAGGCGCATTCCTTCATCCCTTCGGAATACTGGAAGAACAATCTTGAATACGTGCGGGAAGCGCTTCCGTTGGCGGAAGTTCACGTGTATGAAGACGCCCAAGGCGTGCAGGGATTCATCGGTTTGGATGGCGACCATATCGAAGGTCTTTTCGTCGCCAAAGAAATGCGATCACATGGCATCGGCAAGCAGCTCATGGACCACGTGAAACAGGGAAGAGTTGCGCTGACCTTGGAAGCGTACCGGAAGAATGCCGGCGCAGTGCGCTTCTACCAGCGGGAAGGATTCACAATCCAAGGCGAAGATCTGGACGTTTCCACCGGCGAAATGGAATACTCGATGCAATGGCGGCGCCGATAGGCCGGATTCCCACGATAAATTAGTAATCCGCTTCCGGGAAATCATGGACGAAACACTGGCACCCCATCCGAAAAGCGGCAAGTGCAGAACGACATTCCGGATAAGCGACACATGAACGTCATGCTCCGATACCAAGTAGAACGACTTGACCCACACACCAAAAAAACTTGCGACCCTACGAACGTGGCCCGCTGGATTCATCTCGGCAACCGCAGGATTGGCGGATGACCATTTCAGCGTCCACGAGTTGGAGATCCGGAGTGTCCGTGGGACTGAGGGCTGCGTTGACCGCGCATCGGGCGATGGCCTGCGTGTCCTGTTTCATGACGGTCAGACGAGGCCAGGTGTATTCCGATTCGATGGTGCCGTCGAATGAGATCAGTGCGACGTCTTCCGGAATACGTAAACCGCATTCGTGGATGGCCCTCAGGGCGCCAAGCGCCTCGAGGTCAGAGGATGCGAAGATCGCGTCCGGACGATCCGATGAACGGAGCGCCTCCAAAGTGGCTTTGTACCCGCCTTCCCTGGTGTAGGAGGAGGTATACACGGGCCCCACGGGCCGGCCGGCCTTCTGATGAGCCTTTATCCATCCGGTCACCCTCGCGTCGCGGGAGGTGATGTCCATACCGAACAGCATGGCGATTTTCCGGCGGCCATGCCCGAACAGGTGATTCACCGCCTGCGC
>ENA-OOYV01002122-OOYV01002122.1-human-gut-metagenome-genome-assembly--contig:-NODE-2122-length-10549-cov-3.209358_pt1 | contig 10549 bp, 5 predicted proteins | sample MGYA00241704_ERZ501380 | MGnify/ENA primary metagenome ERZ501380 (study PRJEB25962, sample SAMEA2042984) | human gut metagenome | biome: human gut; feature: human-associated habitat; material: faeces...
GGCATCGAAGATCTGGCCGTCGAAGAAGATGCCCTCTACCGGGGGAAGGGATGTGCGGACAAAGAAATCAATCTTCTTTGAATGTTCGGATACAGTTTGCTCCAGCTCTGATAACCGGCGATTTATGGAATAACCTTTCAGCAAATAATCCTTTAATACCTTGTTGGCCCATTGACGAAACAAAATACCTCTCTTGCTATTGACACGAAATCCTATGGATATGATTGCATCCAAATTATAATAAGAAATGTTTCGTACAACTTGTCGTTTACCTTCTTGGCGAACTGTTCGGAAATCCCGAACAGTTGAATTTTCTTCTAACTCTCCTTGCTCATATATATTTTTTATATGCTCACTTATATTTGCTTTACTAGACTGAAAAAGCTCAACGAGCTGCGCCTGCGTTAACCACACAGTTTCATCTTCCAGACGTACTTCTAGCTTAACGGCTTCGTCCGGCTGATATAATATGATTTCTCCTTGTTCCATTTATTTCTGTCTAATTTATAATGTAGTTATCAAGAATTACTTGACAATTATGTTCTTCATCCCATATGCTCCAAATAAAATATGTCGAACTTGTGAATACTTCTTACAGGCAGTTCATTTCTCCTCATAAATAGGAAAATAGAACGGCAAGCTTATAATATCTCTAGTGCGGTTCTTAAAGAAAATGAGTGAACGGTATCCTGAAGGGTCAATATTGCCATCCATATCTATGGCATCAATTGAAGAGTCTGAATAACTGTGAACAAATTCCTTATCTTGGCACTGCACGATACTCAAAAACTTGCCGTTCGGTAGACCAAACGTAGCGCCGACAAAATCTCGTGGAGCGTAATAGGCGTCTTGTTTTACGCAATAAGGTTCATGCGCCTCATAGTTATACGCGGCGTCTATTTTGAACGAAGCGTCTTTACCGGGGCCTTCGGCATTGCGAATAATAATGCGGCTACCGTTTCCGTCCTTTTCACAGTCAATCTGCGGTTTGTCGCCATAGCAGGGGAAAACAACCGTCGTATCCCGCTGCGGTTTCAGACCGTCGCCTGGAAGCGCGGTAAGCTCGGCAAAATTACTGGTTTCCGGTTTCGGGAGTGTTTTCAGAAAAGTATATAGCGGTATAACCAATACTCTGATTATACGGTTCTCTTTGTCTTCTATTCCGAAGAGAACTACCGGTATATTTTTACTTATTCCGAATTTTGTTGTGGAAACGTAATTTTCCTTGACCGTATATTTCATTCTCATTGCCAGACACGGATTGTGTGCGGTGAGAAGAAAAACCAGAAAGTGGTTGCCTGCTTTACGCATCGCCAAGCCGCGTACATCTGTTGCCAGTGTTAGTCCGCTTCCGCCAAGCTCGTATACATCAAAAGCTTCGATTTTTTTTGTGTATCCGACGTTGACTTCGCAATCTTCATATTTTTTAAAGTTGTATTCTTCCCGGAATTTGTAAGCTTTCGGGCCGAAATAGGTATCCGATATATGAAGACCGTGGGCATCTAGTTTGTACGAGAATAAATCCGTAGTGGGTAGGACAATAATTTCATCTTTGGTAATTTCAATCGGTTCTGACGGCTCGACTATCTTTTGAAGACTCTCACGTCTTTCGACCTTAACTCTATTACATGAAACAGTCATAAAACTTACAATTACCAGTATAACAGTCAGTATATAATTTATCGTTCTCATAACATAACGTTTTAATTTTCAAAACAAGCATAATATTTTAATATGCTGAAACAAAAGTAATAAATTTATGCGATAATAATCCCTTATCTAAGGGATTATTATCGCATAAAACTAAAAACTCTACAGCTTTATGCCAAACTATTTATGACTGAGTTTATCAGAAATTGTATTATGTAGCTTTTTCTATTCAACTCTTCCCTTCATCTTCCTTGAAACTATTATTGATCTGTCTTGCGATTAGCTGGAACCAACCCTATCATCTGCATTAGCCACACTATTCCAGCTTCGAAACATACTTCCAATTTAACAGTTTCGTCCGGCTGGTGTAATCCTTGATGTTCTATATCTATGTCTTTATTGCGAAAATACACGGAATTTATTCAAAGAATTATTTCAATACAAAAACATAGTGTATTGATAATGAAATTTAGATTTATTTCAATACACTATATTAATTGGTACAAACTACTATAAATATCCAACTAATCAAACGACACAAACTGAGCATGAATGACACAACTAAAACCATAACAAGTGTAATAACTATACAAGCTGTCTTTCTTATAACTAATAATTTTGTCCTACTTATATTTCTTATTCCCACGTTTAACGAATAGAGAATACCTTACTGGACATTTTTACTCTTCAGAATTATATAAAACAAACTATAATGCAATATTTTAGACTATTATGTGAAAAATCAGGATTAAAAAATATGACTGACATTTTATAAATAAATATCGTTAATTTATATTTGCATTATCCTTAAAATCCTTATAAGGCCATCGGATTTTATCGGATTGACAGAGAAAAGGCGCTCACAAGTTCTTGCTTTATTCCCTATTGGAAATAAAACAGACTATTGCCATTGTTCCAGTTATAAATTTAGAATCGGCACGTAACTTTTTCTTCTTGAACGCTGATGGTATAAACAGTAACAGGAAATGATAACTTGTGCAGACTTCCGCGTCTTTTACACATGTCATGCATATTTTTTGCAGATATCGTTTAACCGGTCTGTCCGGGAAGTTTGTCAGACCTCAAAAAAGTATGAAGTATGAAGAAGAGCCGGTATACGGATTTGTCCGTTGTTTTATTCACGTTGCTGTCGTCATGCATATTCTTTGCGGCTTGTAGCAAAGGGAATGAGGACAATCCTGAACAGCCTGAAAACATCATTGAGGATTTTGAGCAGGGAAATATGAACTTTACAGAAGGAGCAGGCGAACAGACATTCTCCTTCACGGCAAACACGGCATGGACAGTGAGCGTGGCTTCCACACGGAACGGAGGAGCCCCCTGGTGCACCGTTGCCCCTACAAGTGGGAATGCAGGTAGCCACACCATAAAGGTCACCACAACCCCGAACGAAACCTATGATGACCGCAGTGTGACAGTCACTTTAAAGGCGGGTACGGAAGTCAGGAACTTTGTGGTCTCCCAAAAACAGAAGGATGCCCTCCTGCTTACCAATGACAAGTTCGAGGTGGGACAAAATGGAGGAACTGTCACAGTGGAAGTGAAGGCCAATGTCAGCTATACTACAACTATCGGTGAGGAATGCAAGGACTGGATAAAGGAAAACAGTAATACCCGGGCACTGTCCACCACAACAAAAAGCTATGATATTGCCATGAACGAGAACGGTAAAAAACGTGAGGGAAGCATAATCTTCTCAGACGGTTCCTTAACGGAAACGGTACACATCTACCAAGCAGGTGGTTCCATAATCCTTTTGAGCCAGAATGACTGTCATGTGGGCGCTTCGGGGGAAGAGATCACAGTGGAACTGAGAAGCAATTGTGATTATGAGGTAATGATGCCGTCTGTAGATTGGATAAAGGAAACCATGACACGCGGCATGTCCAGCCACACACTGCATTATACTGTCGCCGCTAATGACACCTATGACGGCAGGGAAGCCAAAATTGTATACCGTGACAGGTCGGATAACAGCATAGCTGATACCCTGACCATCCTGCAGGCACAGAAGGATGCCATCATTGTTTCAGAAAAGGAGGTGAAGGTCGGCAGTGAAGGCGGTACTGTTGAGGTGAAAATTGACGCGAATGTGGATTTTGAGATGCAGCTTCCGGATGTGGACTGGATAAGCGAGGTTTCCACCCGTGGATTGTCAACGCATAAAAAGTATTTGAAGATAGCTGAGAATACGGGTGAAACTTCGCGAACAGCAGAAGTTGTTTTCAAGAATACCACCAGCGGGATTGAAGAGGCTTTGCCCATCAGCCAGTCCGCTAAGGGAAAGAGGGTGAAGGTTCATGTAGAAAAGGCGGGCACATTGTCTGACTATATTGCAGAATCAGAAAAACTGAATGTTGAGGAACTGGAAGTTTCCGGGAACTTAGGAGGAAAGGACATTGCATTTATCCGTGAAATGGCGGGAACATATAATCACGCCAACACGGAGGGGAAATTGGTTTATTTGGATATGACCGAGGCGAATATCGTAGCGGATGGAGAATATTATCTCCGCAGCTCATCAGGAAAGGAGTATTTGCCAACAGAGAACACCATTGGCGAACGTATGTTTACCAGCCGCGGTTTACAGACGATATTACTGCCTAAAAGTGTCACATCAATAGATGACTATGCTTTTTCCTCGTGCCATTCTCTCAACAAAGTGGTCATCTACGAGAATAGTGTCAAAACGATAGGAATGGCAGCTTTCGAGTATTGTTCCAGTCTTGCTGACATTATCCTACCAGAAGGTGTAACAACAATAGCGCGCAGTGCTTTTTGGGGTTGTTCCAGTCTTTCCCGTATTGATTTGCCAGAAGGTGTAACAACAATAGGACACAGTGCCTTTTATGGCTGTGAGAAATTGTCAAGTGTCAAGTTGCCCAATAGCCTGACCACCATTGAGGGATTCGCTTTCAGTGGCTGCAATGGACTTACCATTACTATTCCGGACAATGTGGAATCAATGAGCATGCTGACTTTTTCCGACTGTACCGGACTTGATATAACCATACCGGGGCGTTTTTTGACTAAAATAGAAAATCCGATAGGTTCTAACTGCAAAGATGTTCGCGTGACCATCGCAGAAGGAACTACGGTTATTGAAGAATATGCATTTCAGAAACTCCCGGGTATTGTCAGCGTCACGATTCCTGAAAGTGTGACATCGATAGGGCATGCGGCTTTTTGGCAGTGCTCGGGACTGACCGATATCGTCATTCCCAGCAGTGTAACTGAAATAGGCGATGACGCTTTTAGCGAGTGTACAAATCTTACCAATGTCACACTGCCTGATGGTCTAACTTTCATAGGGGAAGGTGTATTCGTAAAATGTACCAAGCTCTCGGAAATAAATATACCGAAAAAAATAACAGCAATAAACGATGCTACATTTAGTGGTTGTGTTTCATTGCGTAACATGGTTATTCCCGACAATATCCAGTCAATAGGAGTTCGTGCATTCGAGTATTGCTCCCATCTTACAATAACAATACCCGAAACTGTCACTTCAATAGGCAGCCAGGCTTTCAGGAACAATGTAGACCTTACCATCGCCATGTCCGGAAATCTTTTGGATAATGCTCTTTTCTCTGATTGTGAAAATCTAAGAATAACGTTGTCTGACGGGTCAACGTTTATCAAAGAAAGTGCATTGATCAACTGTAGCGGACTAATAGAGATCCATATTCCCAATAGCGTCTCTTCAATAGGAGCCAATGCATTCTATGGTTGTACCAATCTGAAAAATATCATTATTCCTAATAAGGTGACTTCTATCGAGGAAAGAACGTTTTACGAGTGCAAGGAACTTGTCAGTGTTGTTATTCCCAATAGTGTGAAATCAATCGGTACCGAGGCTTTTAATGGATGTTCAGCTTTGAAAAGCATTGTTCTTCCCGAAGGAATGACATTGATTAAGAAATGGACTTTTGCCGACTGTAGCTCCCTTGTGGATGTTACTATTCCAGGCACAATGACCACACTGGAATTTCATGCTTTTAAGAATTGCACTTCCCTTCGCAGTGTGACCATTCCTAATAGTGTAAATACTGCCGACGCTCCATTCTACGGTTGTTCCAGCCTTTCCGACATCAAAGTGCCTGACCATTTGTATGAAACCTCCATTTTTAGTGGGACCGGCATTACCGATATCACTGTTTCGGAAGGCACAACGGCAGTCGGCAGTTTCGCAGACTGCACCAAGCTTACCAGCATCACATTTCCGGAAGGAGTCAAGGCACTTACCGACTTTTCCGGTTGCAGTAGCCTTAGAGCCATAGATATTCCGGACGGAGTATCGGTCATTGGTTCAGCATTGTTCAGAGGATGTGCCAATCTAACCAAAGTCACCATTCCCAATAGTGTTGTTTCATTGGAATGGTTTGCTTTTAGCGATTGCAGTTCTTTAACCCGCATTACCATCCCCAATCATATTGCAACAATAAGCTCAGGTGCATTTTCCGGCTGCTCTCTTCTCACCAATGTCACATTAGGCAGTGGGGTGGCTTCGATAGAAGATATGGCATTCCATAATGCACCGATAAGACAATTGCGATGCTACGCCGTTGTCCCTCCTAAACTGCATGGGGTGGCTAATGGTTCTTTCAGTGCAGATTTGGTTAAAGGTGCTACGCTTTATGTTCCTGCAGGGACAAGTATAGCCTATTCAGAATCAGACTGGAAGATATATTTTGAAAATATTATTGAGATGGAAGAATAATAGATAATAAATTTTGGTAACTATATGCCCAAGCATTTTTAGTGCAAAGTAGTATATAGTTACCAAAATATATTATAATAATATTCAAAAAATGAAACAAACACAGTCAATTTGGAAATAGAAGTATGTCATTGGAGCGGACAAAGCTCATTCAAAAGCTTCTCACAGTCAATTCCAATCTGTCGATAATTCTGTTCCACCTCCCTATCAGTTGTTAACTTCACTATCGGTAACGGTTTTTCATCCAGTGAAAACTTTTCAAACCGTGTTTTTATTCGGCTTACATTAGATTCCCCTGCAGAAAGTATAAATTCTCCTTTCTGCAATTCAGCAAATTTATTGCTATCATAAATTTCCTCCTTCTGTTTGCTCCTGGTAACACTACTATTGTATCGACCAGAACTGGACCCCGCGGAAATACTTTTCTTTTCCTTCTCCTCCTTTCCAAAAAACAAGGGATAATACTTCAATGCTTCCACATCTTTTGTTTTCCCCAGGAATAAATTAGCAAAATTGGCCATAATGGAAACCCTATCCTCCTTACCATACAATTTATCGAATTTCGTACCGGATTGTGTCAATACAAGAAATGAAACGCCATATTCTCTCAAGACCGATGGCAAAGATTGGAAGTCATTCACTTTAACGGTAGTCATTTCATCAAGAACAAATGCGAATTTCACACGATTACCAAACTCAATCCGACGTGCAGCAAGGGGAACTAACATCGCTACAATAGGAGAAATCATACTCTCAATCGCAAAGTTATTTGAAACAGCAAAGAGCTTCGGATCTTCCGGATCTATCAAGTCATAGATAAAATCATTACCAGAAAGGACATAACATACGTTCTTGTTAGTAGCTAAATTACTGATATAGTTATTGATGGAAAATATCACAGAACTTTGGGTACGTTCACTGCCCTTGGAGCCAAGAAACGCACCAGCTTTCATCTTAGACATCATATCCCCCTCCAGAAAACGCGTCAATTGTTCCGGTGTGGCCATCAGGATGAAATTGAGAATATGCGGAAGGGTGCAATACTTCTCGTAATCACCCTGAAATTTATAGAATCTCACCGCCACACCGCAAAGTAATCCAAGCGCAGCCTGAAACCATTCATCAGTATTACCTTTCTCAGGTTTCATTGCATTAAAGAAGTCCGTCATCGCCTGGAAGAGCATCGTTTCATTACGAATCACATTTTTATTAAGAATGTTAAATCTATATGTACGTGACATATCCGTGAAACTTATATAATAGAACTTATAAGGATATTTATACTTCTGCACCAGGTTCCAAGCAGTCTTCGTATAATCATAATCTTTATAATCATAGATGAATCCTGCCCATCCATAACGTATATACTGTTCAAGAATGGGCTTACCTATCGAGGCAGTCTTACCGGAACCGGCACCCCCCAAAACCATGAAATTATCACGTGGATAATAGAATTCAAGCTGACCGCTTTCGCTGCCAAGAATAAATGTATCTTCGTCTTTTCTAGGCTTGGCTTTCTCGACACCAGATTCATTGAGCAAATATTTGGTAACAAAAAATAATGAAAAAACAACAATCAAATAAAAGGATAATTGAACCTCAAAAAAACAGAGAAATACGTACGAAACTATCAAAGTAAGAAAAAAACCTCCACAAACATACAATACAAGATTTTTCCATTTTCTTACAAACGGATTAATGCCCATAAGAAAAATCAAACATGCAGAAAGAAACAAACATTCAATAAAAATCAAACTCATATCACTGACTCATTTTCCAATAAAATATTTTTAATTTTTTGCTTTAAATACAACTTGACAGATTTCTTTGTTGGATGAAGAATTAGAGTAATATTTCTTGCACCAGTCATAAATTGCCTCTCCTCTTTCATATCCTCCATTACCTCATGTATAATCTTATTCTGAATCTTATTTTTATAGCTGGAATAACTGCTATCGTGATAGTAAAAGCGTTCATCTGCATTTGCTATATATCCATATTTATTACCGAAATGCTGAAAGCAGTCTACCTGCCACCCTTTCATGCTGAAACCATTTTTCACAGCTTTCCCATTAAGAACATTAACATTTCCCATACTTTTAGCCAGAGGCGACAATGATATGGTCTGAGTAACGTCCATCCTGGAAACTATAACATGAGCATGAAGCTGCAATCCTTCTTTCAAGTCTCCCTTACTTCTTAAGCCATCCTTAACCTCTTCATCAAGATATGTATAATGCCGTTCAGTTTCCACTCTTCCAAACCAGAGAAGATCTTCACTTGACAAATCCTTATTTCTATTAAAATTCCTAGCATATATATCCATACAGTCCCTTACGTAATCCTGGAATTCAGAGACAACTTTTTCAATCTCCTTATCCGTCAGTGAAGAAAGAGCTACCACGTTATCCTTTCCTGTCACCTCTTTAATCAAATGGGCAATTTCCCTTTGTGAAGGATTGTAGGATAACATGTAGAATTTATCTTGATTGTTTTTAAGTGTTTTCTTATTGTTGTCTATTTTTTGTATTACTTCGGTCAAAGGCACACTATCCTGATTTTGCGAAAAAAAGAATTTTCCACTACCAGATTCCTTATCCAAGTAATGAGCCAATTTAACACAACTGCCTGCATTAACTGACACTCCCAACTCATTTTTTTCTGGACGATGCAATTTGCTATACATTGATATATGTTCTAATTTTTCTTATTAGTTGATCCCTATGCTCGCGAGACAATAGAAAGAAACCGTCTTTATTAGAAGAAAGAATTCTGTCAGATAATAGTTCTTCAATATCAGATATAATATCCTGAATAACATTATTTTCAATAGCATCCGACCGAAGTTTTTGTATAAGTATATCTTTATTTCGTATATCCGATTTCAATTTCTCATTCATTTGTATTACCTGGTATAATTCCTCCTCAGAAACACTTAACCCTACTTCTGGAGTATTACTTCTATCCGAGAAAAATCCATCCTCAACACCATGTAATATGGGATCAATCTTATTAATCTCAATATTACGTAGAATCTTTATCAGATCATCCATTCTCTTCAATAAAACAGCATTGCCAGACTTCATGGTAGAAACAAAAGTAGCAACTGGAGGTGTTTGACCAAGACGGGGCTCTATGCCGGTCAGCTCGAAATACCCAAGCATCTCATCCAGGCAGTCTGAATAACTGCATCTCTTTTTATATCTATCCAGTCTATTCTTTACATCCTCTTTAATCTTTATACTTTTATATTCCTCTGCCATTTAATTATCTATTTTATTGCAACAAAGATAGTTAATATTAATAATTCCACCTATTTTCCACCAAAAAACAATATATGAAAAATTAATATGTTGATTATATGGCATTTATAAATTAGAATATTTTCAATATTCCACCTTATAAATTATTTTAAATTAAGATATTAAATATATAAATTCTACCAAAATTCCACCTAAAAAATATTATGTATTTTATAACTATCTAATATATAACGCTTTGCGTTATTAAGTTCACAGTTTGCGTGAACTCTTCTTGCTAATCACATTACACTTCGTTTCATTTCCCTTGAAGAAAGCAAATACCATTAGGGAAAAATATTTATATTAAAGGCAGCAAGTATTAGCATGTGCATGCGCACGAATAAAGAAGCTTTCGACAGAAGAACATCATGAACTCAAAAATGCGAATGGTGCCAGCTTTCAAAACACACTCTACCGGCTTGTTTTCTGGCTCAATTTTGAAACTTTTATCAAATTCCGAGGTAATGTTCATCAAACAAAAGAAATCTTCTTAAAACGAATTTAAAATACAGAGGTGAATTTTCGATTTATTTTTCCCTATTTGTTGTATATATTACTACTTGGTTCATTTTTTCGTAGTGACGATTTAATTTTTGGAGTTTTTTTCGATTGATTTTGTTATTTCTTTAGCAGCAATGAGTTTAGAATATTCTTTAGCTAAAGCTAGAGAAAAATAGCAGTTTTGAAAACTGATTGATTTATAGGAAATTACAAATTTACGCTCACGCTTTTGGGGAACGCTCACGCTTTTGGGGAACTTACGCTCACGTTTTTGGGGAACGCTCACGCTTTTGGGGAACTTACGCTCACGCTTTTGGGGAACTACGCTCACGCTTTTGGGGAACTACGCTCACGC
>ENA-OOYV01002128-OOYV01002128.1-human-gut-metagenome-genome-assembly--contig:-NODE-2128-length-10511-cov-4.496748_pt1 | contig 10511 bp, 8 predicted proteins | sample MGYA00241704_ERZ501380 | MGnify/ENA primary metagenome ERZ501380 (study PRJEB25962, sample SAMEA2042984) | human gut metagenome | biome: human gut; feature: human-associated habitat; material: faeces...
AGAGGCAGAGCCTCTGGTGGGGTCTAAGGGGCAAAGCCCCTTGGTTCCCCTCACAGCTCCCTTCGTCCCTCCATCGCCTTTGAGAGCGTCACTTCGTCGGCGTATTCAAGGTCGCTGCCGACGGGGACACCGTGGGCAATGCGGGTGCACTTGATGCCCATGGGCTTAATGAGCCGCGCAATGTAGGTTGCGGTTGCTTCACCCTCGATGTCGGGGTTCGTCGCCAGAATCACTTCGCTGACCGGCTCGGTCTGCAGGCGCGTCATCAGTTCCTTGATGTGTATATCATCCGGCCCGATGCCGTCCATCGGCGACAGCGTGCCGTGCAGGACGTGGTACAGCCCGTGGTAATCGTGCATCCGCTCCATCGCGGCCACGTCGCGCGGGTCGCGCACGACGCAGATTTGCCCGTTATGGCGGCTTTCATCCGCACACACGGCGCACTTTTCAGCGGAGGAAAAATTGCCGCACACGTCGCAGTAGCGAATCGCCTTGCGCCCCTGCCACAGCGCTGCTGCCAGCGCGTGAACATCCTCCAGCGGCATCCCGACGATATGGTACGCCAGCCGCGCCGCCGTCTTGTGACCGATACCGGGCAGCCGAGACAGCTCCGACACCATCCGCTCAATCGGTTCGATTTGTCCGGGCATCAGAACAGACCGCCCATACCGCCCATGCCGGGCGCCATCTTGTTCATCGTCTCTTCGCGGTTTGCTTCGCCCTTGCGCAGCGCTTCGTTCACCGCCGCCATCACAAGGTCCTGCAGCATTTCCACGTCGTCCGGGTCAACGACCTTGGGGTCAATCGTCAGGGACAGCAGCTCGCGCTTGCCGTTTACCTTCACGCTTACCACGCCGCCGCCGGACTGCGCTTCGTACTCCTGCGCATCCAGCTTTTCCTGCGCGTCCGTCATCGCCTGCTGCATCTTCTGCGCCTGACGCATGAGCTGCTGCATGTTCGCGCCGCCGCCGAAGCCAAAGTTCTGTCGTGCCATAAAAATCGTCCTCCTAATTATTCGTTTTCTGTCAGTTTCTCCGGGGAAATCCGCCGGATGGTCAGGTTGCCCGAAGCCGTCGTCACGCGGACAGACGGTGCGCCATTGACGATGGATACGCCGTCCGTCAGCAGCCGCCCGGACACCGAGCGAAGAATGGCGTCACACTGCGCGCCGGGAATCTCCAGACTGATGCCGCCTGCGACCGAGCCGCCCTTGAAGGTGGAAAACATCTCCGCAAAAGAGAGCATTGCGCCCCGGCTGACCGAGGACAGCGAGATGTTCAGAAACGCAAGGCGCTCCAGACAGAGCATCCCCGTCGTTGTGAACAGGCTGCAATCCTGACCGGACAAGTCGCTGCCGGCAATGTCGCCGCTGCCGTTCTTGACCTTCAGGCTCAGGCTGCTCAAGTCGGAGAGCATCACGAAGCCGGAGAGCGACTCCACGGACAGGTCACTGACCTGCAAACCGCGGACATGCACGCTGCCGGACGTCGTGCGAATCTCGACCCGCCCCTTCCACGCGCGCGGAATGCGGACGGTCACTTGCAGCCAGCGGGCGCTGAGCGGCAAGGGCGAGAGTGCGGCGGCGGACTGCTCCAGCGTCAGCGTATCGCCGTTCTGGGCGAGCGAAACCGCCTTCATATCATGGTCGTCGCCGGATGCCATGACTTGGATTTCCTGCGTGTCATCGGCGTAGAGTTCCAGCAGGGCGCCGGTGAGGTGAATCACCAGCTGCGTAATGGTCAGCGAGGAAAAAGAGTTGCGCGAATTCATACGCGTTCACCTCCGTCATTCGTCCTCATCATATCACGTTTTGGCGCTTGTTGCAAGGGGAAAAGCCAACTATGAAGCAGTTGGATGCTTATGCGGATAGGCATCGTTGACTTCATTTCCATAGTGGTAACTTCCGCGAGTTCCAGAGGGCATAAAAACAGACGAAGTCTGCGATCGCCCTCTGAACTCCTTCGGCGTTCGCCTCTGGATGCTACTTGATTTTTATTGGAAGTTTTTTAGTTTGTGCGCAGGGACGCTTCGCTGCCTGCGGCGAAGTTGCCGGACTTGTTTTTCCTCTTTGAGTAGGTTTAACGGAGCAACAGTTGGGGCGTTGCCCCAAGCCCCATAAGGGGCGCCGCCCATTAACCCCGCAAGGGGCATTGCCCCTTGACCCTTTTTTCGGCGCCATGCGGGTGCTGTTATTCCAACAGCTCCGCCCCTGTCACCACGTCGTCCATCACCGCGATAACCAGCGGCGTTCCGCGATCCTGCTTGCCTTGCAGGCGCACCGCGTCGCGCTCCACCAGCGTCGCGGGGGATTTCGCCTGCTGCACGCGAATCAGGTGATCGTCCTTCTCCAACCGCACCACGCCCGCAAGCTGTTTGCCGTTGCTGCCATTCTTGTTGAAATAGAAGGACTTCACGCCCTTGCCGTTGCGGTTCTGCTTCTCGAAATCGACGGAGAGCAGGCGTTTGGCGTAGCCGCGGTCGGTCAGCAGCACGATTTGGTCGCTGTCTTGCAGCTGCCCGCACCAGATGACCTCGTCGCCGTCCTCCACCTGCATACAGCGCACCCCGGCGGCGACGCGCCCCTGCACCGGCACGCTGTCGAGCGAGAAGCGGATGCACAGACCGCTGCGGGTGAACAACAGCAGGTCGTCGCGACTGGCGGCGGGGAGAATTGTCAGCAGACGATCGCCGTCCTTCACATTCACGGCGGCGAATTTTTTGCTGCGCACGTCGTAATCCGCGGCGGCGGTGCGTTTTACCATGCCCTGCCGGGTGATGAAGAGAATGTCCGGCAGATGCCCGACGTCTGCCATGCGGATGCACGTCATCCACAGCGCCTTCTCGTCGTCCTCCAGCCCGGCCAGCACGCCTGAAAGCAGCTGCCCGCGATCCTTGGGCTTGACTTCGTTCAGCGACGCAACGGGCAGGGGATAGCAGTTGCCGCGGTCGGTGAAGATGAGCAGCGTCTCGTCTGTTTTGGCCATGAACAGGAAGTCGGCGAACTCCTTGTCGTCCTCCGCGCGGGTCGGGAGCGGCGTTTTTTTGTAGAGCGCGGGATTCATGCGCTTCAATTGCCCCGCGCCCGTGAACGCCACGATGACTTCCTCCGGCGCGGCGGCTTCTTCCTCGACTTCCAGCGGGGATTCGTCCGCTTTTTCGATGGTTGTGCGGCGCTCGTCGGCGAATTCCTCGGCAATCTCCTGCAATTCCTTGCGGATGACCGCCAAGAGCTTTTTCTCGCTGTGCAGGATGCCCTCCAAGCGGTCGATGAGCTTCAGAATGTCCTCGTACTCCTTGCGCAGGGCGATGATTTCCAGATTCGTCAGCCGCTGCAAACGCATATCCAAGATTGCCTGTGCCTGCGCGTCGGAAAGCTCGAAGCGCTCCATCAGGCGGGCTTTCGCTTCTTTCGGGTTCTTCGAGGAGCGAATCAGCGCGATGACCTCGTCGAGGTTGTCTACCGCAATCATCAGCCCCTGCAAAATGTGCGCGCGGGCTTTCGCCTGCTTCAGGTCGTACTCCGTGCGGCGGGTGATGACGTTTTTCTGATGGCGGATGAAGTGCCCCAGCATCGTCTTCAGCCCCATCTGCACGGGCTTGCCCTCGGCGATGGCGACCATGTTCACGCCGAAGGTGACCTGCAAGTCTGAATACTTGTAGAGCACTTTCAGCACCTTGTCCGGGTCGGCGTCCTTCTTCAGCTCGATGACGGCGCGCATTCCCTCGCGGTCGGATTCGTCGCGGATGTCGTAGATGTTTTGCAGCTGCCCCTTCTTTTCTTCCGACAGCTTCAAAATCTTCTCCAGCATCGCGGCCTTGTTGACCATGTAGGGGATTTCCGTGATGACAAGCAGCTTGCGCCCGTTCACGCCGTCCTCCACATGCACACGCGCGCGCAGGGACAGCTTCGAGCGTCCGGTCTCATAGCCTCTGCGGATTTCCTCGTTTTTCACCAGCACGCCGCCGGTGGGGAAGTCCGGGCCGGGAATAATCTGCATCAGCTCATCCAGCGGAATGTCCGGATTCTCCATCACAGCAATCGCCGCGCGGATGCTTTCGCCCAGATTGTGCGGGGGGATGTTCGTTGCAAGCCCTACCGCGATGCCGCTCGCGCCGTTGACGAGCAGATTCGGAAAGCGCGCGGGCAGCATGTCCGGCTCTTTGAGCGTGTCGTCGAAATTCAGGCGGAACGGCACGGTGTCCTTCTCAATGTCGCGCAGCATTTCCAGCGCGAGGGGCGTCATGCGCGCCTCGGTGTAACGCATGGCGGCAGCGCTGTCGCCGTCGATGGAGCCGAAATTGCCGTGCCCATCGACCATCGGCCCGCGCATGGAGAAGTCCTGCGCCATGCGCACGAGCGCGTCGTACACGGAGGAATCGCCGTGCGGGTGATATTTGCCCAGGCAGTCGCCGACGATGCGGGCACACTTGCGGTGCGGCTTGTCGGGCGTTGTGCCGAGTTCCATCATGGTATAGAGAATGCGGCGCTGCACGGGTTTTAAGCCATCCTCGACGCGCGGCAGGGCGCGTTCCAGAATGACATGCTCCGCGTAGGGAATCATGGACTGGTGCATCACGTCCTCGACGGTCGTTTGCAGGATGCGCGACGGGTCGTCCTTGGGAATCGGGCGGTTATCGCTTGTTTTCTTTGCCATAACTTACTTTCCTTCCCCTCGCTGACCTTCCGGCAGCTCGAAATTATCCGGCTTGTTGAAGTCGGCGTTCTCGATGATGTAGTCGCGGCGCGGCTCGACCTTGTCGCCCATCAGGATGGTAATGCGGCGGTCAGCCAGCGCTGCGTCTTCAATCGTCACCTGCATCAGTTTGCGCTGGGAAGGATCCATCGTCGTCGCCCAGAGCTGTTCGGGGTTCATTTCGCCCAAGCCTTTGTAGCGCTGAAGCGTGTAGCCTTTGCCCGCTTCCTTGATGCACTTCGCCAGCTCCTTGTCGTCGTAGGCATAGAGAACCTTGCTGCCCTTTTGAACCTTGTACAGCGGCGGCATTCCGATATAAACGTGACCGCCGGTGACAAGCTCCTTCATGTAACGGAAGAAGAAAGTGAGCAGAATGGCGCGGATGTGCGCGCCGTCCTGATCGGCATCGGAGAGGATGATGACTTTGTTGTATTTGAGGTTGGCAAGGTTGAAATTCTCGTCGATGGACGTGCCGAGCGCGGTAATCAGCGAGCGGAACTCCTCGTTGCTCAGCACCTGATCCAGCCGCTTCTTTTCGGCATTGAGGGGCTTGCCGCGCAGGGGGAGAATCGCCTGATAGCGGCTGTCGCGCCCCTGCTTGGCGCTGCCGCCTGCGGAATCGCCCTCGACGATGAACAGTTCGTTGTCTTCCGCCTTTTTGCCGCGGCAGGCGCTGAGTTTGCCGACCAGCGGCGCGGCGTCAAGCTGATTTGCTTTGCGGGCGTTGTCGCGGGTCTTGCGCGCGGCTTCCCGCACCTGCGCGGCGCGAATCGCCTTCTGCACAATCTGCTGCGCAATCTCCTGATTCTTGAGGTTCTCCAGCCAGTCCGTCAGCTGCTGGGTGATGATGCCCTCCACCGCGGGGCGCACTTCGCTGTTGCCCAGACGCCCCTTCGTCTGCCCCTCGAACTGCGGATTCTTGACCATCGTCGTCAGCACGCAGCTCAAGCCTTCGCGGAAGTCCTCGCCCGTCAGGTTGCTGTCCTTTTCCTTCAGGAAGCCGTTGCGGCGGGCGTAGTCGTTGAACATCTTCGTGAATGCCGCCTTGAAGCCTGTTTCGTGCGTTCCGCCTTCACCCGTGGGGATGTTGTTGACATAGGAAAAAAGGCTCTCGGTATAGCCGTCGGTGTACTGAATGGCGACGCGGCAGATGACGGAATCCTTCTGGCCTTCGAGGTAAATCGGCTGATCGTGCAGGACGGTTTTGCCGTCGTTCAAATACCGCACATAGTCGATGATGCCGCCCTCGTAGTGGAAGGTCGTTTCGCGGCGGGCAGGGTCGCTCACACGCTCGTCGAGAAAGACGATTTTCAAGCCCCGGTTCAGGTATGCCAACTCCTGCAAGCGGCGGAACACCGTGTCGTAATTGAAGCGCACGTCCTCAAAAATCGCGTCATCTGGAAGAAAACGCACGAGTGTGCCCTTCTTGCGTGTGTTGCCGACTTTTGCCAAGGGCGCGTCCGGCTTGCCCGCGATGACCTTGCCTTTCTTCTCGTCGAACTGACTTGTGAAGCGCATGGCATAATGGCTGAAATCGCGGTAGATGTCCACGGTCAGCCACTTGCTCAGCGCGTTGACGACCGACGCGCCCACGCCGTGCAGACCGCCGGAATAGCTGTAATTCTCGTTGTTGAACTTGCCGCCCGCGTGCAGCACGGTGAAAATGACCTCCGCGCCGCTGACGTGCATGGTCGGGTGCTCATCCACGGGCATACCGCGCCCGTTGTCGTACACCGATGCGGAGCCGTCCGTGTGCAGCGTCACGCGCACCTCATCCGCAAAGCCGTTCGACGCCTCGTCAATCGCGTTATCCACAATCTCCCAGAGCAGGTGATGCAGACCGCGCGTCGAGGTGGTGCCGATATACATGCCCGGTCGCATCCGAACCGCTTCCAGCCCTTCCAGCACCTGAATATTGCCTGCATCATAGTGATTTGCTTGATTTGCCATGAAAAAACTCCTCTTATAATGAAGGAAGTATATCAAAATCGCAACGGTGACAAAGCACCAATTTTCATTATATCACAATTCCGCCGATTCATCAAGGCGAACAGCAAAATGACGCTCGGACAGTTCGGCAGAGGAAAATCGGCACAAAAAGGCGCTGTACGCTCAACAGAAACGTAACATTTTATCAAATATCGGAAACATGTTCATGGGAAAACAAAAATAGATATTGAAAACGGGCAGATAATTGCCGAATCAAACAGGGGAAAATCCGCGAAAACGCCGCAGAATTTACAATTCACAGGGAAAAAGCCTCTTGACAATGAAACAATTTTGTAATAAAATCAGGCTGTACGGAAAGGAGTGATTTCCCCATGATGAATTCCGGTCTGCGGCGGCTTCTGTCCGGCGCGGTGGCGCTGATGCTGCTGGGCTGTTCCTCCGCCTTGGCGGATACGGCGACGGTCACTGCGCGCAAACTCATTCTGCGCGAAAAAGCATCCTCGACCAGCGATGCCCTGCAAACCCTGCCCAAAGGCACGAAGCTGGAGGTTCTCGGCAAAAGCGGCAGCTGGTATAAAGTGACTTACGGGAAATACACCGGCTATGTCTATAAAACGTATGTCAGCGTGACCAAGACGGCCAGCAGTTCCAGTTCTTCCAGCAGCGCGACGCGGCTGGAAAAGGGGAGCACTGGCAGCGACGTCAAGGATTTGCAGACAAAGCTGAAAAAACTCGGCTATTATGATGCTTATGTCGATGGCGATTATGGCGACACGACCGTCGCGGCGGTCAAGGCGTTCCAGAAGAAGTATAACTTGACGGCGGATGGCATTGCAGGCAAAGAGACGCTCAAAAAGCTGGACAGTGTCTACAAGAACGCGGACAGCGACAAGGACGACGACTCGCTCCGCATGGGCGACAGCGGCAGCGCCGTCAAGGACTTGCAGACGAAGCTGAAGAAGCTGGGCTATTACAGCGGCACGGTGGACAGCACGTTTGGTTCGGGCACATACGCAGCGGTCAAGGCGTTTCAGAAGAAGTATAACCTGACGGCGGATGGCGTAGCGGGCAGCGAAACGCTCAAAAAGCTCGACAGCGCGTACAAAAACGCGGACAGCAATACCAGCACCGATGACGATTCGCTCCGCAAGGGCGCAACCGGCACGGCAGTCAAGACGCTGCAGACCAACCTGAAGAAGCTGGGCTTCTACACGGCGTATGTCGACGGTTCGTTCGGCGCGACGACCGAAAGCGCCGTCAAGGCATTCCAGAAAAAATACGGTCTGACGTCGGACGGCGTGGCGGGCAGCGCGACGCTCAAGAAGATTGAATCCGCCGTGGCGAGCGCCAGCAGCGGCAAGATTACCACCGAACGCCTCGACTGGTTCAATGGTGGCAAGTACGTCATCCCGAACGGCGCTGTATTCCAGATTAAGGACGTCAGCACGGGGCTGATTTTCTCCGCGCGCCGGCAGAGCGGCGGCAACCATATGGACGCCGAGCCGCTGACGGCGGAAGATACCGCGATTCTCAAGAAAATCAACGGCGGTACGTTCAGCTGGCGCCGCCGCGCAGTGCTGGTGAAGTACAACGGGCATGTGTATGCCGCGTCGATTTACTCCGAACCCCACGGCACAAACACAATTCTGGACAACAACTTCGATGGGCAGTTCTGCCTGCACTTCTACGGCAGCAAGACCCACGGTACAGACCGCGTGGATGCAGATCACCAGAAGTGCGTGGAACAGGCCATGAAGGCGACTTGGTAAAAATCCCAGTCAAAGGGCAAAGCAATGGGCACTGCTGCAGCGCGGCAGTGCCTTTTTGCGCACATCCGAAATCATCCGCCGATGCCCTATTGACAAATCGCCCAAAATCCATACAATAAAATTGCGGCTGAAATCATTCATTTTTCATTCATTCCGATGGACAGCCGAGGACAAGAGAGAGAGGAAAGTACCATGTTCGGATTTCGACCCGACGGACGGCGCGTGTCGTCCATTGACCCCATCGTCGGCATTACGCCGTACCTGATGCCCATGCGCTGCGACGCGCAGGTTTTCCTGCAGCACCGCGTGGACTATGAGCTGCTGACGCGCTACATTGCGGCGCAGGCGGCGAAGGGCGAGAAAATCACGTTCATGCAGATTATTACCGCCGCGTTCGTCCGCACTGTGGCCCAGCACCCGGAAATCAACCGCTTCATCCTCAATAAGCAGTTCTTCGCGCGGAACATGTGCGCCGTGTCCTTCACGATGCTCAAAAACCCGCAGAACGCCGAAATGGGCGAGACGGCGGTGAAGGTGAAGTACGACCTGACCGACACCATCTACGACGTGCGCGACCGCATGGAAAAGGTCATCAACGCCAACCGCGGCGAGGACAAGAAGAACTTTGCGGATAAGCTGGCGAAAGCGGTGCTGGTCGTGCCGGGTCTGGCAACGGGCATCGTCGCGCTGGTTCGCCTGCTTGATCGCTACGGGCTATGCCCCGGCGCACTGCTGGACGAGCTGCCCTTCCATACCAGCATGTATATCACCAACAACGCCTCCATCGGCCTGCATCACGTCAACCACCACATCTACAACTTCGGTTCGGTTACGCTGTTCTTCGGCATGGGTACCGTGGAGAAGGTTGCCGTGGTGGAGAAGGGCGAGGCGCGCATGAAGCGCTTCCTGCCCATCGGCATCACGGCGGATGAGCGCGTCTGCTCCGGCGCGCACTACGCGGCGTTCTTCGGCACGATGTCGTATCTGCTCAATCATCCGGAAGAACTGGAGAAGCCGCCGGAATCCGTCCGCTTTGACGAAAAGTGCGAATACCACGTCCCGAAAGTTGGCGAGCAGCCGGCGAAGAAGCAGAAAAAGCAGCAGAAAGCCACGGTTCAGGCGTAAATCAGCAGGAAAAAACGCATAATACGTCGAAATCCTCCGTTGCAGCGCATTCCTTGAAACGGGAGTGCAGAAGAACGGAGGATTTTTTTCATGCAGAATGTAGGTATTGTCGGCTTGGGGCTGATTGGCGGCTCACTCGCGAAAACCATCAAGCTCCACACACCGTACACGGTTTATGGCACGGACAAGAATGCGGACACGATGCGCCGCGCGTTCCTGATGGAGGCGATTGACGGCGAACTGACGGCGGAGACGCTGCCGCAGTGCGATGTTGTGCTGATCTGCCTGTACCCGCAGGGGATTATTGACTATGTGACCGCGCACGCGGCGGACTTTAACCCCGACAGCCTTGTGATTGACTGCGGTGGCGTGAAGCAGGTGATTTGCGACGCACTGTTTCCCGTATCACAGCGGTATGCGTGGCATTTCATCGGCGGACACCCGATGGCAGGGCGCGAGTACAGCGGCTTCAAGTACGCCCGCGATGATCTGTTCGACCATGCGTCGATGATTCTGTGCGGTCACGGCGACGACGACCCGGCGGTTTTGCAGCGCGCCCGCGACTTTTTCATGAAACTGGGCTTCCTGCGTGTGCAGTTCACGACGCCGAAGACGCATGACGAGATGATTGCGTATACGTCGCAGCTGGCGCATGTCGTGTCGAGCGCGTATGTGAAGTGCCCGCTGGCGGATAAGCACCGCGGGTTCTCGGCAGGGAGCTTCGCGGATATGACCCGCGTGGCAAGGCTGAATGAGGATATGTGGACGGAGCTGTTTTTTGATAATCGGGAGGCACTCCTGCCGGTGGTGGAGGACTTGGTGCAGAGGGTGACGGAATATCGGGACGCGCTGCGGGATGAGGATAGGGAAGGGATGCGGAAACTTTTGCGCGAAGGACGCGAGACAAAGGAGCGCCTGACGGATTAACACGCGGAAAGGGTAGGAAAGAGAAAACAACTCAATCGCGCGAAAG
>ENA-OOYV01002140-OOYV01002140.1-human-gut-metagenome-genome-assembly--contig:-NODE-2140-length-10444-cov-1.468476_pt1 | contig 10444 bp, 8 predicted proteins | sample MGYA00241704_ERZ501380 | MGnify/ENA primary metagenome ERZ501380 (study PRJEB25962, sample SAMEA2042984) | human gut metagenome | biome: human gut; feature: human-associated habitat; material: faeces...
GATTTGCCGCCAACATAAATTCTTCAATAATACGATGTGCATTATTGCGCTCGTATTCTGCTACATCGATCGGTTTTCCTTTTGAATCCAATGTGATCTTGCTTTCCGGAAAATCAAAATCCACCGCGCCGCGCTCTTTTCGCTTCTGCCGAAGCACCTTCGAAAGCTTCGCCATCTCTGTAAGCATCGGCGCTTCGTCGCGGTATGCTTCCCAAAGGGCTTCGTCGCCGTCCAGAATTTTTTGCACCTGCGTATAGCTCATGCGCTTGTCCACACGGATCACCGATTCCACAATCTCATAATTGCCGATATTTCCGCCCTTGTCCACTTCCATCAGGCACGACAGCGCCAGTCGGTCTTCCCCGGCATTTAGCGAACAGCACCCGTTGGACAGCTCCTTGGGAAGCATGGGAATCACGCGGTCAGGCAGGTAAACGCTCGTTCCCCGTTCCTTTGCCTCCCAGTCCAGCGCAGAATTTTCCTGCACATAGTCTGCAACGTCCGCAATATGAACACCCAGCAGCCATCTGCCGTCTTTTTCTTCAAGGCTGACTGCATCATCCAGGTCCCGCGCGTCCTCGCCGTCGATCGTCACCATCCGTACCGCCCGGAGATCTCGCCGCATCACGCAATCCGTCTCGCTGACCGGCTTGGAGACGCGCTGCGCCTGATTCAATACCTTTTCCGGAAATTCATCCGGAATGCCAAGGGCACGCACAACAGAGAGCATATCAATGCCCGGCTCATCTCTTCCGCCCAGCACCTCTATGATCTCGCCCTCCGGACTTTTGCCCTCTTCCCGGCTCTCGATATATTCTGCAACGACCTTTGCACCGTCATAGGCATCCTTTTTCTTTTCCCGCGGGATAAAAATATCCGGCAGCTTTTTGTTGTCCGGCACGACAAAGCCAAAGTTTTCGCTCGACTGGTACAAACCAACTGCACGCAGGAGCTTCTTTTCTGCGCGCACATACCGTCCGCGCTTGGTCTGCTCTATTTTCCCCTCTTCCAGAAGTTCCTCCAAAATACGCTTTAGCTCGCGCCGGTCTTCCGGTTTTACCTGCATGAAGATTGCGAGCTCCTTTTCTTTCATCGGGACGTACTTTTCGTCCTCCACCAGCTCACAGATCAGTTTTTTTCTCTTTTCCAATAAATCTTCCATAAATCACCTGTTATAAAATGAAACGGCGCCTTCCGCGCTACCGCAGTGCGATAAAGTGCTTTTTTAGCTATCAGCAAAGCTGATAGCTAAAAAAGCACCCCGCCGTGCGGAGTGCTTTCGTAACATTCTGTACTTCTTATCCACGATATGCGCTCAGACAATACCGCTTATCAGCCCCAGATTCTGGTGATGTTCAGAATTACTGCAATTACCATGAAGCCGATTGCCAGCCATTTGGTAATTTTAACAAGCAGTCCTTCCATAGAACGACCTTTGTTCTTTCCCCAGTAGGTCTCTGCACCGCCTGCGATAGCGCCAAGTCCTGCATCTTTGCCTTCCTGCATCAGAACCAGAACTGTCAGGGCAATACACATCACTATAAAAATCACAGTTAAAATAATTCTCAGAATCTCCATGTTTCCTCACAATCCGCCGTTTTCCGGCTCTCCGTCCACATTTCATCTTTCTCTGCATTGATACCTCTCAATGCGAAACACATTGATTATAACATGAACGCTTCCAGAAAGCAAGATGCGATTCATAACAATAGAATGTTCTCAGAGTGTGCATTCTATTGTATTGCGAATGGCGCATGTAAACCGTGAACGGAACCTCCATGCCGCTCAGCCAGCTTACAGAACTTTCCAGAGCAGCAACAGCAAAAGGATCACCGCCGCCAAACCGGCAAGATAGGCAAGTCCGATGAGAAGCGCCGCTTTGAGCGCTCCCATCGCATACCAGAAACGTTCTTTTTTATTCAGGGAGGAATCTTCCCACGGCCGGTCGTTTTTGACCTTCGGAACTTCTCCCTCCCGTCTTTTTTTTCGTCCGGAAAAAGGGGCAAACAGAGACGGCGTTTCGATACCGCTCATGTCCGCGATCACGCGGCCGTCGTCCTCTTCTTCCTGCTTATCCGTTCCCATTATTTATCGTAGAGATGGCAGACAACGTAATGTCCGGGTTCCACCTCTTTCTGAACCGGCGCTTCATGCTTGCAGCGCTCCATGCAGTGGGCACAGCGGGTGTGGAACTTACAGCCCTCCGGCGGATTTGCAGGGGAAGGGATCGAGCCTTCCAGCACGATACGGTTCATCTTCGCTTCCGGATCCGGGATCGGAATTGCAGAGAACAGGGCCTCCGTGTAAGGATGCAGCGGATTACGGAAAATATCCTCTGTCGTTCCGTACTCTACCAGATTGCCCAGATACATAACGCCGACGGTATCGGAAATATACTCGACTACCGACAGGTCATGGGAAATGAACAGGTAGGTCAGGCTGTATTTTTCCTGCAGTTCCTTTAACAGGTTAATGATCTGCGCCTGAATCGATACGTCCAGCGCAGATACCGGCTCGTCACAGACAACGAATTCCGGATTTAAGGCAAGTGCTCTTGCGATACAGATACGCTGTCTCTGTCCGCCGGAGAACTCATGGGGATACCGGTCTTTGTGGAAGGGCTGCAAACCGCAGTTATCCATAACCTGATCGATATAGTCATTTAATTCTGCCTTGGGAACCAGATTGTGCTCCCGAACCGCTTCGCCGATGATCTCACCGACAGGAAGACGGGGAGAAAGGCTGGAAAACGGATCCTGGAAGATGATCTGCATTTTTGTACGCATCTCGCGCATTTCTTTGGAAGAAAGGTCATAAACCTCTTTTCCGTTAAACAGCACCTGTCCGCCGGTTTTTTCGCCGGACAGACGCAGGATGGTACGTCCGGTCGTCGTCTTGCCGCAGCCGGACTCGCCTACCAGGCCCATGGTGGTTCCGCGCTTCAAGTTAAAGGTTACGCCGTCAACAGCCTTGACCTGTCCAACGGTTTTACCGACCATACCGCCTTTTATGGGAAAATATTTTTTCAGCTGATTGACCATCAGAATATACTGCGGATCATATTCTACCGGTGTGAAATTCTTATCGATTGGCTGCATTTATTTTCCCTCCTTCTTATCGTAATAGCGATAGCAGCTGACCTTGTGTGTTTCAGACAGGCTGATCTCGCAGGGGTATTTTCCATCGCATTCCGGGCAGCGCATTTCGCAGCGATCACGGAAATAGCAGTAATCCGGCATGTTGACCGGGTTCGGCACCTTGCCGGGGATGGAATAAAGCTTATCGACCTTTTTGCCGATCACCGGTTTGGAAGCCATCAGACCGATTGTATAAGGGTGGGAAGGATTCGCAAAAATCTCCTGTACCGTACCTTTTTCCACAACGCGTCCTGCATACATAACAACAACGTAATCCGCCATCTCTGCGATAACGCCCAGATCGTGGGTGATCAGCATGATGGAGGAATTGATTCTATTTTTCAAGTTGCGCAGAAGATCCAGAATCTGTGCCTGGATCGTTACGTCCAGCGCCGTCGTCGGTTCGTCTGCGATGATGATCTTCGGGTTACAAGCCAGCGCCATTGCGATCATGACACGCTGACGCATACCGCCGGAGAGCTCGTGGGGATACATCTTGTAAACGCCTTCGCTGTTTGCAATACCGACCATCTCCAAAAGCTCAATGGTGCGGGCTTTGATCTCTTCCTTGCTCTTTCCTTCGCCGTCATGCAGCTCGATTACTTCTTCTACCTGTTCACCGATACGAAAAACCGGATTCAGGGAAGTCATAGGCTCCTGGAAAATCATGGACATATAATTGCCGCGCAGCTTCTGCATCTTCTCCATCGGAGTTTTTGCAATATCATATGCCTTATCGCCCAGGTTTAAGCGGATCTGACCATCTACGATCTGACCCTGGGGACGCTGCAGCAGCTGCATCAGGGATAAGCTGGTTACGGATTTACCGCAGCCGGACTCGCCTACGACGCCAACCGTCTTGCCGATAGGAACCTCAAAGCTTACGCCGTCAACGGATTTTACCGTTCCGACGTCTGTAAAGAAATAGGTATGCAGATTATCAAATTCCACTGCATTTTCCGGATTGTGCATCTGTGTCAGATATTCCTGCTCCGGAACATTTTTACGCTTGTACTGTTTTTCATACTTACCTGTAATCTTACGGTTCTCTCTGGAAATCCGTCTGGATTCTTTCGCGGAGAGATAGCCTTCCGGATGTTTTTTTGCCATAGCTGGTTCTCCCTCCTTATCGTTTCATCTTCGGGTCGAACGCATCGCGCAGACCGTCGCCTACAAAGTTAAAGCCAAGTACTGTGATCAGCAGACAGATACCTGCCGGGATCCAGATAAACCAGTAGTTGGTCATAACGTAAGCATTGTTGACGTCGTTGATGATGTTACCCCAGGATGCGAACGGGAACTTAACACCCAGACCTAAGAAGGAAAGGGTTGCTTCCGTAATGATCGTACCGCCAAGGCTCATCGTACAGGTTACGATCAGCTGCGGGATAACGTTCGGAACCAGATGACGGAAAATCCGCTTGGAAGCGCGGATACCGCAGGCTTCCGCGGCTGTCATAAATTCCTGCTCTCTCAGGGAAAGGATCTGTCCACGCACCAGACGTGCGATAGACGGCCAGCCCAGGAAACCGAGAACCAGCATCAGATAAAGCATACGGATCTGGGGATCGAGCTGCATGGCATCCATCGCAGCACCCAGAATGATGATCAGGGGTGTGGACGGAATACAGTAGAAAATATCTACAATACGCATGATCAGGTTATCCACCCATTTTCCGAAGTATCCGGCGATACCGCCCAGCAGGATACCCAGGAACGCTTCAATAAATACAACGATAAATCCGATCACCAGAGATACACGGCCACCGTACATCAGACGGGTCAGCATATCCATACCGTTGGTATCGGTGCCGAGCCAGTGGGTTTTGGAGGGACCTGCATAACGGTCATACACATAGGTTTCCTTCGACTGCAGTACAGACCAGGTCTTGGAATCCGGTTTGTAAGTGATGGTGTAGGTGTATTCCTCACCGTCTGCATCGGTGTATACAAATTCTTCGGTGTCGCTGTCGATGGCATCTGCCAGCTTTTCTTTAAAGTCACGGCTGATGACAACGCCGTTTTCCTTTGCCTGTACAACGAAACGGCTGACATAGCCAATCTCATCGCTGCCGGATAAAATATTTCCATCTGCGTCCATCGTATAATCCTGACCGTCCGCAGTAAAAGAAGTTTCTCCGTTTGCATAGGCCTTTAACGCTTCATGCTTGACTGCAAAAGTCAATGCAGAAGCCTCTGCGCCGTCTGCAGCGTTTACAATGTCCTTTGCTGCAATTGCCAGCACTGTGCCGTTGCTGGAGATCAGATAAAGATCTTCGCCCTCTTTCTCCACGTCATAGGTCACATCTTTATACTCAAAGCTATCCGCATTCTTGCCGATCGCAAGCATCAGCTGAGCCTGCAGAATGGAGCCAAACTCCTGTCCGTCATTGATCGTATAACGCAGATCGTTATTTTTTACCACACCCACATACTCTTTGTCCATGTGTGTATAAGTATAGAACTGTTCATCCTGTCCGTAAGGGCTTACCAGACCGCCGATAAAGGAAAAGACAAACATAACGACCAGCATGGTCAAGCCAACTACTGCCAGTCTGTTTCGGAAAAACCGTTTTGCAACCAGTGCGCCGGGGGACAGCACTTTGACACGACGGTCGTCATTTAAGGACAGTTCCTGCTCTTTTGTTTCTTCTGTCACTTTCTTTTCTTCCTGCATCATGCTCTCCTCCTTTCTTATGCAATCCGGACACGGGGATCAACCACCGCGTACAAAATATCGGAAATCAGGTTTCCGGCAAGGGTCAGGATTGCCAGAAACGTCATATAAAACATGGAAAACGGAATATCGCCGGAAACCATCGCCTGATAAGAGGTATAGCCGATACCCGGGATTGCAAACAGTGTTTCCGTGATCAATGCACCGGAAAACAATCCAGGCAGGGAACCGCCGACAACCGTAACGAGGGGAATCAGGGTATTGCGGAATGCATGGTGATAAATAACCTTTTTCTCGGAAAGTCCCTTTGCACGCGCAGTACGGATATAATCCGCATTTAATACTTCCAGCATATTTGTTCTTGTATAACGCATCAGGGAACCGACAGAAACGATCACCAGTGTAATAATCGGCAGTACCAGATGGTTTGCCTTATCCATAAGCTGTCCCCAGGAATCCAGCTGTGCATAGTTACGTCCCACCAGACCATATAAATCAAACCAGCCCAGCTTTACGGAGAACAGCAGCTTTAACAGCGTTGCGAAAAAGAAGGTCGGCAGCGAAATACCCATCAACGCACCCGCTGTAATCAGGTAATCCGCTCTGGAATACTGCTTCGTTGCTGCTACAACCCCCAACGGGATCGCAATGATCAGCTGTAATACAAAGGAAATCGCGCCCATCACAAAGGAAAGCCAGATAACTTCCTTGAATTTGTCCAATACCGGTACCGTATATTTCCAGCTGTCTCCGAAATTGCCCTTCAGCGCATCACCTACCCAGGTCACAAAGCCGAGTACGATCGGTTTGTCCAGTCCGTAGGATGCATTTAACTGTTCCATCCATTCATCATAGGACTTTGCACCCGCTCCCTGCGAAAGCTGCATTGCTCTCGTTTCCACAAAAGAGCCGGGAAGACATCTCATCAGAGTGTAAATGATGAAGGATACGCAAAATAAAATCATGACTGACAAAAGCAGTCTCTTGACGATATATTTCCGCATAAAAAAACTCTCCCTTTGTTCTTATCGATTCCCTTCTTCCGCTGTATATCAAGCGGCCGCCTGCCCCAGGCAGCTCCTTGATATACAGCATCGCCCCTGATCTCCTCCTTAGAGGAAGATCAGGGGCATAAGCCTGCAGTCTGTGCGTTTTAAGCTGCACAGGAATCGCCGTCGTTTAGTTTAACTCCAGCGTTTCAACTTCGCTCATCCAGCTCCAGTAAGGAGTCATATCAGGAGTCAGAGTGCTGATGTTGATACGTTCGCTAGAGAAGATGAAGCATTCACTTCTCTGGTAAACAGGAACTTCAACGCCCCAGTCCATGATAATCTCCATGGCTGCTTTATACAGGCTCTTTCTATATGTCTGGTCAACGGACTGACGTGCTGCAACGATCATTTCATCCAGCTCAGGATCATTGATCTTGTAGTAGTTGGTTGCGCCCTTGCTGTGATACAGCTGATACATATCAGGGTCAGGAGTTGCGCTCCAGGCTGCTACCCACATTTCTGCTACACCGGACTGATAGGGCTGATACAGTTCAGATGCAACTGCGATATCATTTACAGTCAGAGTAAAGCCGATCTTTGCAAAGGCGTCTGCCGCATTCTTTAACAGCAGGAAAGAAGGATGATCACCGGAGCCGCCTGCACCGATGTTTACCTGATAGCCAAGCTTAGCGCCTTCAGGAGCTGCTGTCAGCTTGCCGTCTTCTACGGTGTAGCCAGCTGCTTCAAAGAAACCAAGTGCTGCCTGTGCTGCTGCTTCATATTTCTCTTCTGTGCTCATGCCGTCGGTGTAGATCGGATTGCCGTTTACATCTGTAGAGTAAGCGATCTGATATCCGTCGTCTGTTACCTGAGGTGCTGCCCAGGAGGTATTGGAGATCGGGTAGTTGATTACAGAAGCGGAATCGCCGTAGTAGGAATCAATACCCTCATCACGATATACTGCAAGAATGGTTGCAATTGCCTTACGCAGATCCTTGGACTGCTCGGATGCAGGATCGCTGCCAACCTTGATGTTGTCTGCGCTCATGGCAATATAGCCATAACCGAGGAAATCATACAGACGCAGTGTGATCACGTCGCCGTCGAAATCTTCGCTGCCGCCGTTGTATTCCGTAATCTGGTTACGAACCTCGGTAGAGTAGGAAGGATCTGCGATATCGATGGTGCCGGACTCTACACCGACAACCTTATCGTCTTCCTGAGTTTCCAGGAAGTTCAGATGCTTGATCTTGGGCTCGCCCTTGAAGTAGCTCGGGTTGGAATCCAGATAAACGATACCGTTGCTGAACTCCTTGAAGGTGTAAGGACCAGCACCCATAGGAGCGGTAGTTACAGAACGAACCTTGGAAAGGTCACCCTTTTCAAAACCGAACTTATTGTTGTCATAATCATACAGAGATGCATCGCCGTAGTAGCTCAGAGGAGCGATTGCAAAAGAAAGCTGATAGATCATGTTAGCGGCAACTTCGGTAGTTACAACTCTCATGCTGTAGTCGCCGGTCTTCTGGATACCTTCGATATGATCTGCGGAATCACCGGTTTTTACACCAACAGTGGAGTAATTGTAAACATCTTCCGGAATCAGGTCAGACAGAGCAGAGCCTGCTGTCTCAGCTTCCATGGAAGAGAAGTTCCATTCATACTGATCGCCGATGGCCATAAAGAAATCCTTTGCAGTAGCGCCGTCAGCCAGCTCGAAGCCCCAGCCAGCTGCTGCAGAGGTAACGTCAGTAGCGCCGTTCTCTGCCATGTAATCAACGATTTCCTGTGCAAATGCAGTACCACCGTCATTTACTGCAGCCCAGAAAGCAGTCTGCTGATCTTCTGTCCACAGAGAGAAGTCTGTGTTGTCTTCGCCTGCTGCTGCGATCAGGGAAGACAGAGTTGCCATACCTTCCCGGTACTCATCCACGCCAAGGATCGGCTGGCTGTACAGAGTTGCAGAGCCGTCATAGGTAGGATCGCAATATACATACATGCTGAAAATTACATCATCAATTGTGATCGGTGTTCCGTCAGAGAAGGTCAGATCATCGCGAATGGTAACGTCATAATAAACGGAACCGTCGTCGTTCTGGGTCATCTCCAGATCAGAAGCGGTATAATAGGTATAGTCTGTTCCGTTGTAAGAACGAGTCTCACCTTCGATACCTTTCTCAACAATAGCGCCCTGTCTGTCAGAGCCTAACAGAGGGATCTGAGTCATATCAACGATATGCTGATCTTCTGCGCTGGCTGCAAAGAACGGAGAGAATTTTCCCTCAAAATGTGCGCTGGATGCCACCAGAGTATCCGCGCCGCTTGCAGATGCACCAGCATCTGCTGTCTCTGTTGTGCCTTCCGTAGCAGGTGTTGTCTCTGTCTTGCCGGAGCCATTGCTGCTTCCGCAGCCAGCCAGAGAACCGGTCACCATGGTAAGCGCAAGCAGAGCTGCAAGAGCCTTGTTCGCCTTTTTCATGTGAATCCTCCTTTTTTTGAAAAAAACACCGTTTGCATCCTTTTTATTTCATGCAGATACACAGGAGTTTTTTTCTTAAAAATTGTACATTTGTTGCAGAATATACTGGTTCTCACAGCTTTTCCGCCCCTGTGATCGCCGTACCTGCAGGTTACATCGGCCCATTTTCTTTTCCTTTCGTCAAAGTATTAGCCAATGTTTAAACATATTACTATCTTTTTTGCTTTCTGTCAATCCTATTCCGTGTCAAAAATACATTTTTCCGTCACAGTCACACACGTTTCCATGTGTATTTTTTAACGTTTTTTAAAAGTTCAAGTGTGGCAGCGCCCATAACTACTTCTATTAGGAGGAACGGAATGGAGAATAAAATTTCGTTGCTGTGACGCGTTAACTCAATGAGTTCTCCTATGACGGACACTCCTGCTGCTGCGATGCAGACTCCGCTGCGCAGCGGTATTTTGCACACTGTCTGCTGATAAACGTATTCCCGAAGCGGATATTCCTTGCCCAAAAGCCTTGCACATGCCCATGCGAGGCTGCAGGCTGCCGCCAGCTGCACTGCATATGGAAGCAGCACGAAAATGCTTCCCTGTAATCCCACAGACGGTACGCAGCCTGCGGCGATCGTCAGAAGGATGACCGCAATTCCGGCTGCCGCCATCGCGGTGGATTTCTTTTTCCACTCTTTTTCTGACAGTTCACAGGCATATCGACTGCCCTCGTATTGATAGTCACCGTTTTGTGTTTTCCTGAAATCGTCCAGATAGGCCCGGCGGCGAAGCATCATTGCGGCAGAGGCCAGGGTGCAGGTGCCGCCCCGGCTCTGTTTGAAGTAGAACCCAACATCAACGTTCAGGTCCACGGCCAGTGCCCCGGGGAGCAGCACGGCCATCAGGGCCATCGTTGCAAGCAGGGCAGCGAGAGTTTTCCGAAGTTTGCTTCCAAAGTGCTTGGCTGTTTCCACGTCAGTATCCTTTCTTCACAAAAGAGCGTTTCATTCACTGGTGTAAAGTATATCATTCTGTTACTCTTTTGTAAACAGTTTTGCAGCCATTTTCTCAATATTTACACGCTTTGGTCACAATTCAAGGGCAGATTGCACAATCGTGCAGTGAAGTGGTTGGATATTTGCTACAAAAGTCCGGAAAAGTTTTTC
>ENA-OOYV01002141-OOYV01002141.1-human-gut-metagenome-genome-assembly--contig:-NODE-2141-length-10440-cov-2.423399_pt1 | contig 10440 bp, 8 predicted proteins | sample MGYA00241704_ERZ501380 | MGnify/ENA primary metagenome ERZ501380 (study PRJEB25962, sample SAMEA2042984) | human gut metagenome | biome: human gut; feature: human-associated habitat; material: faeces...
GGGATGCTCTCTTGCCAACGGTAGTCGGCTGTGCCGGCTGGAAATGCGTAAATGCAAGGGTCGGCTGATCCTTATATTTTTCTGCAAAATTGGACAGCTCCGCAATCACGCTGACCAGTTTTTTATGTACGAGCTTTAATGCCTCATTCATAATGATGATGTCTGTATTATCTCCGACATAGCAGGAAGTAGCCCCCAGATGAATGATACCGGCTGCCTTCGGGCACTGCTGTCCATAAGCATACACATGACTCATGACATCATGACGCACCAGTTTTTCACGTGCAACTGCTACATCATAATTAATATCATTGACATGTTCTTTCATCTCATCAATCATATCCTGTGTGATGACCGGCTTTCCATTCTCGGAAAGTCCGAGTTCCATCTCTGTCTCAGCCAGTGCGATCCAGAGTTTTCTCCATGTGGAAAACTTCATATCCTGGGAAAAAATGTACTGCATTTCCTTGCTGGCATAACGCTCGGAAAGAGGGCTTGTATATCTGTCTGTGCTCATGTTCTTCTCCTTTTATTTGAATACATTGGTAACAACTTATCGGCTCATCTTGCGCTCAAGATCAATCTCTTTGTCATAATACTCTCCGCGAATGTCCTGTTTCGGCGGTTCCATCGGGTATTTGCCCGTAAAACAGCCGGTACAGATCGGAAGTCCTTCCGCCATTTCTTTCAGACGGTCGATTCCGAGATAACCAAGGGAATCTGCTCCGATAATCTGGCAGATCTCTTCAATCGTACGGTTGTAGGCAATCAACTGCTCACGCGCCGGAATATCGGTTCCGAAATAACAAGGCCATAAAAATGGCGGAGAACTGATGCGTACATGCACCTCGGTTGCTCCTGCATCCCTTAACATGCGCACAATACGATCCGATGTCGTACCTCTTACAATCGAATCATCGATCATAATGACACGTTTCCCTGCCACTGCCTCACGCAGCACATTCAGCTTCACCTGTACGCTGGATTCCCTGCTGCTCTGCTTTGGCTTGATAAACGTACGTCCCACATAGCTGTTCTTGACAAAGGCTGTACCATACGGAATCCCGGATGCCAGAGAATAGCCAAGTGCTGCAGCATTTCCGGACTCCGGCACACCTGTCACCAGATCTGCCTCTACTGGGGAATCCTGTGCCAGAAACTTTCCGGCCTTGATCCTGCTTGCATATACACTCACCCCGTCAATATGACTGTCCGGTCTTGCAAAATAGATGTACTCAAAAATACAGCGTGCTTCCTTTTCTTTCGGAAGTGCCATGGTCATATCGGACTCAATACCTTTTTCCGGAGAAATGGTCACAACTTCTCCCGGCAGCACATCACGCACAAATGTCGCACCAATGGTGTCAAGTGCACAGGTTTCCGATGTGATAATATAAGAATTGTCACGCTTTCCGATACAAAGCGGCTTAAAGCCGTATGGGTCACGCGCCCCGATCAATTTACGCGGACTTGTCACAACCAGTGCGTAAGCTCCCTTAAGACGCTGGCACGCACGGCGCACAGCTTCTTCTGCTGACTGGGAATTCAACCGTTCCCTCGCAATATAGTAGGCAATCACCTCAGAATCAATGGTGGTCTGGAAAATTGCTCCCGTATATTCCAGCTCCTTACGAAGCTGCGGTGCATTGATCAGATTGCCATTGTGGGCAAGTGCCAATGTACCTTTGACATAATTTAACACGAGTGGCTGGGCATTTTCGCGGGTAGAAGAACCGGCCGTTGAGTAACGTACATGTCCGACTCCAATGTCCCCCTTCATCTGCTCAAGATTTTCCGGTGCGAACACTTCATTTACAAGTCCCATTCCCTTGTAGGAAAGAACCTTGCCCTTAGGACCGCTGGTATCGCTGACTGCAATACCGCAGCTCTCCTGGCCACGGTGCTGCAGGGCAAACAGTCCATAATATATTGTCGATGCTACATCTGCACCGTCAAAATCATACATTCCGAAGACGCCACACTCCTCATGAAGTGTATCCGCATCATAACTGTTATTCTGAATCATTGTGATCTCCTATATCTATCTTGTAAAAGGCTTACCTGTCAGAAGCTCATATGCTTCTTTGTACTTATCAACGGTCTTTGTAACAACTTCTTCCGGAAGAAGGAAATCATTGTCCGGATTTGCCTTGAGCCAGTCTCTGACATACTGCTTGTCGAAAGAAGGCTGTCCCTGTCCCGGCTTGTACCCTTCCAGTGGCCAGAATCTGGAGCTGTCCGGTGTAAGCATCTCATCACCGAGAACGACTTTACCGTTCTCATCCAGACCGAACTCAAACTTGGTATCTGCAATGATAATTCCTTTGGAAAGTGCATACTCTGCACATTTCTTGTAGAGAGCGATGGTGCAATCCTTGATCTGTGTTGCGTAATCAAGTCCTTTTCCAGGATAAATTTTCTCCAGTACCTCTACCGACTGCTCGAAGGAAATATTCTCATCATGATCGCCCAGATCTGCCTTGGTACTCGGTGTATAAATCGGCTCCGGAAGCTTATCAGACTCTACCAGTCCTTCTGGAAGCTTAATGCCACACACCGTGCCGTTTTCTTTGTAGCTTGCCCAGCCGCTTCCTGTGATATAGCCACGAACGATACACTCGATTGGGAGCATCTCAAGCTTCTTGCACATCATGCTGTTTCCGTCAAAACGCTCCTGTTGGAAAAATTCCGGCATATCCCTGACATCTACAGAAATCATATGATTCGGAACAACATCCTTTGTAAAATCAAACCAGAACTTTGACATCTGGGTCAGAATTGCGCCCTTGTCCGTAATCCTGTTCTTTAAAATGTTGTCAAATGCGGAAATACGGTCAGTAGCTACAATGATCAGGCTGTCTCCGTTATCATAGACTTCTCTTACTTTTCCTTCTTTGAATGGTTGAAATTCCTTCATTTTCGCTCTCCTTATTCTTTTATTTTTCGATTAACAAACTCTTTCCGGTCATCTCTTTCGGCTGCTCTAATCCCATAATCTGAAGCAGGGTCGGGGCAATATCTGCCAGGCATCCGCCCTCACGCAGTGTATACTTCGGATCCGCATTTACGAGAATAAACGGTACCGGATTGGTTGTATGGGCAGTATGTGGCTCACCTGTTTCGTAGTCAATCATTTTCTCTGCATTTCCATGATCTGCACAGATAAACAGAACACCATCCATATCCTTCACCGCCTGGACTGCATCTCCTACCAGTCCGTCCACACGCTCGACTGCCTTGATGGCTGCCGGAATCACACCGGTGTGTCCGACCATATCCGGGTTTGCAAAGTTGATAACGATCACATCATACTTGTCTGACTTAATAGCCTCAACAAGATCCATACCAACCTCCGGAGCACTCATTTCCGGCTTCAGATCATATGTTGCAACATCCTTCGGGGAATTTACCAGCAGACGTGCCTCATCAACGTTTGGCTCTTCCACTCCGCCATTAAAGAAGAATGTAACATGTGCATACTTCTCTGTCTCGGCCAGACGAAGCTGTGTCTTTCCGCACTTTGCCAGGTACTCACCGAATGTATTTACAATATGCTCTTTTTCAAATGCGATCAGCTTGTTCGGGATCGTCTCATCATAGTCCTTAAAGCAGACAAATGTTGTCTTAATGAACGGACGGTCAAATCCGGTAAACTTGTCATCACAGAATGCACGTGTCATTTCACGGGCACGGTCCGGACGGAAGTTAAAGAAGATCACGGAATCATTCTCTTTTACAACAGAGACCGGTTTTCCATTCTCTGTAATTACGGTAGGAAGTACGAACTCGTCTGTTACATCCTTTGCATAGGAATCTTCCATTGCCTTAACCGCATCTTCTGCCTGTACGCCCTCACCCTTTGTCAGGGAATCATAGGCTTTCTGTACACGATCCCAGTTATTATCACGATCCATTGCATAGTAACGTCCGGATAAAGAAGCAATCTTTCCAACACCGATCTCTTTCATCTTCTTTTCCAGTTCTTCGATAAATTCTTTTCCGGATGCAGGAGGTGTATCACGTCCGTCTAAGAATGCATGAACATATACCTTGCTCAGTCCCTGCTTCTTTGCCATCTCAAGCAGTCCGTAAAGATGTGTAATATGACTGTGCACACCACCATCGGAAAGAAGTCCCCACAGATGCAGGTCCGAATCATTTTTCTTACAATTATCCATGGCTGCAAGCAGTGCCTTATTCTCGAAAAAGTCACCGTCTTCGATTGCCTTGGTAATTCTGGTCAGATCCTGGTAAATAATGCGACCGGCACCGATATTCATATGTCCAACCTCAGAGTTACCCATCTGTCCGTCCGGAAGTCCTACTGCCAGACCGGAAGCCTGTCCTTTTACAAAAGGACATTCCTTCATTAATTTATCCATCACCGGGGTATTTGCCAGCGCAATGGCATTTCCCTCTGTACGGTCATTCAGACCATAACCGTCAAGAACCATTAAAACAACAGGTTTTTTGCTCATAATTCATCCTCTCTTTCCATTGTAACAATCCTATACTATGGTACTTCATTATTGTTACACAAACACTTATTATATTACATAATTTGAACGGGATTGCAAGTGTTCACTGCAAATTTCCCACGATATCTATCGATTTTAAATCCAGATCCACATCATCAAAATACTGTCCATAACGCCTTCCGGACGTATAGGCATAAGGAGAAACTCCCGGTTTTTCGACATTTTTATACGGATAAAAGAATCCGTCCTCATCAATTCCCACATTATCGGAGATGTCTGCCAGATAATGATAAAATGCTTTGATCTGTTTTTTTTCTGTCAGAATCGAAGGTGTAAGCGAATCCTGTATGCACGGAATCATCCGCAATTTCAGACTGCCGGAATCATCAATCTGAATCTGTGCAATCGTTGTGTAAAGTTTTCCAGTAGAAAACCAGAAATTTCCCACGCTGTATGCCACCGGCACATTTTTTATAAACTCAACGCCCTGCAGACGGTGCGGATGTCCACCAATCACGGCGTCTGCACCAGCTTTTACACAAAGGTCTGCAATCTCTGTCTGATCCTGCCCATAATGGATCTTTCCTTCTGTTCCCCAGTGAACATACGCGATCACATAATCACTGTTCTTCTTCGCACGCTTCAGTTCTTTCTTCCATACCTCTTCCTGCTGGGTCTTTAATACTCCCGGTTTCTCCTTCTGGGCTTTCTGTGTAAAATGATAAAACCTTTCGATTTCCGTTGCAGATACAATCGCAATCTTTCGTCCACCTGTGACCACATAACGCACAGCGCTTGCCTCTGTCAGATTTCTGCCACCACCACTGTACGGAATTCCCGCAGCATGCAATGCATCCAGCGTATCTAAAAATCCCTGCTCACCATAATCAAACACATGATTATTTGCCACAGAGACCATATCTATTCCCAGTGTGCGCAGGAATCCGGCATCTTTGGGATCTGCCCGAAAACAGTATGCTTTGCCAACCTGCCGCTGTCCCCGTGTTGTATAAGCAAACTCATTGTTTACCATCGTAAAATCTGCCGAAATCAGTTCCTTTTTTACTTCATCGGAAAAATAATCCGCCATGTGATTCTTTGCCATCTTCCCCGTACACCAATTCTCATCCAGACAGATATCCCCGACAAAATCCAGACGGATGCATGCCGGATCGGATGCTTCTTTCCAGATCACATCCTCATACGAATATGACATATACTGTTGCTGCCTGCAATACATAAGCCACAGAACATGCATACTGTTTCTGGTAAACCGATACCACAGATCCGGGTCCTGATTTCCGTTTTCCAGCTGTGTATACAGACTCTGCAGCACACCGCTCCCATACTTCGTTTCAATCCATCCCATAAAGGCTTCATCCACCGGATATTTCTGAAAAAACTTTCCGGAGGCAGTCCTTAAAATCTGGCTTTCCAGATCCTGTACTTCCGGCTCGGTTTCCTGTGATTTCTCCGTGACCTGGGAGGTTTTTTCCTCATATTCAGTTTGTACTTCCTTAGTCTCTTTCAGCGGCTGTGTATTTTGGATGATGCCATGTGTCAAAGCAAAAATAAACAACAAGAGAACGACACATTCCAGACATTTTTTCTTCATGTGTAAAATTTCAAAGGCTATTCACCTGAAATTCAGATGAATAGCCCTATAACCATACAATATCAGATTCTAGTAGTTTACAATCTTACCGAAATCAGCTTTCAGGGATGCTCCGCCAACCAGACCACCATCGATGTCCGGCTTTGCGAACAGCTCTGCTGCATTTCCTGCATTTACAGATCCGCCGTACTGGATACGAACAGAATCAGCAGTAGCCTGATCATAGATTTCAGCTACACATGCACGGATTGCGCCACAGACTTCCTGTGCCTGATCGGATGTAGCAGTCTTGCCTGTTCCGATTGCCCAGATTGGCTCATAAGCGATTACCATGTTTGCAACGTCTGCTGCTGCAACGCCTGCAAGATCAGATTTGATCTGAAGTCTGATCCAGTCAAGTGTTACACCCATCTCTCTCTGCTCTAAAGTCTCTCCACAGCAAAGGATTGGAGTAAGTCCTGCCTCGATTGCCTTCTTAACCTTCTTATTTAAAAGAACATCATCCTCTTTGAAGTAGTCACGTCTCTCGGAATGTCCGATTACAACGTACTTAACACCAGCGTCTACCAGCATCTCTGCGGAGATCTCACCTGTGTATGCACCCTTCTCTTCGAAGTACATGTTCTCGGCACCAACCTGTACGTTGGTTCCTTTCACAGCCTCTACAACCGGTACGATATCGATTGCAGGTACACAGTAAACAACATCTACGCTGTCAGATACTACTAATGGCTTTAACTCTTCTACTAACTTTACAGCCTGGCTTGGAGTCATGTTCATTTTCCAGTTGCCGGCTACGATTTTCTTTCTTGCCATGATTTTTATTTCTCCTAATCTGTAAATAATTTAACTGTCTTTTATTTATCGTCTGCTGCTACTACGCCTGGCAGTTCCTTACCCTCTAAGAATTCAAGGGAAGCTCCACCACCGGTAGAAATATGGCTCATCTTATCAGCATAACCCATCTGGTTAACAGCTGCAGCGGAATCTCCACCACCGATGATTGTTGTTGCATCGGTCTCTGCAAGAGCCTTAGCTACTGCAAGTGTACCAGCTGCAAGTGTCGGGTTCTCGAATACACCCATCGGTCCGTTCCATACAACAGTCTTAGCTGTCTTAACAGCATCTGCAAACATCTCTGCGGACTTAGGTCCGATATCGCATCCCTCACGGTCTGCCGGCATAGCTGTGATATCACATACTTCTGTCTCTACAGGTCCGTCGATTGGATCCGGGAAATCCTTGATGGTAACAGCATCTACAGGAAGAAGGATCTTCTTGCCCATCTTCTCAGCCTTAGCCATCATTTCCTTACAGTAATCAAGCTTCTCATCATCGCAGAGAGAAAGTCCGATCTCATATCCCTGAGCCTTGATGAATGTGTAAGCCATACCACCACCGATGATCAGTGTATCACACTTCTCAAGCAGGTTGTTAATAACGTTGAGTTTGTCTGCTACCTTAGCACCACCGAGGATTGCTACGAATGGACGTACCGGATTCTCAACAGCATTTCCTAAGAAGGCGATCTCCTTCTCCATCAGGTAACCAACAACATTCTGTCCACCCTTTGCAGTGATGAACTTTGTAACACCGGCTACAGAAGCGTGTGCTCTGTGGGAGGAACCGAATGCATCACATACATAGATGTCTGCAAGATCAGCAAGTTCCTTAGAGAACTGCTCACCGTTCTTTGTCTCCTCAGCGCCACGAAAACGGGTATTCTGAAGTAATACAACTTCTCCCTCTTTCATTTCCTCAACAGCCTTTGTAGCTGCCTCGCCTGTTACGTTGTAATCAGATACGAAGTTTACTTTCTGTCCGAGAAGCTCCTCAAGTCTCTTGGCAACCGGTGCAAGGGACTCTCCTTCGTTTGGTCCGTTCTTTACTTTTCCAAGATGGGAGCAAAGGATTACCTTTCCACCATCGTTTAATAACTTCTTAATTGTAGGAAGAGCAGCTTTGATACGGGTATCATCTGTGATTTCGCCAGCTTTCAGTGGTACATTGAAGTCACATCTTACAAGGACTCTCTTGCCCTTTGCGTTGATATCATCAACTGTTTTCTTATTTAATGCCATGTTTTTATTCTCCGTTCTGCCTTTTTGGCAATTTTAAACCCGAAGAAAAGGAAATGACTTTCCAGCCGGTTGTTTCATACTCCGCAGCTGCATAAAACAGCGGAACCCTTTCCTTTTCTTCTTATTTGTCATAATGAAAAAAGGTCCGGCCCTACAGGCCGGACCCTTTCACATAAACTAAGATAGATTATGCTAACTCAGAGAAGTACTTGATTGTACGAACCATCTGAGATGTGTAGCTGTTCTCGTTATCATACCAAGAAACAACCTGAACCTCATACAGATCATCACCGATTGGGTTAACCATTGTCTGAGTAGCATCGAATAAAGAACCGAATCTCATACCAACGATATCAGAAGATACGATCTCGTCCTCATTGTATCCGAAGGACTCATTAGCTGCTGCCTTCATAGCTGCGTTGATGTCTTCCTTAGTAACGCCAGCCTTCTTAACAACTGCTGTAAGAATTGTAGTAGATCCTGTAGGGGTTGGTACACGCTGTGCAGATCCGATTAACTTTCCGTTCAGCTCTGGGATTACAAGACCGATAGCCTTTGCAGCACCTGTGCTGTTTGGAACGATATTAACTGCAGCTGCACGGGATCTTCTCAGATCGCCTTTTCTCTGCGGTCCATCCAGAGTCATCTGATCGCCAGTGTAAGCGTGGATGGTGCACATGATACCAGACTGGATCGGGAAGTTGTCGTTCAGAGCCTTAGCCATAGGTGCCAGACAGTTGGTTGTGCAGGATGCAGCGGAGATGATGGTATCTTCGTTGGTAAGGGACTCATGGTTTACATTGTAAACGATGGTAGGCAGATCGTTGCCTGCAGGAGCAGAAATAACAACGTGCTTAGCGCCTGCATCGATATGAGCCTGAGCCTTAGCCTTAGAGGTGTAGAAGCCGGTGCACTCCAGAACTACGTCAACACCGATCTCGCCCCAAGGAAGCTCTGCTGCGTTAGCCTTAGCGTAGATCTTGATCTCTTTGCCATCAACGATGATGGAATCTTCGCCTGCTTCAACCTTATCAGCCAGTGCATATCTGCCCTGAGTGGAATCATATTTCAGTAAGTGAGCCAGCATCTTGGGAGATGTCAGGTCGTTGATTGCAACGATCTCAAATCCTTCTGCGCCAAACATCTGTCTGAAAGCCAGACGACCGATACGGCCAAAACCATTAATTGCTACTTTTACTGCCATTTTAGTTTCCTCCTAAAAATGTTTTGAAATTCTTTTGTCAGACAAGCTGTCCGATCAAAGGGCAGTATGCTTGACAAAATTTTATCAGCACAATTATTCTACCTAATTTGTTTCAAAATATCAAGATGTAAAATTAAAAATATTGGAAACATCCGTCGTTTTTATGCTATACTTTGGAATGAAAAATCAACAAACACCAACAGGAGGAGTTTTTCATGCCAATTTTAGCAGACTATCATATGCACTCCAGCTTTTCCGGAGACTCCAGAGCGCCCATGCAGGACATGGCAGCGCGCGCCATCGCACTCGGTTATCAGGAAATATGCTTTACCGAGCATATGGACCTGCACTATCCTGCTTCCGAAGAGTGTCCCGAAGACATGTTTTTATTAAATACCGATTCCTATCTCTATGATCTGCTCCGCGCCAGGGAGAAATTCGGGGAACAGATTAATATTAAATTCGGCGTTGAACTGGGACTCCAGCCAGATTACCTCAAAGAAATTTCCGACTACGCAAGATCCTATGATTTTGACTTTATCATCGGCTCCACCCATGTCGTACAGCATCAGGATCCTGCTTTTCCCTCTTATTATGAAGGAATCTCAACTGAGGAGGGCTACCGCGCCTACTTTAACGAAATCCTGACATCCATCCGCTCCTTTACCAATTTCGATATTTACGGACATATCGACTATGTGATCCGTTACAGCAAAACAAAGGATTTAAACTACTGCTATGGGCAGTATGCAGATATTTTTGACCCCATCATTGAAACGCTGATCGCCAACGGCAAAGGCATCGAAATCAACACCGCCGGTCTGGATAAAGGCTTAAAGGAGCAGCATCCCTGCACCGAATTCATCCGTCAGTACCGCAAAAAAGGCGGTGAGATCATCACAGTCGGCTCCGATGCACACCGCCCGGAGGATATTGGACGCCATTTCGACCACGCAGCTGACGTGCTGAAAGCGTGCGGATTCTCTTATTACTGCACATTTGAGAAACGGGTACCGGCTTTTCATAAGCTGTAAATACAAGCCGCCAGGAATTTTTATGTTC
>ENA-OOYV01002143-OOYV01002143.1-human-gut-metagenome-genome-assembly--contig:-NODE-2143-length-10436-cov-3.012234_pt1 | contig 10436 bp, 8 predicted proteins | sample MGYA00241704_ERZ501380 | MGnify/ENA primary metagenome ERZ501380 (study PRJEB25962, sample SAMEA2042984) | human gut metagenome | biome: human gut; feature: human-associated habitat; material: faeces...
GGCCGCTGCCGCCGTAACAGGCGGTCAGCGTTTCCACCTGCGTTTTGTCCAGCCCGTCCAGAAAGGCTTGTACGGTGGAGGGATCGATGGTTTCCCAGCCATCCCCCGTCCAGGAAAACGCCGCTGCGGTGTTTTGGGCGTCATTATACAGCGATAACGTGGGAACGCCGTCCAGCATCTGTAGCTTGGCGGGAGCGAAGCCGCTGTCCACCGCGGGGGTGACCTCCGTCTGGGTGTATTTTCCCGTGGCGTACTTCGTTTGGGAGGCCGTTCCCGGCTCCTCGGTTGAAGGAGCGGCGGAACACCCTACCAGCGCCAGCAGCAAAGCCATGAGGGCGGCCAGCGGCGCAAGCCGTGATCGAATTCGGTTCATACAAATTCCTCCTGACGGGGCGGCGGCGCAGGCGGCCGCTGCCCTGGCAATTTTGGTAATACCACTGTACCACACAAAACCTGAAAAAATCCTGAATGCGCCTGCGGCTCTTTCCGGCCTTGGTTGCGCTCCGGGAGAATTTGTGCTATAAATTAAATAATCTGCCGCTTTTGATACGGCCTGCGAGATATGCCCCGGGAGGTAGAATACATGAACTTGCTAGTGATCGAAGATGACCGGAAACTGAACCGGATGCTGTGCGAAATCCTTGAAAAAGAGGGCTACACGGTGAAAGCCTGCACCGACGGGGAGGAAGGCGCTTACTATCTGCAGCAGAACGCCTACGACCTGGCGCTGGTGGACTGGATGCTCCCCGGCGAAAGCGGGCCGGACATCCTGCGGGAAAGCCGCCGCAAGGGAATCATGACGCCGGTGGTGATGCTGACGGCGCTGACCGCCGTGGAAAACAAGGTGACCTGCCTGGATGCCGGCGCCGACGACTATCTGGGTAAACCCTTTGACAGCCGGGAGCTGTTGGCCCGTGTCCGGGCCAACCTGCGGCGGCAGGCCCCCATCGAGGAGCTGGTGGTGCTGCGGTACGGGGATCTGGTGTACGACACCAAGGCGCTGCTGCTGGCCTGTGGCCGGGAGGAGATCGCGGTCTCCAAAAAGCTGGGCCTTATGATTGAACTGTTTATGAAAAGCAAGGGTCAGGCGCTGGCACGAGCCACCCTGTTTGCCCGCGTATGGGGCGCGGACGCCGACGTGGAGGAGGCCATTCTGGACAATTACATCGGCTTTTTCCGCCGGCGGCTGGCCCAGATCCACTCCAAGATGAGCCTGCGGACCGTTCGAGGTGTTGGGTATGCCCTTGTGGAAGAAAAAGAAGGCCGCTGAACCGGCCGCGCCGTTGGACGTTCTGCGGTGGAAGATCGTAGCGGTGAACATCCTGTTTGCCGCCATGGTGGTGGCTACCCTCTGTTTCGTGGCCGCCCGGCAGGGAAAGAACGCCCTGGAGGAGAAGCATAGGCTGGCCTTCGCCTCCCTCTGTTCCGCCCTGGAACAGCCGATCCTGGAGACACAGACCATCGACCATAAGGCAATCTACAGCAGCGCGGTGGAAAACCGCCTGGTGCCCGCCTTATTCGAGAAGGGAGCCCCCATCGAGAATCCCTACCTGCAGGGCGATGATGCCGCACCGCTGCTCACTCTCAGCGAACCAATGCTGGAAGAGGCGCGGCAAAGCGTGGATGGGCAGAACGGCCTGTGGGCCAAAACGGTTGTCCGGCAGGCATACACCCTGCGGGACGGGAGTGCCCTCTGGTTTGCGGAATACTGTGCAATCCCCACGGCCAGTGGGAATTGGATCGAGATGTACCTGTTTCAGGATGCCGCGACCTTCCGGCAGGAATGGGGCAGGATGCAACTGTTGTACGTAGCGGTGGCGGCGGGCGGCGTGCTGGCTTTGGGGGCGCTGGCCTTTGCGCTGACCGGCTGGGCCATGCAGCCCGCCCGGCGGCCCGAGCGGATGGAGCGGGAGTTTTTGGCGGCGGCCAGCCACGAGTTGAAAAGCCCGCTGGCAGTGATCATCACCAGCGCCGAACTGCTGCCTTCCGGCGGCGAGGAGGCAAAATACCGCGCCAACATTCTGTCAGAAGCGCACCGGATGGCGCAGCTGGTGCAGGAGCTTCTATCCCTTTCCCGTCTGGAGACCGCTGCCCGTCAGATCATGCCGGCAAAGCTGGACACCGAGGCCTTTCTCTGGGAAGTTTACGAGACATGGCAGCCGGGGGCGGCAAAGGCCGGTGACCGGCTGACCCTCCGCCTGCCGGACGGCGCGCTGCCGCCCATTCGGGCAGACGAGGACGCGCTGAAGCAGGTGATGGCCATTCTGTTGTCCAACGCCGTTCAGCACACCCCCAGCGGTACGCAGATCGAACTTTCCGCCGTGGCGGCGGGGCGAATGGTCTGCCTGTCGGTGGCCGATACGGGGCCGGGCATTGCGGATAAGGAACGGGCTTTCCAAAAGTTTTATCGCGCAGACCCGCAAACCGGCGATGCCAGCCTGGGTCTGGGCCTGAGCATCGCGCAGAAGCTTGTGGCGCTGCATCACGGCAGCATCACGATCCGGGATACGCCGGGCGGCGGCGCTACGCTGCAGGTCACGATCCCACAGGCGTGATATTGGCAGAATCCACAACCGTTTGTCGCATCATTGTAAAAAGTGCTGTGAGAGCCTTTTGGTTTTCTCACAGCACTTTTTGTGTACATACCGAACAAGAAATCACTCGTCGGCATCGTCGATTTTCGATGAAAGAAACGCGCGTTTTCGCTTGAATGAGCACTTTGATATGAAATCCGTGCTATAACAAGGGCAATTTACGGAATAGGATGTGAATCGCCAATATGCAGATAGTAGAATTAGAAATGGTTCCTCTTTCTCTTCGACCGGTATTGCAGCGACTTTATGATATGAAAACTACGCAGTCTGCTCTGCGTGAAGGAGTACTGTTTTCCACCAAGAGAAACAACTACTACTATGATACAGGCACCGGAAAGGTAATTGTGTTGGACGATGATACCAGCTACATTTTCCGCGTATTGTTTGACCCCACGTTGAGCGCCGAAACATTTTTGATATCACTGACAAAAGTCGATCCTAATGCAGTGAAAAACCTCCTACAGACAATTGACGCAGAGCGCTTGTTCCAGCGACCGCCGCTTTTGAGCATGGGAAAAGAAATTGCGGCGGGTGTAACCGATACGGAGCAGAAAGTTGAACAAATCATTCTTGAAGTGACGGAGCAATGTAATTTCCGCTGCAAATACTGCGTCTACTCAGAGGATTTCTCAGGGAACCGTGATTTTGGGAATCGGCGGATGCCGACAGAAATTGCCTTTAAGGCAATTGATTGGGCGTTGGAAAACAGCGGCGCTAAACTGGCAATTACTTTCTACGGCGGCGAGCCGTTGCTCAACTTTAAGCTGATGAAAGCTGTGATTGAGAGGTCTCAGGCCAAGAGAGGGAACAAAGAGATTGTTTATAGCTTTACTTCCAATATGTCGCTCATGACACGCGAAATCGCCACCTATCTGGCTCAAGTTCCGAACTTATATATTATGGCCAGTATCGACGGCCCACGCACTGTCCACGACGCATATCGTGTGTACGCAAATGATGCCCCCACGTTTGAAGACAGCATTGGCGGTCTTCGAATTTTGGCGGATGCCTACGCAGGTTCCCACATGCCGGTTAATATAAACGCTGTGTTGACACCTCCATTTGGATTTGAAAAGTTGGAGCAGGTAAATGCATACTTCGAATCGCTGGACTGGCTTCCGGCAACCTGCCATGTAAATATTACTTATCCATCGTATGGAACTTGTCCTGGCTTGGATGAGTATTACGACAAAATCACCGGCAATCCCAAGTATGCTCTTCATGGTATGTGCAACCCCCTTATGATATGGCAACAGCGCAAGGCAGAAACCGACGGGCTTGACGCCTACAAAGCCAGAAACATATATTACCATTCGATCTTTGACGACTTGGTTAAAATCAACAATCGCATTATCGTTGATGAACCTACACTGCGCCGGGGATTAAATGGATGCTGCGTGCCAGGAAAGAAAAGACTGTATGTCACGGCAACCGGAGAATATAAAGCCTGCGAACGGATCGGCTCCAGCCCTTCGATTGGTAATGTGGACGAAGGTGTTGATCGAGAACTGATCGTGAAAAAGTATGTTGAGGAATTTGCGGCGCAGTCAAAAGACATCTGCGATAAGTGTTGGGCTTACAATCTGTGCAGGGTATGCTATGCAGGCGTTTGCAATGAAAACGGGTTGGATATGGGGCTGAAAAACGAGGCATGCCGCGCTTCAAGGTCAGTTGCACTAAATAATCTGGCTCTCTACCATGAACTGATGGAAGAAAATCCAGAAGCGCTCAACTGCTTAAAAGATGCAGTGATTGAGTAACTGCGGTACAATAGGCATTTTGCCTGTTTGTATAGATTCTAAGAGAGAGGAGGAGCTATTATGAGCGTCGTAGATCCCATCTTTGGTCGTACTGCAGTTAATGCGGCGAACAGCTGCGGCTGCACTTGCACGCAAACTACCCCGACTGCGCCCAGCTTCAATAGCGTTTGGACTGGCCAGCGCGATTCTGGCGGTGGTTGCGCTTGCACCTGCAACACCACGATCGAGTACAACCTGTCCATCAACTACGATGGCGCCCACAACGCGGTTTCGTAATTCATCATTACATCGCGTCCAATCAACGGAAGGAGGGAAAGCTATCCGGCTTTCCCTCCTTCTGGTGTCAGAAAAATGATCGAGGAATGTATCCATGGAAAAAAGTACGTTATCTATTAAAGAGACGCTTTCCATCACATTTAGAACTCTAAAAATACTTTTTCATGCAGCTCCAGGGGGGATTGCTTTTTTAGGGATCCTTAGCACAATAGCGGGCGTATGCCCTTTTCTAACCCTGATACTGTCCAGAGCTTTTCTGGATAGCCTGGCAAGAGCGTGTGGCCAGCAGGCGTTTGAAATGAAAATCATCTGGCTTTTGTTTTTCCTTTTCTTAACAAACATGATGCTGTCTGTTGTGAATAACCTCAGTATCTTACTAAAAAGTGATGTGAGTGGTCGGATATCTTTATTGGTGAACGCACAGGTGTTAGAAAAATGTGTTCACTTGCCGATGAGTCAGTATGATAATGAAACAACTTATAATCGAATCCGCTTCACTTCAGAACAAACGTCGATCCGTTGTACAAACTTAATCAACACCTTTTTCTCGATCGTGCAATGCTTAATTTCTTTTGCGAGCGTGGTATGCGTACTTGTTTCATTTAATGGCATTATTGTAATTGCCAGTGTGGTGGCCAGCATTCCTCTTTTTTTCGTCAATAAGTATGTGAGCAGTTTTTGGTATAAGATATCGGTCGGACGGGTAGAAAAACAACGCTATTCCGATGTTCTCCGCGATCTCATGCTGCGCAATGACAATATAAAAGAATTAAAACTTTTTGGCTCTCTATCGTATTTGAAAAGCCGCATTTTGAATCAGCAAACAGATTTTTTTCGTGAAGATCAGATGAACCGCAAAAAATTTTGCAAAATTGATACGGCCCAAAAAGCCGCCAATGATTTCGTGATTTTGCTGCTTAAGCTTTGGATCATTATTTTGGGGATTAAGCAACGGGCTACGCTTGGTACGATCAACTTGTACACAAGCTCCTTGGATCAAATACAAAGCGCCATTTTCTCGTTTTGCACCCAATTGAATACTTTCTATGAGCAGGCACTTTATTTGGAATCACTGTTTGATTTATTTGATATGCAGACGGAAGACGAAAACTGCGGAACGCCATTGACGGAACCAATTCGCACGATAGAATTTCGGCACGTTTACTTTTCCTACCCTGCTACCAATGTATATGCCTTGAAGAATGTAAGCTTCGTCCTGGATGACCGGCACACTTATGCCCTTATCGGCCTAAACGGCAGTGGAAAGACAACCCTGCTAAAACTGTTAATGAAGTTATATAAGCCAACACTAGGAACCATATTGATCAACGGACAAGATATCGAAGAGATTGATACAGCCGGTTTGCGAAAAAGGATATCAGCAATATTTCAAGATTTTATTAAGTATCCGTTTACTGCGGAAGAAAATATAACGATCAGTGATTTGGAAAATGCCAACGATCTTCACCGTCTTTCAAAAGTGATTGATGATGCCGGGGCAGCAGAAGTGATCGATGGGTTACCACACCGCTTACAAACCCAACTCCAAAAGGGGTGGAATGGGGGAACAGAACTCTCACAAGGACAATGGCAAAAAATTGCAATTGCCCGGTGCCTTTTTAAGCAAAGTGATGTGTACCTGTTTGATGAACCTTTTTCGGCGTTAGATGCTATTTCAGAGCAGCACATTATTAAGCGGCTTAACTTGAAAACAAAAATGTCTATTACCATTTTTATAACACATCGATACTCCAGCCTTCGATTGGCGGATTTCATTCTGGTATTAAAAGATGGCGAATTAGTCGAATCCGGTTCCCATCAGGAACTGCAGAAAGCTGGGAAGTATTATTCAGAATTAATCAAAGCGCAGATCGAACCAATCGACCATTTGGCGCAATTGGATGAGACCTAAAAGCTGTTTTGGCAGAAAGGTATTCAGGTTTTTTTCAGGTTCCCTGTGCTACAGTGTAGGCAAGGAGGTGAAGGCGATGAAACGGCCAAAGGTCACTGGCCTGCGCCGGAGGGAGAGCTGGCAGGCACTGCCTTTTCTGCTGCCCAGCCTGTTGGGGCTGTGCCTGTTCTATCTGTTCCCACTGGCCGAAACGGTTCGGGCCAGCTTTATGGACCCGCTGCGCAGCCGGGCCGTCGGGTGGGGGAACTACCGGGCGCTCTTTCAAAATACTGCGTTCCGTCTGGCTGTCCGCAACACCTGCCGCTTTCTCTGCATCTGCATCCCGGCGCTGCTGGCCGTCAGCCTGCTCTGTGCGGTGTTGCTTGGCGCGGCAAAACGGCGGGCGGTCTTTTTCAAAAACGTCCTCCTGCTCCCCTATGCGATTCCTGTTGCCAGCATCGTTGTGTTATGGAGGGCGCTTTTCTCCGGCAAGGGGCTGGTCAACGGCTTGCTGGTGGGGCTGGGGTGCCGGCCCGTGGACTTTATGGGCAGCAGCGCGGCCTTTTGGGTGCTGATTTTCACCTACCTTTGGCGAAACAACGGGTACGATATGCTGCTGTGGCTGGCGGGTCTGGAGACCATCCCCCGGCCCTTGTATGAAGCGGCAGCGGTGGATGGAGCCACCCCTTTTCAGACCTTTGTCTTTATCACGCTGCCCAATCTGCTGCCAACGGTGGTGCTGACCACCATACTGAGCCTGGTCAACTCCTTTAAGGTCTTTCGGGAGGCCTACTTGGTGGCAGGCAACTACCCGCAGGAAAGCATATATCTGCTGCAGCACCTCTTCAACAACTGGTTCCTGTCGCTGGACATCGGCAAGCTGTCTGCCGCCGCCGTGCTGCTGGCGCTGGGGCTTGGCTGCGTCGTGTATCTACTGTATCACTTTTGGGGTGGTGGGCAGGAATGAGAAAAAAGGAGCCTCTTTTGCCGGTGCTGATCCTTGGCCTGCTGGCCTTCACCGTCCTTTGGCCGCTGTGGTTTACCGTCGGCGGTGCGCTGATGGCGTCGGACGAATTGACAGCCGCCCTGGGGCCGGCCCTGTTGGACACAGCAGACGGCGGGTATGCGGTGTGGACGATCCTGCCTTCCTGGCCGACGCTCCAACCGCTGGCGGAGCTGCTGCTGGACACCCCGCAGTTTTTTTCGGTCTTCTGGAACACCTGCCTGCTGGCCTTTGCACAGATCGCCGGTCAGCTGGTGGTCGCCGCCCCCGCATCGTGGGCGTTTGCCAAGCTGCGCTTTGCGGGCAGGCGTTTCCTGCTGCTCGGGTACATTGCGCTGATGGTGCTGCCCTTTCAGGTACTGATGGTACCCAACTACCTGATCGCCACACGCCTTGGAATCTACGATACGCCGCTGTCCGTCATCCTGCCAGGGGTGTTTTCGGCGTTCCCGGTTTTTATCATGACCCGCAGCTTTCAGGATGTTCCCAATGAACTCCTCGAGGCGGCCAAGCTGGACGGCGCAACGGCCTGGCAGATCTTTTGGAAGATCGGCGTTCCGCTGGGATATGCCGGAATCTTTGCCGCCTTGGTGCTGAATTTTATCGAAGGGTGGAACGCGGTGGAGCAGCCGCTGCTCTTTCTGAAATCCCAATCCAACTGGCCGCTTTCCATGTATATGAACGATATTGTGACAGACAACCTGGGGATCGCCATGGTGGCCAGCCTGTTCTCGCTGATTCCGGCGATGCTGGTGTTCCTGTATGGGCAAACCTATCTGGAACTGGGCATCCAGGCCGGAGGCATCAAGGCATAAGGAAGGAGACATTTTCTGTGAAAATCGTCAGGGATTCTGCCGTTCGTCAGGAACCGGCGCAGCCGCAGGCCGTATCGCCGGAGGAAAACAGGTTTTCGATTCGCCCCCGGCAGATCGCGCTTTTCTTTTTGTGGATGCTGGCTTTTACGCTGCTTGCCCGCGGAACATCCGGCGCGCTGCTGCCAGAGGTGCAGCTCTCCACGCCGGCGCCCAATACCATCACCCAGTGCCTAACGGCGACAGGAACCATTCAGTGGGCGGCGGGCAGCCTGTTCTATCTGCCCGAAGGGCTGCTGGTGGAGGCGGTTTTTGTCTCGGAGGGGGAGGCTGTACAGGAAGGAGACAAAATAGCGGCCCTCCGCCGGGAGGATGTGGAACAGAAGCTGCGGAGCCTTCAGGCAGAACTTGCGCAGAAACAGACGGAATATGCCCGGCTTACCAAACCGGTGGCGGCGGACAGCTATGATCTGGAAAAAGCCCAGCAGGCCCTGCAGGCCGCCTACCAGGCAGCGGAGAACAGCGCGGCAGCCTGGGCGGAGAAAGAAGCGAACGCCGGCAGCGAGCGGGATGCCCTGCAGCGCGAACTGAACGAACGGCAGGAAAAGGCCGCCCAATATGCCCGCGAGATCGCAGAGAAGCAGGCACAGCGGGAGTTGCTGCAGCAGGAAGAATCGCCGGACGAGGAAATCATCAGCCGGATCGAAGCGGAGCTGACGCAGCTTACGGCAGAGGAAACGCAAAACCGGGAGGCACTGGCCGAAGCGGAAGCCCGGCTCAACGAGGCGGACGCAGCGCTGGAAAGCGTCCAAAGCCAACGGGAAGAAGCGGCTCGCACGGCTGCGCAGGCCGCCGAACAGGCGGAGCAGGCCCGAAACGACGCCCGGCACGCCTACGAGAAAAGCGTGGAAGCCGCCAGTGAAACAGCCGCCGCCAATGCGGCCAGTGCCACGGTTCTGGCGGAACAGATCCGGGAAATGGAAAGTGGCGTGGAGACGCTGAAAAAATTGGACGAGCAGGAGGGCGTCTTCTGTGCGCCGCAGACGGGTACCGTGGAATCTCTGCAGCTTATGCAGGGGCAGACCAGCGGCCAGGTGGGCGGGAGCATTTCCGACCCCGAAAGAGGGTATCAGATCCGATTTGCGCTGGAGGCCGAGGACGCGGTGCAGGATACCGCCGGCGTTACGGTGACGGTCATGCAGGGAGCAAAGTCCGAAAGCGTGAAAATCAATTCGTCCGTTTCTCAGCAGGATGGAGGCGTGGTGCTTTCCGCTGCGCTGACCGGGTCGGATTGGCAGGTGGGAAAAGCGGAACTCACAATCCGGCTTTCCGAGACGGAATATGACTGCTGCCTGCCGGTCAGCGCCCTTCACAGTGATAACGGCGGGGATTTCGTCTATTCGGTGGAGGAGCGCAACACTATTTTGGGGCTGCAAAACATCGTGCGCAAGGTTTATGTGGAGGTCGTGGAGCGCAACAACGAGCTGGCGGCCCTGCGGAATTATACGACCGGTGCGCCGGTGGTGGCCGCTACAACGAAGAGCTTGCAGGAGGGCGCACGTGTGCGTACAGCGGGATGAAGATTCGAAAGGCGGTGCTGCTTTTGGCATGCGCGGTTTCCTGGGGGATCGCTGTTTGGTTTGCGGGGAGGCTGTGGGCAGCCTATCCGCTGGTTTCGGTGCGCTCCGACGTGCCGGTCACGGGGCGGCAGCTGGAAGCGCTGCGGTCTGCTTTGCGGCAGGAGGATGGGGCGAGCGCGCTTGTTCCCGCTTTTTGGAGCCAGGCAGAGGGATCGGCGGAAAGCCGCTGGGAAACCTGCGGGATCACTGCCATTCTATATTGCGGCGAGTATGACGCGGTGTATCCTGCCGTGCTTCTGGAGGGGCGGTTCCCCGCTGCGCAGGAGAATGGCAAATGCGCGGTCTCAACCGCTGCCGCGTGGCAGCTCTGGGGCAGCGAGGACGTGCTGGGGCAGGAATTGGAGATAGAAGGAGACATCTACCGCGTGTGCGGGCTCTTTCGCAGCAGCGCCAGCCTGGCCCTGTGCGGGGAAAGCCTTGACCATGGCTTTTCCAACATCGAGTTTTGGGGCGGCTACGC
>ENA-OOYV01002147-OOYV01002147.1-human-gut-metagenome-genome-assembly--contig:-NODE-2147-length-10419-cov-4.881127_pt1 | contig 10419 bp, 10 predicted proteins | sample MGYA00241704_ERZ501380 | MGnify/ENA primary metagenome ERZ501380 (study PRJEB25962, sample SAMEA2042984) | human gut metagenome | biome: human gut; feature: human-associated habitat; material: faeces...
AGAGCAGAGGACTGAAAATCCTCGTGTCGCTGGTTCGATTCCAGCTTTGGGCACTAGATGAAAAGCTGAAACTTTTATGAGTTTCAGCTTTTATTTGTTTATGCGGGCAAAGCCCTCCAAAACGTACAGTATGTATATTTATAGGATTCCGAAGGAGGAGATATCAGAATGGTATTTGAGGTTGGACAGGTTATAAAGATGAAGAAGGCGCATCCTTGTGGAACGAATTCCTGGGAGATACTCAGAGTAGGAATGGATTTCAGACTCAGATGTACTGGCTGTGATCATCAGGTCATGGTGCCCAGAAAATTGGTGGAGAAGAACTTCAAGGGATTTATTGAAGAATAAAAAAGAAGCAGGATCATGATTAGGCGATTATGATTCTGCTTCTTTTTTTATATAAAGTTTTTTGTGAGCCGATTGAGTATAACTCATATATTAGCTTTACTCTCTTTAAGGGAGGAGCGCAGCCGTCAAGCGGCTGCGCCAATTAAGGGATTGGGGGGTGTAGTCATTTCTGACTACAAAAAAGGGAGTAAATAACAAAAAATAGTAAATTGTCAAATTTCAGTGTAAGCTGTCAACGCTTTCTGTTGTCTTTCTGTATCTCTTGCTTACAAGTTGATAATATGATAAATGGATCAGGATTGCAATAGCATTTGGCTCATTTAGGTTATAATGCCATATTTGTTGGCGATTTTGACTGTTTTTGACTACTTTTGCATGTATAATCGTAAAAAATCATCTGATGTAACATAACACAACGATATTGCGCAAGTTGCACACAGACAAGTTGCGCAATACAGAAGAGATATATAATAATAAAAGAGCAGAATCACGATTAGGCGATCATGCTTCTGCTCTTTTTATTTATATAAGATTTTTTGTGAGCTGATATTGAATATATCATAACATTTGGTTACTCACCTTTAAGGGAGGGACGCAGCCGCTTGACGGCTGCGTCAATTAAGGGATTGGGGGGTGTAGTCATTTCTGACTACGAAAAAAGGGAGTAAAAACAAAAAATAGTAAATTGTCAAATTCCAGTGTAAGCTGAAGATGTTTCTGTTGTTTTTGTATCTCTTGCTTACAAGCTGATAATATGACATAAACGTTATTTATGCAATAGCATTTGACTGTTTTCCGTCATATTCACATATTCATAATAAATTTTGACTGTTTTTGACTGAAAAGGAATAAATCAGACATTTGTACTATTCAAATGGTATGTTTATGTGATATAACTTTACTTATATGACGTGATAATACATTATTCCACAGATGAATTATCACAGATAATATGCATACGAAAAAAGATCAGGGAGGATCAAGATGAAGAGCAGCAAGAAAAATCTTATTGCCATCGCCGTGGTAATTCTCATTATTGCGGTTCTCGGAATTCTGTCTATATATGTAGATAAGATTCCATCGCCATCGACATATGCGACATTCTGGGCACTTGTACCATCGGTTGTCGCTATCACGCTGGCACTTATAACGAAGGAGGTTTACAGTTCACTGTTTATAGGAATTGTAATAGGAAGTGTGTTTGCCTCCGGATTCAGTTTTACGGGCAGTATATCGAATGTACTGCAGGATGGACTGATCGCACAGCTTTCAGATTCATATAATGTAGGTATACTGATATTCCTTGTCATTCTTGGAACCATAGTTGCACTTATGAACAAGGCAGGTGGATCCAAGGCATTTGGTGACTGGGCAGCTACCCATATCAAGACCAGACAGGGCGCGCAGCTCTGCACAGTTCTTCTGGGAGTTCTGATATTTATCGATGACTATTTTAACTGCCTCACAGTCGGCAGTGTTATGAAGCCTGTAACTGATAAACACAGGATATCAAGGGCGAAGTTTGCATATGTTATAGATGCAACAGCGGCACCTATATGTATCATAGCCCCTGTATCATCATGGGCTGCAGCCGTCAGTGGATTTGTAAAGGGTGAGGATGGCTTTGGTCTGTTTATAAAAGCCATACCATATAACTATTATTCATTCCTCACACTTGCGATGATGATCGCAATGATCGTTATGAAGGTTGAGTTTGGTTCCATGGAGAAGCATGAGCTCAATGCCCTGAAGGGAGATCTTCTCTCAATGGGAGATGGCAAGAAGACTGTCACAGCAGAGGAGACTGATGTGGTCAACAGCAACGGCAAGGTAGTTGATCTTATAATACCTATCATATGTCTTGTTATCTGCTGCATTATAGGAATGATCTACACAGGTGGATTCTTCAGCGGTGTAAGCTTTGTAGAGGCATTCTCAAACAGTGATGCATCTGTTGGACTTGCAATTGGAAGCTTGTTCGGACTGCTTATTACAATTCTTCTGTATGTGATAAGAGGAGTCCTGGATTTTGGTAAATGTATGGAGGCTATACCAGAGGGCTTTAAGGCAATGGTACCGGCTATACTGATCCTTACATTCGCATGGACGCTCAAGGGAACTACCGATATGATGGGTGCAAAGGATTTTGTACAGACAGCAATGACATCTGCATCGGGAAGTCTGTTTAGTTTCCTTCCTGCGGTTATATTTATAGTTGGATGTCTCATGGCGTTTGCAACAGGAACATCATGGGGAACATTTGGAATACTTATCCCTATTGTGTGTGCAGTATTTGAGGGTAAGAATAATGAGCTTATGATCATAGCGATATCAGCATGTATGGCTGGAGCTGTGTGTGGAGATCACTGCTCACCTATATCAGATACCACTATCATGGCATCAGCAGGAGCGCAGTGTAACCATGTAAATCATGTGGCAACACAGCTTCCATATGCGATAACAGCGGCTATCATGTCATTCGTGTCATATGCTATAGTTGGACCGCTTACATACCATCTGCATGTTAAGTGGTTTATCATGCTTCCGATATTCATAGCAATGATGGTTCTTCTGATATTTGTACTCAGGGTCATCAAGCGCAGGAATCCTGCAAGTTATGTGAATGCGGATACTAGAGTAGCGGATGCGGAGTAGGCAGATCAAATTGTAAATAAAAGGTATATTTAACGAAAAAAATAGTTGACTTATGATGGAACATAAGTTAATATGTGAGAGTAGAGTTTTCATTTATTTGAATCCTCTCTCCCCTCATTATGGTGACCAGGTACCCCCTGGTCACTTTTTTGTTTATATGGACAAAATATAGCATGGGCACTTTATATTTGTTAACTTGAGCAATCACATGTAAAGGTATATTCTATATACCATAGATGCCGGGGAGACAGACATCATAATAAATAAAGGAAAGAGAGTAGTTATGCAGGATAACAGAGAGATAACAAATGAAGAAGTCCAGAAGGCTTCGGAGATAATCAACAATTTGCTGAGTTACTATAACAGTAAGGTTGTGGGACAGCCTTATCTGGGATATTCACTTCTGGTTGCAATGATGACAAACGGTCATGTGCTTCTGGAATCCGTTCCAGGACTTGCCAAGACCACTGCTGCCAGGGTTATGACAGAGGCGGTTAATGGATCATTTTCAAGGATCCAGTGTACACCGGATCTTATACCGAGCGACATAATTGGAACCCAGATGTACAACATGGCGACCAATACATTTGAGGATAAGATAGGTCCGGTTTATTCGAACTTTGTACTACTCGATGAGATAAACAGGTCCAGTGCGAAGACACAGAGTGCCATGCTGGAGGCGATGCAGGAGAGAGAAGTCAGTATAGGAGGAAAGACATATAAGCTGCCGGAGGTGTTCGTGGTAATAGCGACCCAGAATCCGATCGAATCTGAGGGTACGTATGTGCTGTCAGAGGCACAGCTTGACAGATTCCTTCTCAAGGAGACTGTGACATATCCAAGCGCAAGGGATGAGATGGAGATACTCAACAGAGTGGAGGCAGGAGTTTTTTCAGACGGGAAGTCCGTTGCCAGCGTTGACGATGTGGTGTATCTTCAGAAGCTGTGCAAGAGGATTTATATAGATCCGGCGATAAAGAAATATATAGTTGATATAGTTCAGGCAACCAGAATGACGGATAAGATACTTGCACCTGAGCTTGCACAGTATGTTGCCATGGGTGCGAGCACAAGAGCGGCTATTGCGTTCATGGAGGTAGCAAAGGCAATCGCACTTATAAATGGGAGAAGATATTGTGTTCCTGATGATGTGAAAGCACTCAGATATTCAGTCCTGAGACACAGGATCATGCTTACATTTGCCGCTGTTGCGGAAGACGTGAAGATTGAGAAGATTATAGATGCCATAATAGGTTCGGTTAAGACGCCGTAGGGGAAGACAGTTAATTATGAAGATGACATATATATCCAGAATACAGGGAAATATGAAGGGATATAAGACCATATATACTACCAAGGCAACGTCGAGGATAATCGATGGTTCGTACAATTCCATCTATAAGGGCAGGAGTATGAACTTTGATGAGCTCAGGGAGTATGTCGTTGGCGATGATATCAAGGACATGGACTGGAAAGCATCTGCCAGGAGCCAGAAGCTTCTGGTCAGACAGTATATCGCCGAGAAGAAGCATAATATAATGCTGGTGATGGATGCCGGAAAACGTATGCTTGGATATGCCAATGATGTTCAGGAGAAGAGTGACGTTGCACTTATGGCGGCAGGAACCCTGGCATATATGGTGTGTGACAATGGTGATTATGTGAGCGCTACTTATGTTTCAGACAGGGGCGTGGAGCACTATCCGTTTAAGACAGGCTTTGCAAATGTCGAAAATATTCTTGCGGGTTACCACAGGAACGTTACCATGACTAATGACTCGGATACGGGGGATGCGCTGAGCTTCATTGCGAGGAATTTCAGGAGGAGAATGATCATACTTGTGGTGACGGACACCAGAGGTATCCTGAATATGTCGGAGGCAACTGTAAAGCAGTTAAAGGTACTGCATGATATACTGCTTATAAATGTTGAGGATGCCGGGATGAACGGTAAGAATGTATATGACATATCCGGTGACACATATATTCCTGAATTTTTTACCAGGGACATGAAGCTGGCAAAGAAGGAAGAGAGGAAAAGGCAGGAGCTTTCAAGTGCCTGTGACGACAAGCTTAAGAAACTTGGTATTTCGTACCTGACGGTCAGGTCTTCTGACAGCATGGATGAAAAGATAGTAGAGCTGCTCAACAAGCACAAGACTGAGAGCTCTGGAAAGTAGTTAAATGGGCTGATGCCCGGAGATAAGAGGAAGAAGATATAAGATATGGAAAGTTCAGTGAATTTGCAGGAGCCGCTTTCGTATGTGGTATGGCCAATCGTGCTGACCGGAGTGATAACAGCCGCAGTGCTGTTGTTCTTTGGTGTCTGCTGGTATCTGAGAAGACGTAGAAAAATGGCGGCGGAGCTGCCGAAGGTGGTGAAGCCTGCGCCTATGGATATGGGTAGAGTGAAGGCCAGATATCTGTCAGAACTGGCGGATATTGCGGGACAGTATGATCAGGGAAAACTTGATGTAAGAGGTGCATATCAGCGTATGAGCCGTTGTATCAGGGGATTTGTTCATGCTGCAACCGGCATAAGGGTTCAGAATTATACTCTGTATGATATAGAAAGATTAAACATGCCGGAGCTGTACTATCTTGTGGCTGAGTATTATGCGCCGGAATTTGCAAGAAAGTCCGATGGTGATGTGAGGGCTTCCCTTGAGAAGACAAGGAGTTTGATTGAGAGATGGCAATAAAATATCATATTGTTCTATATGCAGGCCTGGCTATTGCGCTGTTTATGCTGGTATTTGTGTTTGTGAAATACAAAAAGACAAAGAAATATGCCGGAGGAAAAAAGATCGCAGGGCTCATATGCCAGGAAGATGAGGCATATTTCAGGAAAAGAAAAATATTATATAAGACCGGGCTTACAGCCACGCTCATATGCTGCGTACTGGTTGTCGTATCGGCATTCCTGCTCATGGCAAAACCATACACGAGCAGGCGTATGCAGGATGAAAAGTATTGCAGGGACATCATTCTGTGTATCGACATATCAACATCCGTGGATTATCTCAACGAGAATCTGCTGGACAAGCTGAAGAAAACAGTTGATGAGCTTCAGGGCGAACGTTTTGGAATCGTGATATTTAACACAAGTCCGGTGCTGCTTACTCCGCTCACGGATGATTATGAGTATGTGAAGGATCAGCTTGATCTGATCGCACAGTGTCTGAAGAGCAGAAATGAAGTGAATCTGGACGATGCATTTTCATCGGGGTACGACTGGATATATTATCAGGCATATATATCATCTGGAACTCTGATTGGAAATGAGCAGAGGGGAAGCTCACTTATAGGGGACGGCCTTGCTGCTGCGGCAATCGATTTTTCGGATGCTGACAAGGAGAGGACAAAGGTGGTAATATTCTCCACTGACAATGATATACAGGGAACACCGGTGGCAACTCTGGATGAGGCGGCCGATATATGTGTTTCAAACAATGTCACGGTGTATGGAGTTGGAACAAAGGAGATGACACCGGAAAACAAGGAGTCCATGAAGAATGCGGTGGAGAAGACCGGTGGTAAATTCTATCTTGAGGAGGAATCCGGATCATTTGGAGAGATAGTATCATCGATAGAAAAGCTGAGTAAGAATCTGGTCAAGGTGAGGATGGTGGATGTTGAGACACCTGAGCTGTTATATCCATTTGTATTGATGCTGGTTCTGTTTGCAGGAATGCTAGGACTTGGCCGCTGGCTCAAATTATAAGACGTTACAGGAGAGAATTATGAGAATAGATCCAATTATACCAATCTGGCTTATGCTCATATTGTGCGTTGGCATGGCGTTCCTGAAAAGGCGGAAGAGAAGCGCATATATAAGGCAGATAGCTGCCATCATACTGATATTTCTCATCAATCTGAGGATCATGGTCCCAAGCAGCAACGTGGAGACAAGTGTCCGGAAGCTTGACACATATGTGCTGTTCGTTGTGGATGACACCATAAGCATGCTGGCTCAGGATTATGCTGGGGATACAGAGAGGCTGACGGCGGTGAAGAAAGACTGCGAGCACATAGTTGATGAGATGGACGGTGCTAAATTTGCAGTCATAACTTTCAATAATAGTGCAAATCTGATATCGCCATATTCGGATGATTCAAATTTTGCAAAAAGTGTTCTGGATTCAATATATCCGCTGGATTCGCTATATGCTAGGGGGTCGTCCATGAATGTCTGCATAGATGTGATGACGGATACCCTTAAGCGTGCAAAGGAGAAAAATGATGGAAATGTGGTCGTGTTCTTTATAAGCGATGGTGAAATAACCAACGACGACAGACTCAAGTCATTTGACGGGGCGAAAAAATATATTGATGGAGGCGCAGTGTTGGGGTACGGCACAAAGGAAGGCGGTAACATGTATGTGAAATCATATTACGATGACCGGAAGGAGCTGCTTGAGGACACATCGGACTACCCGTATAAACCAGCGGTGTCGAAGATCGATGAGGATAATCTGAAAAAGATTGCCGATGATCTGGGCGTCGACTATATAAATATGAACGATGGTTCTGCGCTGGATAAGGTTGTGGAGAAGTCACGGGGAACCGCTGAGTCAACGGATAAGGGTAAGACCATAGGATATGTGGATATATATTATCTGTTTGCAGCATTATTTGCAGGACTTGTTGTATATGAATTTTTTGATATGAGAAAGAAAGTCATAAAATGAAAAACAGATCAGGAATAATAAAGATCGTTGCTGCAGTGACCGGAGCTGTCAGCCTGCTGTGTATGGCGGTGCTTCTGGTGAATTATCTGTGCAATGAGCATTTTATAAGTGAATACAAAAAGGGACAATATGTGGACAGCACAGTGAACGCCGTGCTTGGCTTTACTCAGCCACATATATACCATTATAATCTTGGTGATGTATATTACAGTCAGGGAGATTACGAGGGCGCCGAGCAGGAGTTTCGTAAGGCACTTGAAAAGAAGCCGGGTGGTGAGTCCGACTGTAAGACAAGGGTCAACCTTGCGCTGTCCATAGTGAAGCAGATAGATCCTGAGGGTGTTACCAAAGAGAATCTGGATGAGGTGATAGACATACTTGAGGGGGCAAAGGACATTCTCATAGAGAATGACTGCGCTCATAGGGATGATGAGGATGGACATTACGAGGATGCACAGACTCTGAAGGATGAGATAGATGCCTTTGAGGAACAGCTCAGGAAGCAGACGGAGGAACAGGATCAGAAAGGTGATCAGGATCCAAATGACCAGAAGGATCAGGGCAGTGACGATGAAAACGAAGAGGATACACAGGAGCCTCAGTCTTCTGATAAGGAATCGGAGATACGAAAGCAGCTCGATGCCATCCAGGGAGACAGTCTTGAGCAACGAAATCAGGAGATGGATGCATACGAGACATACAAAAATGAACATGATTACTACGGCGGACGCACTTGGTGATCATACATTAATAGACATTAAATTCTAAATATAAAACTTGCGCAATATTAAGACGCGGGGTATAATACTGCTAGTTATGGTCATTTGTGGAAAAGTGACCAGAATAAGGAGATAGAATCGAGCAATGGTAAATGAAGAAAAGGTCATTCTAATGACGAAGATCGCCATGTACAAGGAGTCGCTTGGGCGTGAGGATCTCGAAAAGGGTAAATATTTTCAAAGTGACTATGTGAAGCTTAACTGTCTTAAGACAATTGTTTCATCTACGGTGCTGTTTGTAGTTTTTGCCGCAGCTTACATATACTATAATCTTGCAGATATAGTTGAGAAGCTCACAGAGCTTGACTATGTGAAGGTGGCGAGCAGCATTGTGGGCGGCTATGCAGTGGTGTGTATTGCATTTGCGCTTTTCGCGTGGGTCTTATATACATACAGATATATGAAGGCAAAGCCAAAACTCATAAAGTATAACCAGAATCTTAAGAAACTGATAGAATTTTATGAGAACGAGGACGGAACACGCCGTTCTGTCAAAAAAAAGAGGAGGGCTAACTGATAATGTCAACACTTCTGGATTTCCGCGATGGAGTAAAGAATTTTTGTAGTAAGTATGATAAATTTGTTTCACCACTGTGTAAGTTTATACTGGCACTTGTTGTGTTCTGGTCAATAAACCATCTTACAGGATATAACAGCACGATAAGCAGTATCGTAGTGGTCCTGGCAGCAGCTTTTGTGTGTGCGTTCCTTTCAGGCCAGCTCACACTTGCCATTGCAGGACTGTACGCATGTGCCCAGGTTGCCAGCGCAAGTCTGGAGCTTGGAATCTCATTTGTTGTCATATTTGTGATAATGTATTGTGTATATATAAGATTTTTCCCTAAGGCATCATGGATCATTCTGTTTATGCCATTCTTTTACATTATAAAGTTCCAGTATTTCATGCCGATCCTGGCTGGAATGACAGCTGGATTCACAGGAATGGTTCCTGCAGCATTTGGCTGTATATTCTACTTCTTCCTGAAGCATACTGCTGATTACGTTGCTTTAAGCTCAAGTTCAGCAGAGGGTGATCTGATAGAGGGATACAAGTATATTTTCCAGCATCTGGTGCAGGATAAGACACTTCTGCTCACCATAATAGTGTTTGCAGTTGTTATAGTTCTTACATACATAATATATAGAATGTCATTTGCATATTCATGGTACGTTGCCATCATCACAGGCGGTGTGGTAGAGATCATACTGTTCCTGGTTGGAACTTTGTCCATGGAAGTTGAGGTATCCCTTGCGGGGGCTCTGCTTGGATGCATACTGGCGATACTGGTGGCCATAGTGGTTCAGTTCTTCAAGATAGTTGTGGACTACTCAAGTGTTGAGAATACACAGTTTGAGGACGATGACTACTACTACTATGTAAAGGCTGTGCCAAAGGTCATGGGTGGTGCCCAGAGAAAGGCAGCCAGAAGAGAGCAGCCATCGCCAAGACCACAGCAGAAGAGGTCGACTTCGTCCGGATCAGGCGCACAGAGAAGCCGGTCTGCGGCAAAGGAAGATTCTGTTACAGGATCAACAAGATAGATACATTGAAAAGAGCTTACATGTGAGTGACCTGACTTTTGTCAGGTCACATTAATTATACGGAGTATTTATATACCGAAAGGAGGATGAAATGGATAAGATATCAACGTTTATATCAACGTATTTTGATTGGTTTTATATAACAGTTCCAGGCACAGTAGATATAATAGAGATACTTATTTTGTCATTCTTTATATACAGGATCATGTTGTGGTTCAAGCAGAGCAGAGCATGGACTCTTCTGAAGGGTATAGTTATGATCGTGCTCTTCACTGCCATTGCGGCGGTGTTCCAGTTCAATACGATCTTATATCTGCTTAAGAATGCATTCAGTGTGGGAATAATAGCGGTGGTGATCCTGTTCCAGCCGGAGCTGCGCAAGGCGCTGGAGCAGATCGGCCGGG
>ENA-OOYV01002148-OOYV01002148.1-human-gut-metagenome-genome-assembly--contig:-NODE-2148-length-10417-cov-21.207296_pt1 | contig 10417 bp, 10 predicted proteins | sample MGYA00241704_ERZ501380 | MGnify/ENA primary metagenome ERZ501380 (study PRJEB25962, sample SAMEA2042984) | human gut metagenome | biome: human gut; feature: human-associated habitat; material: faeces...
CGTTCCATGTTCATCATCATAGTGATAGGCACACCACCTGCAATCCATTCAGCAGCCGGAGCAGTAGTGTTACGAACTGATGACATATAACCAGTCTTACCATTAGCAATCAGCATAGATGCAGTGTAACCTAAAGAGTAGCAGTAGTCAGCATCGAAGTTAGACGGAGCAGCACAACGTCCTTCGTAACCGAAGAAGTGGTGCTGAGCAGCGAACTTACCAACATACTTGCCTTCTTCTTTCCACTGAGCCAGCTTAGTACCAACCATTTCAGACAACAGCTTTTCAGTTTCGATCAGAGAAACCTGAACGTTTCCGTGCGGGTCGCGGTCCAAAGACAACTGGCGAGCAACACCTTCCGGCAGAGAAGCATAGATAGCAGCATTTTCCGGGCTCAGCTTGCTGATGATATAATCACGCTGTTTAGAACGCTTGATGCTGTTGAATTCATCACCGTTAGCAGCCAGGAAGTCATTCAATTCAGCGATCAGACGCTTCATAGCCGGGATAAATTCGATCAAACCTTCCGGAATCAATACAGTACCGAAGTTGTTACCAGCAGCAGCACGGTCGGCAACTACCTGAGCAATATAAGTAACGATATCATCCAAAGACATGTTCTTAGCTTCAACTTCCTCAGAAATGATACAGATGTTAGGCTGAACCTGCAAAGCACATTCCAGAGCGATGTGAGAAGCAGAACGTCCCATCAGTTTGATGAAGTGCCAATACTTACGAGCAGAGTTACAGTCACGTTCGATGTTACCGATAACTTCAGCATAAGTCTTACAAGCAGTATCGAAACCGAATGAAGTTTCAATCATGTCGTTCTTCAAGTCACCGTCGATAGTCTTCGGACAACCGATAACCTGGATACCATAGTTCTTGGCAGCATAGTATTCAGCCAATACACAAGCGTTGGTATTAGAGTCATCACCACCGATAATAACCAGTGCCTTGATGCCCAGTTCCTTCAGGATTTCATAACCTTTTTCGAACTGATCTTCTTTTTCCAGCTTTGTACGGCCAGAACCGATAATATCGAAACCACCGGTGTTACGGTATTCGTCGATGATATCAGCAGTCAATTCCATATATTTGTGGTCAACCAATCCGCCGGGACCCAAGATGAAACCATACAATTTGTTTGCAGGATTCAGTTTCTTGATACCATCGAACAGACCAGAGATAACGTTGTGTCCGCCCGGAGCCTGGCCACCAGACAAAATAACTCCCACGTTCATAGGAGCATATTCCTTAGCTTCTCCTTCAACGAACTTGATCAACGGCATGCCGTAAGTGTTCGGGAACAATTTCTTGATTGCTTCCTGATCGGCAACCGACTGTGTAGGTTCTCCTTCCTGTACCTTTACAGCACCTTTCAATGCCTTAGGCAGTTTTGGCTGATAAGCAGCTCTTGCAATTTGTAATGCACTTTTTGTCATAATTGTTTTTAATTTATATAAGGTGTATAAATTTCAGTATGCGCAAATTTCGCCTTTTTTTCGGAAATATGAAAACGTATGCAAAAAAAATGTTATCTTTACCACGTAATCAATCTATTTTATTAACCCAATAAAACAATAAGACTATGGCTAGTAGAAGAAATTTAAAAAAGAATGTCAACTATATTTCCGACCTCGTAGCAGGTTTGTGTATCGTAGAAGGTCTGAATGCAAAAGATGAAAACCGCGAAGAACTGAGCAATCTGTTCCTTCAGGCAATCAACTTGCGTCAGGATATCATCAGCCGCATCAGCCACACGGAACCGGGAAACGTAAAAGGTTTCTACAAAAAGCTGAAAGAAGACTTCAACAACGGTACGGAAGCTATTTTCAAGAAACTGGAAGAACTGGGTAAATAAGGAGCATGAAACAAGCCATTTGCAGCTTTATCTACTATAAGATACTGGGATGGAAAGCCAAAGTTTCCGTCCCGGATTTCGACAAATGCATCATTTGTGCAGCCCCGCATACTACCAACTGGGATTTGATTATCGGCAAACTGTTCATCAGTGCCGTGGGACGCGAGTCGGGATTCATGATGAAAAAGGAATGGTTCTTCTTTCCGCTCGGCATCCTGTTCCGCTGGATGGGAGGAATCCCCGTACACCGCGACAAACATACCTCGCTGGTAGACCAGGTCATCAAGCAGGTCAAGGCAAGCGACAAGTTCCATCTTGCCATTACGCCGGAAGGAACCCGCTCTCCGAACCCGAACTGGAAAAAGGGATTCTACTACATTGCACTGGGTGCAAACATTCCTATCGTACTGATCGGCATCGATTATGAAAAGAAGTGTATCACCGCCGAAAAGTACATCATGCCCAGCGGGGACATAGACAAGGACATGCGAGAAATCAAACTGTACTTCAAAGATTTCAAGGGAAGACATCCCCACAAATTCGATTTAGGCAATATTGATTAACAATGTATGGTCTTTATAAGAAACGTTTCGTGTAATTGTTCGGCACGGAACGTTTTGTTTTTTCCATCCACCAGCACGTTTCTCTGCTGTTTTGTACAAATTCCAATTGTTTTTGTACAAAATATTTTTTCTTTTGTACAAATTATTCCTGAAATGCCGTGATGTTTCCAAGAAAAGATGCAGAAGCCAGACCTACCTCTTAGTTATGACTTTTCAAATCCTCCGACTGGCCATTTGATAAAAAGCACAAATAATAAACAATATACCATACCATCTGCTACAGATCCTAAAAAGGTATTTTATTAAATAAGTGTAAACTCCAGCAAGGCAACTAGAGAAATTTATGCCTATTGCATACAATCTCATAAGATTGTCGTACAAGACGCTTTATTTCCTTGTCAGGCATATCCTCATTGAATTTTATGCTGATCCAATATTTCGGATTGCAATTATATGGAAGCACAACCGACTGGTAAATTTCAGTCAGTTCCCCAATCTCTTCCGGATTACATTTAATCGTGCACCGGTCGAACCTGTCAATCTCGAAATAGCAAAACATTTTTCCGTTTACATAGAACGCAAGGAAAGAATGTTTCCCATGAAAGAATTTCTCGAAAGGCGTTTTTTCCTCACTCCCCGGAAAGGAAAGACAATAAGTTCTGAATTCTTCTATATCCATAATATTTTTTACAATACACAACTTTCGCATAACTTAATAGTACGGGCCGTTGCATCAATCTCACACATGATCCCGTAAGGAATAATTCCTATTGGCGGACAGTGTCCGAAATTGACGTTGTACAGCACCGGCATATCTTCACGTCCGTACTCTTTCAAGATTTTCGAGTACACTGCTTTATACTCCTCATAGTAACGGTTCCGGCATGGTTTACCTACAATTATCCCCTGAGCAGTTTCCAAGATACCTTGTACACCCAATCCACGCAAATAATACGAAAGCTTCATTCTTCCGCTAGTTTACATAACCACTTGCCCCACACCCAAAGTAAGCTCATTTTGCATTCATCCATGATTAAACGAATATGCTCTCTCGGAAAACAATTAAACGATAGCTTTAGCCTTGTTGAAGTCATGAGCCATGGGGCGGATAAACGACCATGTAGAATGTATTACATGCCACTCGCCATTTTCTTCCTTTTGGAACACTTCAATGCAGTCATAGGCCATGTTGATCAGGCTCGTATCGGCAAAAAGCTGATAGGTCAGCACAGCCATGTCTTTGCCAATCTGCACACGCGGCACACGGAAATCGTAGCTTTGGGCGAACAGTTTGCCGTCGATGGTCTTCAGGAACTGGGCGATAGTTTCGTGGTCGTCAACCCGCTTGTCCGACACACTGTCGAAATAGGTGAAGCTGTGTTTGGACCATAATTGCTCGTATCCGGATGTATCTCCGTCGAACCATTTGTCCAAAGCTGCCTTTTCCAGTCCGATAAGGTATTCTGCCAATTGTTGTTCTTCTTCGTTCTTGTACCACACAGGTACGTTTTTGCTATTCTGTTCCATATCGTTTCTTTTTTATTGATTATTTTTACCTAATATCTTGTTCACTTCTGTTTTTATCACGGTTTCGTGGTGAAAGTAAGCACTATAATTGATGTGTTCTGCATCACACCATGCACATATTTCCCGGTCCATATCCATCAGTTCCAGTCGGTTGCCTTCATTGTAAATCCGTCGGTATGAGTCATAGTATTGCGGATAATTCTCTTGTATATACCGCATGATGACCGGTTTGTAACTACCACGCAGATTGAGGTCTTCAAACCAATATTCACTGATGAAGTCCTTGGTTTGAGTGACAATGGCCTTCCAATCGGTAATGTAGATAAAAATGGGCGACATAAAAAGAATGGTGTATATCCCGTTGTCATGGAAGGTACGCAGGGTGTCAAGTCTTTCGGCTATGGTACTTCCCTTATCCATGTCACGACGAAATTTCTCATCCAACGTATTGACCGACATGGCCACACTGATATGCTTCATCCTTTTCAGCAAGTCGAGGTCACGAAGAATAAGTTTGTTTTTGGTAGAGATTTGCAGATAGCAGTTGCTGTCTACCAATTGTTCGAGAATGGAACGGGTAATTTTGTATTTAGCCTCATACGGATTGTAACAATCTGTAGCCGTACTCATAAATACGTTTTTCCCGTCGATTTTGCGAAGGTCTATCTTCTTGTCACATCGCTTGACATCCAGAAATTCACCCCACGGTTCAGGATGATTGGTGAAACGTTTCATAAACGATGCATAGCAGTACTTGCATGCATGGGGACAACCTATATATGGGTTGATGGCATAACGTCCAATTTTTGACGATGTCAGCAAATCTTTTGTTTGTTTTTCTGCAATAACCATGATTGTGTACCTTTTTGAATTTTACAGTTGCAAAGGTATCCGGTTTAAAACAAAAGACTATCATACAAACAAAGACGGAAGTGTCACTTTTGCGGACTCTTGTTGTTTTCCCGATATTGCAGGGGTGTCATACCCGCGTTCTTGCGGAAAAAACGAATAAAATAAGATGTCGTATCGAAGTGAAGGCTATCTGCAATTTCATTAATAGTCGCTGACGTATAGGAAAGTCTACGCCGAGCTTCTTCAAACAGCAGTTTATGTATGTACAGTTTCGCTGTAGTACCTAAGGTTTGCCGAACAACTTTATTCAGGTAATTCGAAGTAATACACAGACATGCTGCATAATATTCTACATCGTGGTGTGTAATATATTCTGAAGCTACCAGTGAGGTAAACTTATCCACATAGCGGCTGATGGAAACTTCATTCATAGGCTGTCCCTCGTCTGTATTCGGAATATCTGCCCGGTTGAGCAGCATCAGTGTTTCATACAGCATGGCACGAAGAATGTGCTGGTCTTTCTCTGTACGGCTGTCAATCTCCTCTTTCATCAACAAGAGAAGGTGGTGCACTCGTTCCTGCAGTTCCTTGTCCAATAAAAGGAAAGGAGAAGGGCGGTCGGCACGGAGATAAGCAAAACGGTCAAGAAACAGAGAATCTTTAAAAAAGGACAGGAGGAACTGCTCTTCGAATATCAGGACAATACCTTTAAGCTGTGGGTCGGGTTGCCATTTCCATATCTCGCCAGGGCGGGAACAGATTACTTCGCCAGGGCTGACCATGCGATGGTGTTCATTGAGAGAAACCTCCTCCCTACCTTCAGTAATGAAAATAATACAATAGAATGTCTCTCTATGAACAGGATTAAGCCGTATGCCTTTCTTTACATAATCAAGGTCGAGTACATCAATCAACAGCTCTTGTCCATATTTTCGTTTATAGAATTTATAAAGTGGTATTACTTTCATACGTAGTTCTCGTTCTCGACAACAAAAATAATATTTTTGCAATAAAAAGACAATTTATAATCTTTTCCTTGCCTTTTCACCGCACCAACCCAAATGTTGAAATGCTTCTTTAGTTGCCAGTTGTCAATATGTTAATGCTACGTAGCAGTCCTAATGTATCAATTGAAAACATAATCCCGGGATATCCTGTCTGATTTCTTTTATTTCTCAAGGTTATTCCACAGATTTTCCGTAAATCTGTATAAGGAATATAGCTATTTGATATTAAACAAGTTAGAAGGATTACCTTGTTTTGGGGTAATGATTTGGCAACCGTTCTAATTGCCGTGGTCTGCATCGCTTTGCTTGTTTGGGTAACTCTTACGGATGCAAATATACACAAATAAAGCGGACGAAAAGAAGAATATGGCATTTTCCTTTCGTCCGCCTTACATTTAATCAATGATTTCAAAACGTACCAGCATGGAATATTTTTTCTTGATGGTGCGGAAGTTGTCGAATGAAGAAGCATCGGATGACAGGACATTGCTTTGCGCGAACGGGAAAGAATTGCTGCTCCCTTCTTCTACAATACGTATCACGTTACCCAGTCTCTTACCCAACGCCTCCACCAAATAGGTTGCTTTCCGTTGAGCGGCTTTCAGTGCTTCAATCTTCCCCTTTTGGTGATAGGCAAGTATATCCTTGTTCTCCAATTCACCGATGCGCATGGTGTGGATACCTTTCGTATCAATGTGCTTGACGATTTCATTTATCTGATTGAAGTCGGTCAGTGTAATATCAAACTTCTTGGAAACCAAGAAGTCCTGCCCTTGCTGCCGCCAATAATCGCCGATTTCTTCTGTCCGGATAGCATTTTGTGGGATGCCTGCTTGGGCAATGGCTTCTCTCAATCCTTGTTCTATCTCTGCCAAAGGCACTTTGGTGCGGTATTCTTCGGGCTTCGATTTCCCGTCGAATTCTTCCTCGAAGTATTCACGGATTTCAATCAGATAATGGATTCTGTCGGGTACAATTTCTATTTCCGATGTACCTGTCACTTCAATGTACCGTTCATTGGTTTGCGCTTGTAAGGAAAAGGTTGCCAATAGACTGATAATGAATACTGATAATCTTGTTTTCATAAAGCTATTTGATTTCAAATTCTGCACTTAATTCTATATACTCTCTTTTCGCGGAGAACGATTTACATATCCGGTATTTCCCTTTGGGAAGATAATAGTACCTGCCGACGGGGAAACGAAAGCAATACAATAAAGGTGCTTTTTGCTTGTTAAACCCATCATCAAACCAACTTCTGTCACCTTTTGTTTTAGCTATACCCCATTCTTTCCCGTTCCATTGTTCTAATTTCCAACCTCTTCCATACATCAGCGAAACAGGTGTCGGGTTTGCAACGAACACATTAACGATTTGTACATTCTCCCCATAAACAGAACATTCCGTCCACATGGAAACTGGTTTGTCTTTGTACTTGTCCGACAAATCTTCGACATACCAAAGGTAACACTCTGGCGTATCATAGATGACGGTGTCTTTATCCGCTGATACAACTTGGATGCTTGTAACCGTATCGTTTCCTCCAATGATAGCCAATTCTTTGTCCGGTGTTGCTTCCGGCTGGAACTGTTGCCGCTTGTTGGTGCAACTCAGGCAAACGGCACTTGATAACATTGCTACTAAAATTATAGTTTTCATTGTATAATCTCTCCTTTCTTGTTAATATATTGCCATTTATCACTTACCCATTCGCGATGCTCTCCGTCAAATATCGCTTTCTCTTTTCCTGTAAATGTAACTTTTGCTTTGCCGTTCTTGAATGGGAAAGCAAATTTGAATTGAGGTTCAATGACTACATTGCCCAAAGAATCGGCAAAACCTATCAATTCGTTCTCATCCGTGATACGGAAAAGTCCTTCACGGATATAATCGGGTCCGTTATCGCATTTGAACACAGAGAACAATTCTTGGCCTTGATTGTCTATGCAAACAATCCGTGCGTCCTGCTTGTTCTCATACACAAAACCGATGTCCCGTATAGTGTCTGTTTCGCAGAATTTGTATTTGCCGTATGGCACAATGGTATCGCCTTGTTCATTCAAATAGCATATAGGGACATCGACCTCAAGACGTTCTTCAGTTGTGTGGGCAATCAAACACCTGTCCTTCTTAAAAATTATAGGTATAGTCCATACAGATTCCCTATATTCTCCTTTCCCGTAGTAATTGATGGTAGGCATCCAGCGGGGCATCTTTCTGATGATGTTCAATACTTGATTATCCCAATCTTCAATGCCACAGCTTCGCAGGTTTTTGGCTTCATATACTTCCCCATACGAGTTAATCCGCACCGTATAGATGCCTCTCACCTGCTTCTTGTCCCCCAACAGCGCTGGGTCATATACCAGCCGTTGGGTGATATACTCTTGTGCAGACCACGGCTTCGCTTCTTGGAAATAAGCGACTGTTTCCCATTCAACGAAGCACTGTTTCAATTCTTCTTCCGCAATGCTGTCCGCCTTTATCCTATCCCTATAGTGTTGGGGCAAGAAAGGCACATATACCGTATAGAAACATTCCATCCGCTTGCCGTCCTTGTTCCTGTACGGCAGGCAATGCGGCAATTCTTTTGTCAGCCTGACAACTTCTTTGTCGAAGTCCTTATGTTTAGATGTCAATATATTAATGCCGCGCGGTAATCCTAATGTGTCAATGGAGAACATTACTACGGAATATCCGGCTTGGTTCTTCTCTAACAAGCGTTCGGGATAAATCATTTGGGAGGTAAAATACTTTTCCAAGTCATAATTCCATATCGCCCATCGGGGAGGCTCTATGGTTGATAAGTCTTTTATTGGCTTTCCCGACATATCCAAAACACCCAAGTTCCAACTAATTTCCGCACGCCAAATGCTGTCCAAACGGTTTTCATTTTCCCGTTGTCCTTGTAGGCTGTTGTCAGTCACGCATCTGACCGGACCAACACCAATGGTCAGCGAGTCGGGCAGATACTGAAAAACCAATGTGCTGTCGGTCAGCTCTTGGATAATGTAATTTTTCCTCGATTCAAAGACTTTGATTGTATCTCCGCATAATGAATAAGAATAAAAAGTTTCTTTCCTTTTGCCATTATACAAAAAGACGCTTCTCCACCCTGCATCACGAAATTCCATTTCCATAGCATATTGCTTGTCTCGGGGTAATTGCACTTTCCATACTTTGTTTTCCAGCAATGCGGACATATCTACACATTTATTGTTTTGGGCAGAGAGTCCGCCTATGACAACCCATGAAAGCAATATGTACAGAAACTTTTTCATAACCTATCATCTTAATAGCACTCAAAGATAACGAAAAGGAATAACCTAATCAATTATTAGACTATTCCTTTCCCGTTAGGTTTAAGCATATTAACTCTTATTGTCGAAGTCCTTTTCTGTTTTGAGGCGATATGACGCTTTTCCGTATGGACGAAAACAGTCTATCAAACTGCTCCTTGAACCACTCGCCTATCAGTTGCCCGTTGATGGCAAGTGCAAGTTTTGATTTGTCCGCCGGGTCTTTCACCACTTGGAAACCTGCTCTTTCGGTCGTGAACTTCCGCCTGTGTTCCTCCGAATAGAGCTCGCCCTCGTAGAACAGCGGCTTGCCGCTGATGAGCGTGGCGGTCTGCCTTTCGCTGAAACCGACTTTGAGGCAGAACTTTTCCATGTACACCAACTCTTGGAACAGCGGAAACCATTTCTTGGCTTTTCGGATGATGGATTTCAGGAATGACACTTCTTCTTGGTGTGCCGCTTCTTTATCTGCCATTTCCCTGCGGTGCTTGGCTTGCAGTTCCATCAGTTGGCGGCTGTGCTCCTCCTGTTGCCGCCCTATCTGTTGTTGCAACAAATCGATGCTCTCGTCACGGGCGGCGACCTCGTCTTGCAGGGTGCGATTGTCGGCTTCAAGCTCTTTCAATTTGCCGCTTCCCAAAAGAGAACCGACCTTTGCCACGAGTGCCGCCTTGGCTTCGGTCTTGGCGGCTTCCAGCTTCTCCGATTTGATTTCCTTCCGTACTTCGTCAAGCTGCCGTTCCGCCTGCTGTTGTTTGACTTGTAGCTGCTGTACGTTGGCTTCCAGTTCTCCCGTCTGCCGTTTCAGTTCACGGTAGTATTGGGCGGTGGTGGTGTGCCGCGCTTCCGAACCACGGATGCCGCGCTGCAATCCGTATTTCGCCATCGCTGCGGCGTAACTGTCGTGGTAGGCGACAAGCCTTTCACGGGTCAGGAGGTCATCGGCGCACAAGCGCACGGCGTTGGCTTTCTTTCGGTAGGTGCGTTTGCCCTCCGTCTGCTTCCGCTTGGCTTTCCTGCGCTCGCCCGTCACTATCGGCACGACCGTGGCGTGGATGTGCGGCGTGTGTTCGTCCATGTGCAGCACAGCCGAAACGGTGTTCTCCCTGCCGAATGTGCGGTACAGCCATTGCAGGTTGTCATCGCACCATTCGCCAAGCCTTCCCTCTTCCTGCACTTTAATCATGTCCTCATGCGTGCCCGAAAGCACGATGCGGATTGCCCGCACTTGGTCTGGAGTTATCTTCCGCTTGATGCCAGCCGTGCGGATGCGGTGGCTTATCGCTTCGGTACGGTCGGACACTC
>ENA-OOYV01002151-OOYV01002151.1-human-gut-metagenome-genome-assembly--contig:-NODE-2151-length-10402-cov-3.152798_pt1 | contig 10402 bp, 11 predicted proteins | sample MGYA00241704_ERZ501380 | MGnify/ENA primary metagenome ERZ501380 (study PRJEB25962, sample SAMEA2042984) | human gut metagenome | biome: human gut; feature: human-associated habitat; material: faeces...
GCCGCGGCGGCGGCACAGGAGCTGGCGGAGGCCGCCCATCTGCATAGGGGCCAGATCGTGGTGGTGGGATGCAGCACCAGCGAGGTGGTGGGCAAGAAGGTGGGCAGCTGGTCCACGCCGGAGGTGGCAGACGCCATTTTCGCGGGGCTGCACAGTGTATTCGGCCCCATGGGCGTGTACATCGCCGCCCAGTGCTGTGAGCACCTGAACCGGGCCATCATCGTGGAGCATGAGGCCGTGCCCACGCTGGATATCGTGAATGTGGTGCCCCAGCCCAAGGCGGGCAGTTCCTTCGCTACGGCCACCTATAAGGCCTGCGCCCACCCGGTGGCGGTAGAGGAGATCAAAGCCGACGCGGGACTGGACATCGGCGGAACGCTGATCGGTATGCACCTGAAGAAGGTGGCGGTGCCGGTGCGTCTGGCGCAGAACCACATCGGCGACGCCATTCTGCTGGCGGCACGGACGCGGCCCAAGTTTATCGGCGGCGACCGGGCGCACTATGACGAGGCGCTGAAGGAAGGTTATCCGGAATTCTGAAAACTCTGCAACAGCAAACAAAAAGCAGCGCTTTGCGCTGCTTTTTGTTTGTTATGTGATCGGGAACGTGAGCTTCAGCGCCAGGAACACGGCGATCGCCACCGGTACGGCGATGAGGAAGCGCTTACAGTTTTTGCGGGCACGCTGGGACAGCGCCTCGTCCTCCTCGTTTTTCCAGCGGACATAGCTCCAGCCGGCACCCAGAAGGCACAGAACGGGGACGAAATACAGGCCGATCGACGCGACGTAAGGCATAGGTCATCCTCCCTTTTTTTGTGCTTACAGTATACAGGAAACGGGAGGAAAGGTCAAGGAAAAGACTTGCGGGGACAAAAAAGAGACGCCCGAGGGCGTCTCTTTTTTATATTGTGCTGGGTCCGATCACTTGGCGGCCTTGGCAGCCTTGATGGACTCGATCAGCTCGGGAACGACCTTGAACAGATCGCCGACGATACCGTAGTCAGCCACCTCGAAGATGGGGGCGGTGTCGTTCTTGTTCACGGCGATGATGCACTCGGAGTCCTGCATACCAGCCTTGTGCTGGATGGCGCCGGAGATACCCAGAGCGATGTAGACCTTGGGATGGACGGTCTTGCCGGTCTGGCCGACCTGATGGTCAGCGGAGATCCAGCCGGCGTCCACGCAGGCGCGGGAGGAACCCACGACGCCGCCCAGGACCTCAGCCAGCTCCTCGGCCAGCTTGATGCCGCCCTCCACGTCCTTGGAGATACCACGGCCAACGGACACGATGAAGTCAGCGCCGATCAGGTCAACCAGCTTCTTGGCGGCCTTAACGGTATCCACGACCTCGGTCTTGATGTCAGCGGCTTCCAGAGCGAACGCGGGATGCAGGATCTCCACGTTCTTCTTGCACTCGCGCTTCTTCATAACGCCGGGGCGAACGGTCGCCATAGCGGGGCGGAAGCGGGGGCAAATGATGGAGGCCATCAGGTGACCGCCGAAAGCGGGACGGGTCATCTTCAGGTCGCGGGACACATCGTGGGGCTCACGGTTGATCATCACGGTGCCCAGCTTCTCGATGCGCTCCTCGGGCAGGGTGGAAGCTTCCTTCAGGAAGCCCTTGTAGTTGGGCATGTCGATGTCCAGGTGGGTGCAGTCCGCGCACAGACCGGTGTGCGGGCGGCGCAGCGGGGAGCCAGGTCACGGCCGATGTTGGAGGCGCCGAACAGCAGCACCTCGGGCTTCAGCTCCTCAACGGCCTCCACGATCACCTTGGTGTAGGCATCGGTGGTGAAGTCCTTAAGCAGGGGGGAGTTGTAGACGTACACCTTGTCGGCGCCGTACTCGCCCAGCTCGGCGGCGATGCCGTCAACGTTGTCGCCCAGCAGGATGCCGCACAGCTCGACACCCAGCTCATTGGCCAGCTTCCGGCCCTCGGAGATCAGTTCGAAGGTGGTGGGCATCATCACGCCCTGGCGCTGCTCGCAGAACACCCATACGTTCTTGAAGGCAGCGGTATCAGCACTATTAAAAGCCATTTTCTTTTCTCCTTCCTTAGATGATGTGCTTGGCGGCCAGGATGCCGGCCAGCTTGTCGGTGGTAGCCTTGTCAGCGCCCTCGAGCATCATGCCCGCGCCCTTCTGAGGAGGCGTGAAGGAGGTCAGAATATTGGTGGGAGAACCGGCCAGACCGATGGTGCTCTTGTCGATCAGGGGGTGATCCTTCAGGGTCTCGTAGGTCATAGTGACCAGAGGCTTGCTGTAGCACTCGAACGCGCCGCCCACGGACAGGTAACGCGGGGTGTTCAGCTCCTTGATGCAGGTGATCATGCAGGGAGTCTTGACCTTGATGGTCATGTAGCCGTCCTCCAGCATGCGCTTGACGGTCAGGGTGTCGCCGTCCTTGGTGATCTCGCCGGCATAGGTGACCTGGGGCAGATGCAGCTTCTCAGCGATCTGGGGACCCACCTGTGCGGTATCACCGTCGATGGCCTGACGGCCAGCCAGGATGATGTCGTCCTTCTCGATGCCGTAGGTATCGATAGCGGCAGCGATGATCTGGGAGGTAGCGTAAGTATCGGAACCGCCGAACTCACGGGCGGTGACCAGAACACCCTCGTCCACGCCCATGGCCATCAGCTCACGCAGCATACCCTCTGCGGGAGGAGGACCCATGGTGAACGCCACGACCTTGCAGCCCAGCTCGTCCTTCAGGGACAGGGCGGCCTCGACGGCGTTCAGATCGTCGGGGTTGATGATGGTCTGCATGGACGCACGGTCCAGAGTGCCATCGGGATTGACGGCCACCTTACCGGAGGTATCGGGGACCTGCTTAACAGTTACGAGAATTTTCATTTTCCTTTTACCTCCTACCTTACTTCACGCCCAGATTGCTGGCGATGACCATGCGCTGGACCTCGCTGGTGCCCTCGTAGATCTCGGTGATCTTGGCATCACGCATCATGCGCTCCACGGGATACTCACGGGTGTAGCCGTAACCGCCGAACAGCTGGACGGCGCGGCGGGTCACATCGGAAGCGGCCTCGGCGGCGAACAGCTTGGCCATGGCGGCGTCCATGGAGTAAGGCTCGTGGTTCTGCTTCTTCATAGCGGCGGAGTAGACCAGGAACTGCGCGGCCTGCATACGGGTGTGCATCTCAGCCAGCTGGAACTGGGTGTTCTGGAACTGGGAGATGCGCTTGCCGAACTGAACGCGCTCCTTGGTGTACTTGATGGCTTCCTCGACAGCGCCCTCGCCCAGACCCAGGGCCTGAGAGGCGATACCGATACGGCCGCCGTCCAGGGTCTTCATGGCGATCTTGAAGCCCTCGCCCTTCTTGCCCAGCATACGGTCCTTGGGAATGACGCAATCCTCGAAGATCAGGTCGCAGGTAGAGCTGCCGCGAATACCCATCTTCTTCTCGTGCTTGCCCTGAGAGAAGCCCTTGTCGTCCTTCTCCACGATGAACGCGGAGATCTCCTTCATGCTGCGGCCGCGCTTGTCAACGGTCTTGCCGGTGACGGCGATGACCACGAAGGTGTCGGCTACGTTGCCGTTGGTGATGAAGCACTTGGAGCCGTTCAGAATGTAGTTCTCGCCGGACTCGTCCAGCACGGCGGTGGTCTGCTGGCCCTGGGCATCGGTGCCGGCGCCGGGCTCGGTCAGGCCGAAAGCGCCGATCTTCTTGCCGGAGCACAGGTCAGGCAGATACTTCATCTTCTGCTCCTCGGTGCCGTTCTCGAAGATGGGGGCGGCGCACAGGGAGGTGTGGGCGGAAACGATAACAGCAGTGGTACCGCAGACCTTGGCCAGCTCCTCGACGCACATGGCGTAGGAGAGCACATCAGCGCCAGCGCCGCCGTACTCCTTGGGGAAGTAAATGCCCATCATGCCCAGCTTGGCCATCTTCTCGACGGTCTCCATGGGGAAGCGCTCTTCCTCGTCGATCTCAGCGGCCAGGGGCTTGACCTCGTTCTCCGCGAAATCGCGGTACATCTTGCGAACGAGCAGCTGTTCCTTCGTCAGATGGAAATCCATACTTTTTTCTCCTTTTTCTGATTTTACTTGTTGTAGTTGAAGAAGCCTTCGCCGGACTTAATACCCAATTTGCCCGCACGAACCATCTTCCGGATCAGCACGTTTGCGCGATACTTGCTATCGTGAGTCTCGTTGAACAGCACGTCCATAATGTTCAGCACCACGTCCCAGCCGATGAGGTCGCCCAGATGCAGGGGGCCCATGGGATGGTTGCAGCCCAGCTGCATAGCAATATCGATATCTTCCGCGGAGGCAACGCCTTCCTGCAGAACGCAAACGCCCTCGTTGCAGTAGGGGATCAGGATCTTATTGACCACAAAGCCGGGGGCCTCGTTGACCACCACGGGGGTCTTGCCGATCTCCACAGACAGGTTCTTGATATAGTCCACCATGTCGGCGGGGGTGTTGCCGCCGGCGATGACCTCCACCAGCTTCATGGCGGGCACGGGGTTGAAGAAGTGCATACCGATCAGGTGATGCTTCAGGCCCTGGCCCATCTCGGTGATGGACAGAGAGGAGGTGTTGGAGGCGAAGACGGTCTCGTCCTTGCAGATGGCGTCCAGCTTGCCCAGCAGTTCCTTCTTGACGGCCATGTTCTCGGCCACGCACTCGATGACCAGATCGGCATCGGCGGCAGCGTCAAACTCCTCGACCAGAACGCGGCTCATGATATCGTCCGCGGCTTCCTGGGTCATCTTGCCCTTGGCGACCTTCTTGTTCAGGGAGGCGGCCAGCTTGTCCTTATGACGCTGTGCGCTGGCGGTGCTGGAAGCATACATCAGGGCGGTGTGGCCCTTCGCTGCGAAAACCTGGGCAATGCCGCTGCCCATCGTACCGGCGCCGAATACTGCTACTTTCATGATAGTTCCTCCTACTTAAATTTTTACATGAATTGCTTAATTATCAGGCGGTGTGCCTGTCAATTAACTTACTTGTTCTGATAGGGCTCGTGCTTGCGCTTCTCCAGGAAGGCGGACATACCCTCGATCTGGTCGGCAGACTGGAAGCAGCTGCCGAAGAGCTTTTCCTCGATGACGACGGCCTTGTCCATGTCCACCTGAAGGCCCTCGTTGATGGCCTGCTTGCAGGCGCGGACGGCGATAGGCGCGTTCTTGGCGATGGTCTCGGCCAGCTTCTCGGCGGCGGGCAGCAGCTCGTCCAGGGGATAGACGGCGTTGACCAGGCCGATGCGGTAGGCCTCGTCAGCCTTGATATTCTTGGCGGTATAGATCAGCTGCTTGGCCATGCCGGGGCTGACCAGGCGGGCCAGACGCTGGGTGCCGCCGAAGCCGGGGGTGATGCCCAGGCCGGTCTCGGGCTGGCCGAAGACCGCGGTGTCGGCGCAGATGCGGATATCGCAGGCCATGCTCAGCTCGCAGCCGCCGCCCAGGGCGAAGCCGTTGACCGCGGCGATGGTGGGGATGGGCAGCGTCTCGATGGCACGGAAAACGTTGTTGCCGTGCTTGCCGAAGGCCTCGCCGCCCTCCTTGGTCAGGGTGCTCATCTCGCCGATGTCGGCACCGGCCACGAAGGCCTTTTCACCGCTGCCGGTGATGACCAGAGCGCGGATATCCGCGTCCGCCTTTACGGCGGAAACCAGCTCGTCCAGGTCGGTCAGGACCTCGGAATTCAGCGCGTTCAGCGCCTTGGGACGGTTGATGGTCGCCACGGCGATGAGGCCCTTCTTTTCCAGCAGAATGTTGGTCATATCAAGTTCCTCCTTATGGTTCCTTTCCGTGGGCGCAGCGCCCGGAAACGGCACGGGGCCGGCAGGTGGGCATACGCCTCCTCATACATATCACATTATAGTGGCCCGTTAGAAATTTATCAAGTCCAACCCACCGGCTTTTTACTTTTTTAGCGGTTTCCACAAAAGTGGGCACCGGAATTTGCACACTTTTTCGGGCAGGGGCGCAGCAAACAGGGATATCAGGGAAAAACGTGCTTGTATCCCGGCGCAAGATGGGGTATGATGGGAGAAAATCGTAAAATGACGAGGACATGAATATGCGGATGCGGAAGAAAAAAAATCTGGCGCCCCGGATGGAAGCCTGCGGCGCGTACCTGATCCGGGACCCGTTCGCCCTGCGGGGGCGCTGGCGGGAGCTGATGCCGGAGGCACGGGAGCTGCGGGTGGAGCTGGGCTGCGGCAAGGGCGGCTTCACCGTAGGGACCGCGGCGGCAGAGCCGGAGGTGCTGCTGATCGCCGTGGAGAAGGTGCCGGACGCCATGGTGGTGGCCATGGAGAAGGCGCGGGACGCGGCGCTGCGGAACGTGTGGTTCGTGGACGGAGACGCTGCGCTGCTGCCGGATATGTTCGCCGACGGGGAGATCGACCGGCTGTATATCAACTTCTGCGACCCGTGGCCCAAGAGCAACCAGAAAAAACGGCGGCTGACCCACGGGAACTTTCTTAAAAAGTATCGGCAGGTGCTGGCCGAGGGAGGACAGATCCATTTCAAGACCGACAACGACAAGCTGTTTGAGTGGTCGCTGGAGGAGATCCCGCAGTTCGGGTTCGCGCTGTCGGAGGTGACGCGGGATCTGCACGCGGACGGGCCGGTGGGCGTGATGACCGACTATGAGCGCAAGTTCTACGGCGAGGGCAAGAGCATCAACCGATGCGTGGCCACCATGGTGGAATGGACGGAGCCGGAGATAGAGGATGTCCCCTCCCCTGCTGAGTAAACAGAAAAGGCACCCCTGACGGGGTGCCTTTTTTATTTCGCGCGGCGTCGGGGTAAGACACCGCAGGAAATGCGGGTCAGTTTCCGCGCTTTTTAGCAGTCCAGGCCATGCCGGTAACGCTGAGAACAGCGGTCACGGCGTAGATACCCACGCCCGCGTCAAAGGTCTTGGGGCTGCCCTTGGTGTCGTCCGCCTTGGTGTCGGTGGTGGTAGTGGTGGAGTTGTAGTAGTAGTAGCGGGCGGGGACGGTGTAGGAATCACCGGTCACGGGCACACCATTGACGGTCACACCGGTCACGCCCCTGTTCACGGTGATGCTCTTACCGGCATCCACGCCGTTGATGGGGCCAGCCTTGACCACGATGACAGTCTTGCCACCGTTGGCTGCTGCGGAAATAGCGGAACTACCCACGGCATAATCATTACCAACCATCGCCACAGGGGTTCCCTCAGGCGCGTAGGCGCTCACATCACTGGAGAAAGTACCGCCGGTGACAGACACCACGGCCTTGTCCGCTTTTTGACCTTTCATTACCTCACCTGTAACAAGGGTGCTGTCGCCGCCGATAGTCAAGTCACCCTTATAGGTATCGTTCGCATCGGTATAAATCGCCGGCACACCATTCTCAGCCGTCAGTTTCGTGTTGGTCACGGTGACCTTTGCTTCAGCAAGATATGCACTTGCCGGACCATTCTGATAGTTACCAACGGTCAGGGCAGCTGCGGGAACTTCGTTGCCGGATTTCCAAGCGTCACTATGATACTTTGTGCTGGCCTCATTAAACTTACCTGTGGTCTTAATATCGCTGTTGGTGATCACAGCAGTACCCGCACGAACGAGCACAGCCTGACGGTCGCCTGTGATCGTGCAGTTGTCAATATTCAACGTACCAGGCACATTGATCATGACCGCACAGTTATCTCCATCAGCAGTATTTGAAACAAATGTAGAGTTCTTGAGTGTGATCACCACATTGTAATTATTCGTACTGCCTGCGTTTGTACCAACACAGTAAATCGGGGCTGTCACGTCACACGCAGTAACATCCACTTTTGCCGCATCGCCTTGAGGGAAAAATGCGGAACCAGTGCACGTCACCTTTATGTTACTGACCTTAAGCGTTGCACCCTCCTGCGGGTTGATTGCAGCCGTTGTCCCAGTAACTCCCGACAATACCAAAGTGCCGCCACGAGCATTACCGGTAACGGAAGAATCCATAAAGGTCAAGGTCTTGCCCACCCCGACCACATGAGTTGATCCGCTGTAAGTCAGCTTATGACCGTTGAGATCATAAGTTACGCCATCCTGCAGGGTATCGGTGGTCGCATCACCCGTCAGCTTAATGACACCGTTTACTGCCGCGGGCAACCCCGACTCTGTGGCCCAGCTAATGCTGCACAGCCCTATGGCCATGACCAGCGCCAGAATGGTTGCTAATGCTTTTTTCATTGCTCATTCCCCTTATGGTAGTAGATTTCCGCAGGTGCGCTCGTTTTAATACCCATTAAAACGCTAATGCAGAGGTACCTCTGCGGATAGTCAAATTATAGCACAGTTACACCGTTTGTCCAGCCTTTTTATGGAAATTTTACACATTTTTTCTGTTACCGGGAATAAAAACAGGAAAATTTGGCAGAAAATGGAAGTTGGGTGCGGAGAAAATGCCGCCTGCTGCGGGGACGGGGGCATTTTTTGACGCTGCGGGGCGTCGGGGACGCCGCCCCCCCTACAGGGGAAGACTTTAGGGTTACTTTTTTCTATAAACCTATTGACATTGTAGGGTTTATGTGCTACCATGCAATTACCTACAAAAAAGATATGTTAAAGGAGTGATCCTATGCAGGTCTATGCAGATAATGCGGCCACCACGCGGATGAGCGACAAGGCCGTGGCGGCTATGACGCCCTATTTCCAGCAGTTTTACGGCAATCCCTCCAGCCTGCACACCGTGGGCCAGCAGGCCGCGGAGGCGCTGGCGGACGCACGGCGGCGGGTAGCGGACTGTCTCGGGTGCAGCTTTAAGGAGATCACGTTTACCTCCGGCGGCAGCGAGGCCGACAACCAGGCCATCGTCTCGGCGGCGCGGATCGGCGAGCGAAAGGGCAAGAAACACATCATCTCCACCGCCTTCGAGCACCACGCGGTGCTGCACACACTGAAGAAGCTGGAAAAAGAGGGCTTTGAGGTGACACTGCTGGACGTGGGTCCCACAGGCACCATCACCCCCCAGCAGGTGGCGGAGGCCATCCGGGAGGACACTTGTCTGGTGACCATCATGTACGCCAACAACGAGATCGGCTCTATCCTGCCCATCCCGGAGATCGGCAAGGTGTGCCACGAGAAGGGCGTGCTGTTCCACACCGACGCGGTGCAGGCGGCGGGCCACCTGCACATCAACGTGAAGGAGCAGGACATCGACATGCTGTCCCTGTCCGGCCACAAGTTCCACGGCCCCAAGGGCGTGGGCGTGCTGTATGCCCGGCAGGGCATCCCCCTGACCAATATCATCGAGGGCGGCGCGCAGGAACGCGGCAAGCGGGCCGGCACGGAGAATATCCCCGGCATCATGGGTCTGGCGGCGGCGCTGGAGGAGTCCTGCGGGCACATCGATGAGGACACCGCCCGGCTGACAAAGCTGCGGGACAAGCTGATCGCGGGACTGAGTAAGATCCCCCACAGCGCGCTGAACGGCGACCCGGTGCACCGGCTGCCCACCAACGTGAACTTCTGCTTCGAGGGCATCGAGGGCGAGAGCCTTCTGCTGCTGCTGGATCAGGCGGACATCTGCGCCAGCTCGGGCAGCGCCTGCACCAGCGGGTCCCTGGACCCCAGCCACGTGCTGCTGGCCATCGGGCGGCCCCATGAGGTGGCCCACGGCTCCCTGCGGCTGAGCCTGTGCCACGACACCACGGAGGCGCAGGTGGACTATATTCTGGAGAAGGTACCCGGCATCGTGGCGTACCTGCGGGATATATCCCCCATGTGGAAGGACCTGGAGTCCGGCAAGCGGACATTCATTCTGTAATGTAAAGGAGCGTTGATTATGGCTTTGTATACCGATACCGTGATGGACCACTTCCTGCACCCCCGGAACGTGGGCGAGATCGCCGACGCCGACGGTGTGGGCGAGGTGGGCAACGCCAAGTGCGGCGACATCATGAAGATGTACCTGAAGATCAAGGATGACAAGCTCGAGGACGTGAAGTTTGAGACGTTCGGCTGCGGCAGCGCCATCGCCTCCAGCTCCATGGCCACCGAGATGATCAAGGGCAAGCGCATCGAGGACGCGCTTGCGCTGACCAACAAGGAGGTCGTGGACGCGCTGGGCGGTCTGCCTGCCCACAAGCTGCACTGCTCCGTGCTGGCGGAGGAAGCCGTGAAGTCCGCGGTAAAGGACTACTACGACAAGAACGGCATCGCCTACGACAAGAGTAAGTTCCCCGCCTGCGAGGACTGCGAGAGCTGCCGCATGGTGTAAGAAATACGGAAAAGAACCGCCCGAGGGCGGTTCTTTTTTTGTTCAAAACACGCCGTAGCCCTGACCCTGGGTGATGATATAGGACCAGAGGACCGGGCCGACGGCGCCGGTGGGACTGTACCCCAGGCGGCTTTGCAGGGTGCGGACCGCGGCGGCGGTGGCCGCGCCGAAGATGCCGTCCGCAGCGACGGCAGGC
>ENA-OOYV01002154-OOYV01002154.1-human-gut-metagenome-genome-assembly--contig:-NODE-2154-length-10375-cov-2.756783_pt1 | contig 10375 bp, 5 predicted proteins | sample MGYA00241704_ERZ501380 | MGnify/ENA primary metagenome ERZ501380 (study PRJEB25962, sample SAMEA2042984) | human gut metagenome | biome: human gut; feature: human-associated habitat; material: faeces...
TATCAGCTACCGCAAGGAGGAATCACCCGAAGAACTGGCTGTCATAAACTATACTTCGGGCACCACGGGATATTCCAAAGGGGTCATGCTCCCCTATCGCAGCCTTTGGTCCAATGTTGCATATTGCCATGAGATGCTTCCTGTACGTCCGGGCGACCATATTGTATCCATGCTGCCTCTGGGACATGTATTTGGTATGGTGTACGATTTTCTATACGGTTTTTCCGCAGGCGCCCATCTGTATTTCCTTACCCGTATGCCGTCTCCCAAGATTATTGCACAATCATTCTCCGAAATCAGGCCACGGGTCATTTCGTGTGTACCGCTTATCGTAGAAAAGATTATCAAGAAGGATATCCTGCCCCGGATAGACAATAAAATAGGCAAGCTGCTATTGCGGATGCCCATCGTCAACGACAAAATCAAGGCCGACATGCGCAAAAAGGCAATGGAAGTATTCGGCAGTAATTTCGATGAAATAATCATCGGAGGGGCACCGTTCAATGCCGAAGTGGAACGCTTCCTGAAGCAGATAGGTTTCCCCTATACCATTGCATACGGAATGACGGAATGCGGCCCCATCATTTGTTCCAGCCGCTGGGAAACATTGAAACTGGCCTCTTGTGGCAAGGCAACCAGCCGCATGGAAGTAAAGATAGGCTCTCCCGACCCTCAGAACGTGGCAGGAGAAATAATCTGTAAAGGTGCCAATCTGATGCTGGGCTATTACAAAAATGCCGAAGCGACTTCCCAAATCATCGATGTAAACGGCTGGCTGCACACCGGCGACCTTGCAACGATGGATGCCGAAGGATATGTCACTGTCCGCGGACGTAGCAAGAACATGTTGCTCACAGCCAGTGGTCAGAACATCTACCCCGAGGAGATTGAAAGCAAACTGAACAACATGCCCTATGTGTCCGAATCACTGATCGTATTACAGAAAGACAAGCTCGTGGCTCTTATCTATCCGGATTTTGACGATGCATTCGCCCATGGTATGGAACAATCGGACATCGAAAAGGTTATGGAGGACAATCGGAATGAATTGAATCTGCAATTACCGGCCTACTGCCAGATAACAAAAGTCAAGATACACTTCGAGGAGTTCGAGAAAACGGCAAAGAAGAGCATTAAAAGATTTATGTATCAGGAAGTAAAAGGGTAAGGGGAATGTGTCAAAACCTTCTTTAACGCTTTATTTTAGGCGCGGATGACGCAGATTTCACGGATTTAGTTTATTGAATCCGCATTATTCCGCGTAATCCGCGCCTAATATTATAACATTATAAAAGTCTTCATGTGCTTTTGACACATTCGCATCCTTTTTGTTAACAAAAATAGAAGCAAAGGAATAAATGGCTAATAAGTGTTATAAAACATACTTTTTTAGTTGGATAATTTGCAGATTTATCAGAAGTCCGTATCTTTGCAATGTGTTTTTCATAGTATTAGATTTAAGGTTAACAAAGGTTGGAGCAAGGCGTTGCTCCTTTTTTATTTTATCCCCTTACTTTTACGATAAAACAAGTATTTCTTTTAATCCAGAAACCTCGACCTATCTTCAATCGTTCTCAACAGAATCCCTCCGACAGGATAATCAGGTAGAAATTTATGAAGGGAATGCGGATGTGATTTACGTTCCAATCGAACCGATGAATTAGCATTTATCAACAAATGTATCACAAATCACTGCATTTCCATAAACCTGTTCCTTATCCGGTTTGTTCTAAATGGCAAAGACAATCTTTATAAATGATAGAATCATGAAATTAAAAAAAGGAAGTATTGCATTACTAACATTGGCAGGTATGTTCTATATGAGCGTACAAAAAGCGGATGCATGCACGCGTGCCGTCTATATCGGACCGGACCATATGGTAGTAACCGGACGTACAATGGACTGGAAAGAAGATATTATGAGTAATATCTATGTTTTCCCCAGAGGAATACAACGTGCAGGATATAATAAAGAAAATGCCGTGAAATGGACTTCAAAATACGGCAGCGTCATTGCAACAGGATATGATATAGGTACGTGTGACGGAATGAATGAAAAAGGATTGGTTGCCAGTCTGTTATTTTTGCCAGAATCCGTCTTTGACCGTCCGGGAGATACACGTCCTGTCATGGGAATCAGCATATGGACACAATATGTACTGGACAATTTTGCCACCGTACATGAAGCTGTTGAGGAGCTGAAAAAAGAATCATTCCGCATTGATGCTCCCCACATGCCCAACGGTTCAGCTTCCACTCTTCACCTGGCTATTACAGATGAAACAGGAAATACAGCGGTTTTGGAATATCTGGACGGGAATTTAAGCATACACGAAGGAAAAGAATTCCAAGTGATGACCAATTCTCCACGATATGATTATCAGTTGGCTATCAATGATTACTGGAAAGAAGTAGGAGGATTGCAAATGCTGCCGGGCACGAACCGTTCCAGCGACCGCTTTGTGCGTGCCTCTTTTTATATACATGCAATCCCTCAGACTCCGGACGCTAAAATAGCTGTACCCAGTGTGCTCAGTGTGATGCGTAATGTATCTGTCCCTTTCGGAATTACCACACCGGACAAACCTCATATATCTTCCACCCGCTGGCGTTCTGTATCCGATCAGAAGAATAAAATATATTATTTTGAATCGGTCATGACTCCTAATCTGTTTTGGTTGGATTTGAAGAAAATCGACTTCAGTCCCAAAGCCGGAATCAAGAAACTGACCCTCACCAACGGAAAGATTTATGCAGGAGATGCTGTAAAAGATTTAAAAGACAGCGACTCATTTGTATTCTTATTCCAAACCCCTGTGATGTAAAACAGTAAAAATCAATATGACGTTCATGCCTCATTAAAATCGGTTAAGAGCCTCGTGAACGTCATACTTTTCTGCAAAAGTACTCCCCTCCGGCATTGAGTATCTTTTAAAATTCGTTGTTTTATAATAATACAAAAGCAATCATTTCCTCTCTGCTTCCTTATTACAAAAGAATAATTTATCTTTGAACGGATTTTAATATCCCATCAAAATCAGAACAAAAATAAAATAACTATGGAACAACCATCACTCAACGACCATAATAAACAGGAATACCCTCCCATGCATACTACGGAGCATGTCATAAACAGGACAATGGTCAATCTTTTCGGATGCGGACGGGCAATATCCGCCCATATAGAACGCAAAAAAAGCAAACTGGATTTTGCGCTGCAAACCTGTCCGGAAGAAGCGGATATTATAAGAATAGAAAACACCGTAAACGAAGTATTGCGAAGAAATTTGCCCGTTACAATGGAATTTATCTCTCAAGAGGAAGCTATAGGGCGCTTTGACATGAAACGTTTACCGGAAAAAGCTTCCGAAACCGTACGGATTGTAAAAGTCGGCGATTACGACGAATGCCTCTGTATAGGTCAACACGTGAAAAATACGTCCGAAATAGGTACATTTAAAATTATAAGCCACGACTATAAAGACGGAATCTTCCGTATGCGGTTCAAGCTGATATAGAACAACTGTCAATCTGTCCCCCTAAAATTACAAATTGGCAGTAGCCTTGACAATCAAATGTTTAAAAAGGCTTACCAACTTTTAATGCAAAGGTTTTAATCTTTAAGAAAACCTTTATAGGTTTAAAAGAGTGCAATATAAACCGCATATCATCGAACTAATGGTATGCGGTTTGCATTATGGATAGTGAATGACAAAGCCGAAAGGTGAAGGAATTCAGAAATAAACAAAATGTTTAACCAAAACCTATAGGAGATTAAGATTATGATGCCAGTAAGAAGATCAAACCAAACATGGTTACCAAGTATTTTTAATGATTTCTTTGATAACGACTGGATGGTAAAAGCCAATGCAACAGCTCCCGCCATCAATGTTATTGAAAGTGACAAAGACTACAAAGTAGAAGTCGCCGCTCCGGGAATGACCAAAGAAGACTTCAAGATTCATATCAACGAAGACAACGACTTGGTTATCTCTATGGAAAAGAAAACAGAAAGTACCGAAGGTGATAAAGAAGGCAAGAAAGAAAGCCGTTACTTGCGTCGCGAATTCTCTTATTCTAAATTCCAACAGACATTGATCCTGCCTGATGATGTAGATAAAGATAAAATTGATGCAAAAGTAAACGATGGTGTATTAACTATCGAGCTGCCGAAACGTACGCCGGAAGACAAAGAAAAAGCAGCCAAGGTTATCGAAGTTAAATAACATGCTCTCAAATTCAGAAAAGAGGGATTGCCGCAGAGGCAGTTCCTCTTTTGTTTTTATAAAAGTCCGTTTCTATTCCCTATGAGTCCATCGTAATCTTACAACCCAAAGGAGATATAAATCTTTCACCTGTAAGATCTATAATCTTCCGGGGGTAAGATCTATAATCTTCGCATTGCATCCTCCCTTCCCTGTTCTGTTCCATATTGCCTGTTGTCTTTACGCACTATACCTCGCCAATGTCTACTTAACATATTTATCCAACACTTTTTCCAAGGCATTTTGTGAAACCGGCTTAGTCAGAAAATCATTGCATCCGGCTTCTATAGCCCTGTCTTTGTCGGACTCAAAAGCAAAGGCAGTCAAAGCGACAATAGGCACTTCTTTTGAATAAGAACGAATCAGGCGCGTAGCCTCCAGCCCATCCATATGAGGCATCTTGATATCCATCAAAATCAAGTCGGGCTGATGTTCTTTAAATTGATTCACCGCATCCTCTCCATTCTTAGCCCATAGCAGATTACATCTTTTCCCTAACAATGTCTTTAACAGCAAAAAGTTGCTGTCTACATCTTCCGCCACCAGTACTGTTCTTCTTTGCAACACTTTTCTCGGTCCCGTACTCCCTGATTCCGGACACTTCATAGCCTTTCCGGATTCCGGAATTTTTTTACCCGCCTTATAAGGAATCGTAAAACGAAAAGTAGAACCTTCATTCAGTTTGGATTCCGCAGTAATCTCTCCACCTAGTTTTTCTACAATCACCCTACAAATCGCAAGCCCCAAACCTGTTCCCTGAACAAAAGTATTCAGTTTCACGAAACGCTCAAAAATCATTTTAATCTTCTCCTCGGAGATACCCATTCCCGTATCTTTTACATAAAAATCAATATACTCCTCCCTCACTTCAAAACCAAAACGGATTTCCCCTTTGAAAGTAAATTTTATAGCATTGGTTATCAAATTTGTAACAACTTGCATAATTCGGTTCTGATCTTCATTGATTATCAAGCTGGTGTCTTTATTGTCTAATATCAAAACAACCCCAGTCTGCACCCGATCCTTATGCATCTCATACACATTACGGCACAATTCTCCCAAATCCATTGGATATCTGATGTATTCCAATGTACCCGCCTCTATTTTTGCCAAATCAAGTATGTCATTGATTAATTGCAACAATATTTCCGAATTCTGGTTGATGATGTCCGAATAAAGTTTTTCATCCTCTGCGTTATCCGCTATAGTCATCAAATGCGAAAATCCCACAATTGCATTCAGCGGAGTACGGATTTCATGGCTCATATTGGCTAGGAAAGCGGTTTTCAACCTGTCGGACTGTTCGGCTTTGATACGGGCGAATATCAATTCCTGCTCTATATTCTGTATATTGGTAATATCCCATGAAATACCGATAATGAGCGGTGTCCTCCCTTCCAGAGGAACCAACGTTTTCAAGGTCTGCACAATACGGGGCTCTCCTGTAGCCGTCACATACGTTTCCTGCATTTCCATACGTTCGCGGGTACGAATCAATTCCAAATCATCCCGATGAAACTTCTCCGCATTCTCATATTCGGGAAATACTTCAAAATCAGTACGCCCCAACGCTTTGGAAGCAGGAATTTTAGAGTGACTGGCAAACGCCTTATTCCAATAAAGATATCGGAAATCATCTTCAGGGTCCTTCACAAACAAATAAACAGGAATATTATTCAGTATAGCATCCATCAGATAATTCAATTCACGCAATTCATCACGATTCTTGATAACATCTGTTATATCCTGTGTAAAGAACCAAATCATTTCCTCGCCCTGATTTTGAATCATAAAGGCCGAAACCTGATGAACACGAAGTTTTGTTTCTCCCACACGGGTATATTTGGCACGATAAGCAAAATTACCTCCGTTGTCGCGAATCTCCTGAACACGTTTATCAAACTGTTCTTTAGTATTCAAGGAAACAGGCAAATCATAGATTTTCTGTGTTCCTAATTCCCCTTTCACTCCATATTCCTCAATAAACTGCCGGTTGGCATAGACTAAGGTTCCTTCAGCCGATACAGCCAGAATACTATCACTGACCCTATCCAATATCCGTTTAAATATTTCCAAATTCTGCTGTGTGGCAACTCTTTCACTAATATCACGGCACATTATCAACACATATTCTTCATCTAAGGGGAAAATACGATTTTCATAATAATGAAGCGTCCCGTCCACATCCAATTCATGATGGGCTGTAGAACCCCTACCTGTCGAAATAACTTTCTGAAGATTATTATGTATATTGTGATAAGCCTCTTTAGGAACCATATCCTGCATACGCATCCCCTTAAAATCGTTGTTGGATACACCCACATGATTTGTTTCCTCATTAGACACCACCTCTATCCCCATTTCCTCATGATTGAAAACGGTCAACATATCCGGCAAGGAATCTAATATTCTTACCGCATATTTCTCCTTGAAACTAACGCCATCAAAGTTTTTTTCAGAAGAAGATAATTTTTCTTTCAGCAGCCTGTTCTCCTCTTTCAACGATTCAATTTCCTGCTCTAATACTTTAAGCTTGTGTTCACAATCCATTTGTTTTGAATATCTTTAGGATTCCTAATTGGACAAAAGTAGAAAACTTTTTGTAAACACAGAAAGAATAGTGATTTATTTTCCGATAAAAGAGAAGTCACTGATTAATAGTTAATGGAGTGCACTGTTGCCACACCCCATTAACCACATATCATCAGCCATTAAAATCATTTATATTCCGCCCAGCTCTTGATAGCGATATCGTTTATCGTCATGGTACAGAAAGCATTGATAAACGCACTTGCCAGACGAGCATTGGTTATCAAGGGCACATTCAGGTCGATAGCGGCACGACGTATCTTATATCCATTGTCCAACTCCCCGGCTGTCAGATTCTTCGGGATATTGACTACCATGTCTATCTCTTTCCGGTGCAACATATCCAGTGCCTGAGGTTTCCCTTCCTCACTGGGCCAATACACGCGGGTATTTTCCACCCCGTTCTCGGTCAGGAAGTGGGATGAGCCTCCGGTGGCATAAAGTTTATAACCTTTCTTCTGCAACATACGGGCTGCTTCCAAGGTATCCGCTTTCTGCTTGGCATTACCTGTAGAAAGCAACACGCTCTTTTCCGGAATACGATACCCCACAGACAGCATCGCCTTCAATACGGCACACGAAGTATCCGTACCGATGCAGCCTACTTCACCGGTAGAGGCCATGTCTACCCCCAATACCGGATCGGCTTTCTGCAAACGGTTGAAAGAGAACTGGCTGGCCTTAATACCCACATAATCCAACTCGAAAAGATTCTTGTTCGGTTTCTCAACCGGCAGTCCGAGCATCACTTTGGTAGCCAGTTCAATAAAATTGATTTTCAGCACCTTGCTGACAAAGGGGAAGCTGCGTGAAGCACGAAGGTTACATTCAATCACCTTGATATCGTTATCCTTTGCCAGATATTGGATATTGAACGGACCGGAGATATTCAATTCCTTGGCTATCTGACGGGAGATGCGCTTGATGCGGCGCACCGTTTCCACATACAGCTTTTGCGGTGGGAACTGGATAGTGGCATCTCCCGAATGCACTCCGGCATACTCAATGTGCTCACTGATAGCATATGCCACAATCTCACCATTCTGAGCCACAGCGTCCATTTCCACTTCCTTGGCGTGCTCGATGAACTGGCTCACCACTACCGGATGCTTTTTCGATACATTGGCAGCCAGTTTCAGGAAGCGTTCCAACTCTTCTTGATTGGAGCAGACATTCATGGCCGCACCACTCAGCACATACGAGGGACGTACCAAAACAGGGAAGCCTACCTTGTCAATAAAGGCATGGATGTCTTCCATAGAAGTCAATGCGCTCCATTCGGGCTGATCCACTCCGATGCGGTCCAGCATGGCCGAGAATTTATCCCGGTCTTCGGCATTGTCAATGCTCTTGGCACTGGTACCGAGGATATTTACATTTTGCGCATCCAGACGGAGAGCCAGATTATTGGGAATCTGGCCACCGGTAGATACAATGACTCCGTGAGGATTCTCCAGTTCGAGAATATCCATCACACGCTCGAAAGTCAGCTCGTCAAAGTACAGACGGTCGCACATATCATAGTCGGTAGAAACCGTTTCGGGATTATAATTAATCATGACACTGCGGTAACCCTCCTTACGGATAGTCTGCAAAGCCTGCACGCCACACCAGTCAAATTCCACCGACGAACCGATGCGGTAAGCACCCGAACCCAGTACCACGATGGATTTATGGTCGCCTAAGTACTTCACATCATTGGCCACACCGCTATACGTCAAGTACAGATAGTTGGTCTGTGCAGGGTACTCGGCCGCCAAAGTATCGATTTGTTTCACCACCGGAAGGATTCCCACCTGCTTACGATGATTACGCACATACAGAATACCGTCTTCCATATCTCCTTCGTAGCCAATGGCACGGGCTATCTGGAAATCGGAGAATCCCTGCACTTTCGCCTTGCGGAGCAATTCGTCCGGCATATCGGTAATCTGCTTGTGGTTATTGCCCCATTCGTGCATCTCTTTAGAAGTGTCCATGATGTGCTGCAATTTCTGCAAGAACCATTTGTCAATCTTGGTCAGCTCATGAATCTGGTCTACCGTGTAACCTGCACGCATGGCTTTGCTGATCACGAAGATACGTTTGTCCGTCGGCTCACGAAGGGCTTTGTCCACGTCTTCTATAACCAATTCCTTATTCTCTACGAAACCATGCATTCCCTGACCAATCATGCGCAAACCTTTCTGAATGGCTTCTTCGAAAGTACGTCCGATAGCCATCACCTCGCCCACCGATTTCATGGACGAGCCCAGTTCACGGTCCACACCGTGGAACTTGCCCAAGTCCCAACGGGGAATCTTGCACACCACATAGTCCAGTGCAGGCTCGAAGAAGGCACTGGTGGTCTTTGTCACCGAGTTTTTCAAGTCGAACAACCCATATCCCAAGCCTAATTTGGCGGCAACGAAAGCCAACGGATAGCCGGTAGCCTTGGAAGCCAATGCAGACGAACGCGAAAGACGGGCGTTGACCTCAATGACACGGTAATCTTCCGATTCGGGATCGAAGGCATACTGTACATTGCATTCGCCCACAATGCCGATATGGCGGATGATACGGATAGCCAGTTCACGAAGTTTATGATACTCGCTGTTGGTCAGTGTCTGTGAGGGAGCGATCACAATGCTTTCGCCGGTATGGATACCCAACGGGTCGAAGTTCTCCATGTTGCAGACCGTGATACAGTTGTCGAAACGGTCGCGCACCACTTCATATTCTACTTCTTTCCATCCTGCAATACATCTTTCAACAAGAACCTGACCTACACGGCTAAGTCTTAATCCGTTTTCAAGGATTTCAACTAATTCAACCTGATTGTGAGCGATACCACCGCCACTACCACCTAATGTGTAAGCCGGACGAAGAACTACCGGGTAACCGATTTTGTTAGTAAATGCAATACCATCTTCAACATTTTCTACTACCAAAGATGGAGCACATGGCTCACCGATTTTTTCCATAGTCTCTTTAAACTCAAGACGGTCTTCTGCCTTCTTAATTGTTTCTGATGTTGTACCAATAAGACGACATTCATGTTTTTCAAGGAAATCTGTTTCTGCGATTTCCATTGCAAGGTTAAGTCCTGCCTGTCCACCAAGTGTCGGTAAGATACTGTCAGGTTTTTCCTTTTCTATAATCTTTTCAAGTACAGGTACAGTAAGTGGTTCAATATATACCTTATCTGCAATATCCTTATCTGTCATAATTGTTGCCGGGTTAGAGTTTACAAGTACAACTTCCAAACCTTCTTCTTTTAAAGAACGGCAAGCCTGTGTTCCTGCGTAGTCAAACTCTGCAGCCTGTCCAATAACGATTGGACCTGAACCTATTACTAAAACTTTCTTAATTCTTGGATCTCTAGGCATTCTTCTTCACCTCCATCATTTGAATAAATTCGTCAAACAGTCTGTCCGAATCCTGTGGACCAGGGCATGCTTCCGGATGGAACTGAACTGTAAAAATACTCTTGTTTTTATATCTTAAACCTTCTACGGTTTTATCATTTACATTTATGAAAG
>ENA-OOYV01002155-OOYV01002155.1-human-gut-metagenome-genome-assembly--contig:-NODE-2155-length-10365-cov-11.320757_pt1 | contig 10365 bp, 7 predicted proteins | sample MGYA00241704_ERZ501380 | MGnify/ENA primary metagenome ERZ501380 (study PRJEB25962, sample SAMEA2042984) | human gut metagenome | biome: human gut; feature: human-associated habitat; material: faeces...
TGCGCAAGGATTATGACATGAACTCCAATCCGCTGCAGATGGACAACGAAGAGAACGCCGACCTCACCGACGAATACTTCCTCCGCCCGGACGGTACACTCGAAGGACGCAAAAACGTAGTGTTTGGAGAAGATGACTTCGTAGTGAACATCGGTCCTCAGCACCCTTCTACGCATGGTGTATTGCGTATGCGTACCTCACTCGACGGTGAAAACATCCGTAAAATTGACCCGATTCTGGGATACATCCACCGAGGCATCGAGAAAATGAACGAAAGCCTGACTTATCCACAGACGCTGGCACTGACCGACCGCCTGGATTACCTGAGCGCGCACCAGAACCGTCACGCCTTGTGCATGTGTATCGAAAAGGCTGCTGGAATCGAAATCCCGGAACGTGCCTTGTATATCCGTACCATCATGGACGAACTGCAACGTATCGATTCTCACCTGCTGTTCTATTCTTGCCTAGTAATGGATATGGGTGGACTGACTCCGTTCTTCTATGGTTTCCGTGAACGTGAAATGATTCTGGACATCTTTGAAGAAACCACTGGAGGACGTCTGATTCAGAACTACAACATGATTGGTGGTGTACAGGCTGACATTCATCCCACTTTCCAACAGAAAGTGAAAGAATTCATCAAGCACCTGCGCAGTGTCATCCAGGATTATCACGACATCTTCACTTCCAACGTCATCGCCGACACCCGTCTGAAAGGCGTGGGAATCCTGTCAAAGGAAGATGCTATCTCACTGGGTTGTACGGGAGGTACCGGACGTGCTTCCGGATGGGCCAACGACGTACGTAAGCATCATCCGTATGCTTTGTATGACAAAGTGGACTTCAAGGAAATCACTTATACAGAAGGAGACTCCTTTGCCCGTTATATGGTACGTATGGATGAAATCATGGAATCTTGCCACATCATCGAACAGCTGATTGACAATATTCCGGAAGGTGAATTCCGGGTAAAGACCAAACCCATCATCAAGTTGCCGGAAGGCGTGTTCACTTCTTCGGTAGAAACCAGTCGTGGAGAGTTCGACGTGGTGCTTGAAAGCCACGGAGACAAAGTACCTTACCGTCTGCACTACCGTTCTACGGGACTTCCACTGGTTCATGCCATGGATACGGTTTGCCGCGGAACAAAGATTGCGGACTTAATTGCCATTGGAGGTACACTCGACTTTGTCATTCCTGACATTGACCGATAAATCCCGGTCAAACAAGTGGACAATCATCACAGTAAAACTGAAAAAATAAAAGAAATATGTTTTTAGATTATTATAATTTCAGCCCGCTGCTCATGCAGATTCATGCCTTTCTGTGCGGCCTGATGCCCGAGTGGCTGGCACTTACCCTTGAAGGCCTCGTGGTCGGCGTGTTCATTCTCGTCATGTACGCCGTACTGGCCATCATCCTTATCTATATGGAGCGTAAAGTCTGTGCGGCTTTCCAGTGCCGTATCGGTCCGAACCGTGTAGGAGGAAAGGGCGGACTGTTGCAGGTTCCAGCCGACGTGTTGAAAATCCTGACCAAGGAAATCATCAGCCTGAAGAACTCCGACCATTTTCTGTACAACCTGGCTCCGTTCCTCGTCATCTTGGCTTCTATCCTTACCTTCTCCTGCTTGCCGTGGAACAAAGGAGGGGAAATCCTGCACATGAACATCGGTATCTTCTTCGTGCTGGCAGCTTCTTCCATCGGCGTGCTGGGTATCCTGCTGGCCGGATGGAGTAGTAACAGCAAATATACGCTGATTGGTGCTGTACGAAGTGGTGCCATGATTATCAGTTATGAACTTTCCATCGGCCTCAGCGTATTGACCATGGTGGTCATGAGCGGTGCCATGGACATCCAGACCATTGTAGAGGGTCAAGCCAACGGATGGAACATTTTCAAGGGACACATTCCAGCCATCATGGCGTTCATCATTTACCTGATTGCAGGTAATGCGGAGGCCAACCGTGGCCCGTTCGACTTGGCAGAAGCAGAACAGGAACTGACAGCCGGATACCATACAGAATATTCCGGTATGCACTTCGGGTTCTTCTATCTAGCCGAATACCTGAACTTGTTCATTACAGCCGGTATCGCCACCACCCTGTTCCTGGGCGGATGGATGCCTTTGCACATTGCCGGTCTCGACGGGTTGAACCTGGTGATGGACTACATCCCCGGATTTGTTTGGTTTATGGGAAAAACCTTCCTCATCGTCTTCCTGCTGATGTGGATTCGCTGGACTTTCCCGCGCCTGCGTATCGACCAGGTACTGACACTGGAATGGAAATACTTGATGCCGCTTTCACTGGTGGTTTTGTTACTGATGACCGTATGCAAAGTATGCGGCCTGACATTTTGATTAAATTTTTTTGAATATGAATGCATTGGAAGAATATTTGAAAGGATATGTCGGTGGAGTAAAGAGCCTGCTGGTAGGTATGCGTACCTCCATGAAGGTGTTTTGCCAGAAGAAGATAACCGAACAATATCCGGAAAACCGCCACACGACTCTCCATATTCCGGAACGCCACAGAGCCATGCTCGAAATGCCGGTCGATGAGAACGGAAACAACCGTTGCATTGCTTGCGGACTGTGCCAGATGAACTGTCCGAACGGAACCATCCACCTGACCACGGAAATGCGGGAAACCGAAGACGGCAAAAAGAAAAAAGTACTGGTGAAATATGAGTATAACCTGGGATCCTGCATGTTCTGCATGCTGTGCGTCAATGCCTGCCCGCACGACGCCATCCGATTCACGAACGACTTCGAGAATGCGGTGTTCCAGAAAGAAAAACTCGTAATGACACTGAACAAGAAATAAATAAAACGAAACGGATATGAATATATCACTTCAAGAAATCGTATTTTATATCGTAGGTGCCTGTATCATCGTCAGCTCCATTCTGGCTGTCACTACAGGAAGACTTCTGCGTGCAGCCACTTACCTGCTGTTCGTGCTCTTCGGCACAGGCGCCATCTACGGAATCCTGGGCTACACCTTCCTGAGTGCGGTCCAGTTGATGGTGTATGCCGGAGGTATCGTGGTATTGTATGTGTTCTCTATCTTGCTGACCCAGTCGGACAAGAATATGAAATACAAGCAAAACCGGGCCAAACTTATCAGCGTACTGATTACCACCGTGGTGGGAGCTGTACTGGTACTCTTCCTGGTCATGACCAACGGATTTGCCCTGAACTTGATTCCACAGGGAGTGGAACTTCCAGTCGACCAGATTGGACACGCGTTGATTGGTACCGACAAATACCAGTTCGTCCTGCCGTTTGAGGCCGTCAGCGTATTGTTATTAGCTTGTATGATTGGTGCGATATTGATTGCACGCAAAGAAAAATAACACAGTAAGATTATGGAAATAGAAATTCATGTAGTTCACTACCTCGTCATCAGCACCGTCATGCTTTTCTGCGGCATCTATGGTTTCTTTACCCGCAAGAACCTGCTGGCACTGCTGATTTCAGTAGAATTGATGCTCAATGCGACCAACATCAATTTCGCGGTATTCAACCGTTATCTTTTCCCCGGGCAACTGGAGGGGCATTTCTTCAGCCTGTTCGGAATAGCCATCGCTGCAGCCGAAACCGCCGTGGCCATTGCCATCATTATTAATGTGTATCGCAACCTGAAACAGGTGCTTACCGATGATATAACCGATTTGAAAGGATAACTTTCTTATACATTATTAAATTGCTTATGGATTATACAATTCTGATACTTGCCCTCCCGATGCTGAGCTTCCTGCTCCTGGCACTGGCCGGCATGAAAATGCCTCATCGTGTAGCGGGCGCCATCGGCACACTTTCACTGGGAGTGGTAGCCGTACTGAGCTATCTGACGGCATTCAGCTATTTCACGGCTCCACGTACTGCGGAAGGCCTCTACCCCACGCTGACTCCGTGGAACATTGAATGGCTGCCGTTCACTTCGTCTCTTCATATTGACATGGGTATCCTGCTGGACCCGATTTCCGTCATGATGCTGGTGGTCATCTCCACCGTTTCCCTGATGGTTCACATCTATTCTTTCGGTTACATGAAAGGAGAGGTCGGTTTCCAGCGGTATTACGCTTTCCTGTCATTGTTTACATTCTCCATGCTGGGACTGGTCGTTGCAACCAATATCTTCCAGATGTACGTGTTCTGGGAATTGGTGGGTGTGTCTTCTTACCTGCTCATCGGTTTCTACTACACCAAGCCGGAAGCCATTGCGGCCAGTAAGAAAGCATTCATCGTAACCCGTTTTGCCGACCTGGGCTTCCTGATCGGTATCCTGATTTACGGATATTACATGCAGACCTTTACCTTCACTCCGGGCACGGAACGTCTGATGCAGGCCGGAATGGTACTTCCTCTTGCACTGGGACTAATGTTCGTGGGTGGTGCCGGTAAGAGTGCCATGTTCCCGTTGCACATCTGGTTGCCGGATGCCATGGAAGGTCCGACTCCGGTATCTGCCTTGATTCATGCCGCCACCATGGTGGTAGCCGGTGTGTACCTGGTAGCCCGCATGTTCCCGCTGTTCATCGGTTATGCGCCTCACACCCTGCACATCGTGGCCTGGGTAGGTGCTTTCACTGCCTTCTACGCAGCCAGCGTAGCCTGCGCACAGAGTGATATCAAACGTGTACTTGCCTTCTCTACCATCTCGCAGATTGGTTTCATGATGGTGGCACTGGGTGTCTGCACCGCAGCCGACCCACACGAAGGCGGTCTGGGTTACATGGCCGGCATGTTCCACCTGTTCACTCACGCCATGTTCAAGGCCTTGCTTTTCCTGGGTGCCGGATGCATCATCCATGCCGTACACAGCAACGAAATGGAAACCATGGGCGGCCTGCACAAATACATGCCGATTACCCACATCACCTTCCTGATTGCCTGCCTGGCCATCGCCGGTATTCCTCCGTTCTCCGGATTCTTCTCCAAGGACGAGATTCTGACGGCCTGCTTCCAGTACAGCCCGGTCATCGGATGGATTATGACGATTATCGCCGGAATGACCGCTTTCTATATGTTCCGTCTGTACTACTGCATCTTCTGGGGCAAGGAAAACAAGGAACTGCATGCACATCATGTACCGCATGAAAGTCCGCTGGCCATGACTTTCCCGCTAATGTTCCTGGCACTGGTTACCATCGTAGCCGGATTCATTCCTTTCGGACACTTCGTTTCTTCCAATGGACATGCCTACGACATTCACCTCGACTGGGGAGTAGCCGGCACCAGCATCGTCATTGCCGTCATCGCCATCGCCCTGGCCACTTGGATGTATGCCCGCGAAAAACAGCCTGTACCCGAGATGCTGGCACAGCGCTTCAGTACCCTGCACCGTGCAGCCTACAAGCGCTTCTACATGGATGAGATCTGGTTGTTCGTTACCAAGAAAATCATCTTCCGCTGCGTATCCACTCCGCTGGCATGGTTCGACCGCCACGTCATCGACCAGTTCATGAATTTCATGGCATGGAGCACCAACGCCGCTGGAGAAACCGTACAGCCGATACAGAATGGTAAAATCCAGACGTACACTCATTATTTCCTGGCAGGTATTATTGTACTGACAATCATCTTGCTGCTGAACTAACAAAGAAGAATCTATAACGTATGAATATATTAAGTCTTTTCGTATTGATACCTCTGCTGATGCTGCTGGGACTGTGGATTGCCCGCAACGTCAATCAGGTCAGAGGAGTGATGGTGGCTGGCTCATCCATCCTGCTGGTGCTTGCCGCCTACCTCACGGTGTCTTATATCGGACAGCGCCATGCCGGAGCCACGACTGAGATGCTTTTCATGGACAGCATCACGTGGTATGCCCCGCTTCACATCTGCTACTCGGTGGGAGTAGACGGTATCTCGGTGGTCATGCTGCTACTGAGTTCCATCATCGTATTTACCGGTACATTTGCTTCCTGGAAACTGAAGCCGCTCACCAAGGAATACTTCTTGTGGTTCACCCTGCTGAGCACCGGTGTGTTCGGTTTCTTCATCTCTACCGACCTGTTCACCATGTTCATGTTCTATGAAGTAGCCTTGATTCCGATGTACCTGCTGATTGGTGTATGGGGAAGCGGCCGCAAGGAATATGCCGCCATGAAACTGACCCTGATGCTGATGGGTGGTTCCGCCTTCCTGTTGATTGGTATCCTGGGCATCTACTACGGAGCCGGCGCAGAAACCATGAACATTCTAGAAATCGTGAAACACCAGATACCGACCGAGATGCAGCGCATCTTCTTCCCGATGGTCTTCCTGGGATTTGGTGTACTGGGCGCCCTCTTCCCCTTCCATACATGGAGCCCCGACGGTCATGCTTCTGCCCCGACGGCCGTAAGTATGCTGCACGCCGGTGTATTGATGAAACTGGGAGGTTACGGATGCTTCCGTATCGCCATGTACCTGATGCCGACCGGAGCTGCCATTTGGGGTGACTTCTTCCTGGTGCTGACGACCATCTCTGTCGTATACGGTGCCTTCAGTGCCGTGGTACAGACCGACTTGAAATACATCAACGCCTACTCTTCCGTAAGCCACTGCGGACTGGTGTTGTTTGCCTTGCTGATGATGACCCGCGTCAGTGCGACGGGTGCCATCCTGCAGATGCTGAGCCACGGATTGATGACGGCCCTGTTCTTCGCCCTCATTGGTATGATTTACGGACGTACCCACACCCGTGACATCCGTCAGCTGAGCGGACTGATGAAAATCATGCCGTTCCTGTCTGTCGGCTATGTCATTGCCGGTCTGGCCAACCTGGGTCTTCCGGGTCTGAGCGGATTCATTGCCGAAATGACTGTCTTCGTAGGTTCCTTCCAGAACCATGATATGTTCCACCGCGCCTGCACCGTCATCGCTACGATGAGTATTGTGATTACGGCAGTATACATCCTGCGCGTGGTCGGAAAAATCCTGTATGGTACCTGCCATAACCCGGAACACCTGAAACTGACCGATGCCACCTGGGACGAACGTCTGGCTGTAATCTGCCTGATTGTGGCCGTAGCCGGACTGGGACTTGCTCCTTATTGGGTGAGCAACGTCATCAGCGGAAGCGTAGAACCTATTATCAGCCAACTTATCCGATAACCCGAATAAATAAAAAGAAATTATATGAGCGAATTATTTACTATGCAGGCTGAAATAAGCCTGGTCGCTATCATCCTCCTCATGCTGCTGGCCGACTTAATTATGAAGACGCCCAGCCACAAGCCGCTCCAGTATATGGCTTGCGTACTCATGGTGGTGCAACTGGCCTTGAACATCGTTCCGACCAGCGGTGAAGCATTCGGAGGAATGTATCATGCCACTCCGATGGCATCTGTCGTTAAAACCATCCTGACCGCCGGTACCCTGCTTGTGTTCCTGCAGTCGGGCGAATGGCTGTCACGCGAAGATACCCGCCACAAAGCCGGTGAGTTCTACATGCTGACCTTGAGTACGCTGCTGGGAATGTACTTCATGGTGAGTGCCGGAAGCTTTATTCTGTTCTATGTAGGATTGGAACTGGCCAGCATCCCGATGGCTTGTCTGGTAGCCTTCGACAAATTCCGTCACCACAGTGCCGAAGCTGGAGCAAAATTCATCCTGAACTCCATGTTCTCTTCTGCCCTGATGCTGTATGGTATCTCTATGGTATACGGTACTACCGGAACCACTTATTTTGCCGATGTGACGGCCGCACTGACCGGCACCCCACTTCAGATTATGGCCATGGTGTTCTTCTTTGCCGGACTGGGATTCAAGCTGAGCTTGGTACCGTTCCACATGTGGACCCCCGATACTTACCAAGGAGCCCCGACCAATGTGTCGGCCTACCTATCTGTCATCTCCAAAGGTGCAGCTGCCTTCGCTTTGATGAGTATTCTGGTGAAAGTGTTCGGACAGATGGCAGCCAACTGGAGCCTGCTGCTGAGCATCGTCATCGTGCTGACCATTACTATAGCCAATATCTTCGCCATCCTGCAGGAAGACCTGAAACGATTCATGGCCTACAGTAGTATCTCACAGGCCGGCTACATCATGCTGGCCGTACTTGGAGGGAACGAACAGGGAATGGCTTCACTGGTGTACTACCTCGTAGTGTACATCGCCGCCAACCTCGCTGTATTCGGTGTAATCAGTGTCATTGAACAACATACAGGAGGAAGAGTAGACCGCAGTGCATACAACGGACTCTACAAGACCAACCCGCGCCTGACTTTCCTCATGACGCTGGCCTTGTTCTCTTTGGCCGGAATCCCGCCGTTTGCCGGATTCTTCTCCAAATTCTTTGTATTTGCTTCTGCCTTCCACAGCGGCCACTGGCTGGTAGTGTTCCTGGCTTTGGTGAACACCATCATTTCCCTCTACTACTACCTGCTGATTGTGAAAGCCATGTACATCACTCCCAACGATACGCCGATTGCTACCTTCCGTACACCGGCCCTGGCCCGTACGGGATTGTTCATCTGCCTCATTGGAGTCATCATCCTGGGACTTTGCAGTGGAGTGTACGACCTACTCAGCCACGCAGCCGGACTGGGATTCTAACCCCAAGATCCATCATATTGCCTCATAGAGACTCAAAGAAAGAGTCCGGTATAAAACCGGACTCTTTCTTTTTATAATCAAACCAACACATGATAATCTGTCATGTAAAAGAGTCACGATAAGAGGCCTAAAAACATCCTCTTTTCAGACCTGTTCAAAACCAGTAATAAAGTGTCAGAATCCGATATTATGTAGTCAAAAATTGCGACTATAAAACCGCTCTGTTCTTTGTCAAAATAAAAACTGTGCTATAAATTTGTCATAAGTACAAACAGAACATACACAAAAAAGCATTGCCAAGGGACAATCTTTCCCCTACAAATACAGATTTCCCAAGGCTAGCTTCCATGCCTTTTTATACATACACAACAGCCGAAATCAGGAAGCCATCGGCAACATAAAATCATCTTATTATGAGAAAACATTTTTTTTCAAACTTGTTCGTGCTTGCAATGGCACTCTGTGCAACCATGAATCTCACTTCATGTAGCAGCGATGACGATCCCACAGAAGGAGTTACAGAAGGTCTTGTCGAAGAAACATTACCGACTCAGAAAGGCTGGTCAGGTTCACTGGAAAACGGTATCAGTACGTATACTCCCGACGACCCCGATGCAGACTATCCTACCTACTATGCATTTTCTTTCGAAAACGGAGTTTGCAACGATGCCGTATACAATGTAATATGCGATGATGAAACTGAAGCCAGCTACATCTGCAACATGCTGAATAACGGAACTTTTGATGACTTGGAAAGTGACGACTATTCCTATCAGGCAAGCAAAGCTTCAGTCCTGTCTCAGTCACTCCGACAGCTGAATGCCTTCAAACAAGTGGCATTGAAATACAACAAGGCCTCACGTGCCGATATGCTGGGTATTTCCTGCAGCCAAAACGGAAAAGTTGTATTCTTTAAACTGAATAGTTTCGTTGGAAAGAATGGAGAAAGCGTCAAAACTGCCATTAACATGTGGAGTGGCAATATGGACAGTCTTCCTGAATCTCCATTGTTCGGTACTTACGACAGCAATACGGGAACATATACCAACAACAATATTATGGGAATTTCCAACAGCAAATACGAAATCCATACACAATATGATGGTAACTATGTCAAAGATTTTACCACTACACTGACTTTACCTAACGCTAGCTGGGCACAACTGTTGAAAGAGGTATTTGACGAACAGACTTCTGATTATACCGATTTATTCGGAAAGGCTCCTGAAATCACTCTGGAAGGAAATACGGTAAGTATAAAAGCACTCATCGTTGGAGATGTTCCAAGAGAAACGGTAGAACAATACATCATTATTCTTGACTTGATACTGAATCGACCGTTTGTTGTTTCATTCTTCTAAAAAATAACAAGAAGGCTGCTTTCTTCGTCTGGGAAAGCAGCCTTTTTTGTGTCCGTACCATTCCTCCACATCCGTTCTTCCCTTTGCACACAAACTTCAACGGCCATTCAAAAGACACAAGGACGTTTCAACTCACACGCAAATATGTTTGAAACAAAATGTCCAAGTGTTTTCCTCCAAACGCAAATGTGTTTTTCAGTCCGTCTTAATCCACAGAAAATCAGCAATAAAAAATTCGCTATTCTTCTCGAAATGCTGTATGCTCCTCCGCACACCGATAATGCAAGGGAGAAAGCCCGGTTTCTTTCTTGAAAAAAGTCCCAAAGGCGGACGCATTTGGAAAATGAAACTCATCGGCTATTTCCTGCACGGGCTTGTTCGAGTTCTTCAGCAAAAGCATGCTGCGGCGAATGATGGCCCGAAACACCAGTTCCTGTACCGTATATCCGC
>ENA-OOYV01002160-OOYV01002160.1-human-gut-metagenome-genome-assembly--contig:-NODE-2160-length-10336-cov-1.961191_pt1 | contig 10336 bp, 5 predicted proteins | sample MGYA00241704_ERZ501380 | MGnify/ENA primary metagenome ERZ501380 (study PRJEB25962, sample SAMEA2042984) | human gut metagenome | biome: human gut; feature: human-associated habitat; material: faeces...
ATGTGCACGGTTTCCGAATCCGACAGGATTGAACAGGTTGGCGATGATCTTGTAGGCGTGGTTGCCGTCTAACAAGCGTGCCCAGCAGTTTATTTTCCAGCCCATCGACCAGCCGGAAGCCAAGTCGCCCCGCAGTTCGAGTGTTTTGCGGACTGCATTGAACAGTTCCGGTGTTTTGTCCGGTGTGATCTGGTCGCTCGGATGGAAACCGTACAAGTGGGAGAAATGGCGGTGTTGAGGTTCCCATTCCTTGAAGTCATATATCCATTCCTGTAGTTGTCCACGCTTTCCGATTTGATAGGGTAACAGGCGTGCTAATTTATCTTTCAATTCATTGCGAAACGATTCATCCAGATTGAACATTTCCGAAGCGGCGATCGTGCGGGTAAAAGTTTCCCGGATAATGGCCATGTCCATGGTCGGTCCCATACTCATGGCTGCCGTTTGTCCGTCTTCCGTGATGAAGCGGTTTTCCGGAGAGACACCTACCGGAGTCACCAAATGACCGTTGCCATCGTCTATCAGCCAGTCGGCAAAGAACTCGGCGGCCCCTTTCATCAACGGATAGGCCTCGTTTTTCAGGAATGTTTCATCCTGTGTGAACTGGTAGTGTTCCCATAAGTGGCTACACAACCACCCTTGCACCATCGGCCAGAAAGAAGCTGTCGGCACGTTGTCGTTCGGCAAGGACTCTCGCCAGATGGATGTGTTATGATGGGCCACCCAACCACGGCGGTTATACATATTCCGGGCTGTTTCGGCACCGGAGACAGACAGTTCCCGGATCATTCGGAAAAGAGGTTCTTGGCATTCCGACAGATTGGTGAGTTCGGCCGGCCAGTAGTTCATTTCTGTATTGATATTGATCGTATAGCCGCAGTTCCAGGCTGGAATTGTGTCTTTGTTCCAGATTCCTTGCAAGTTCAAAGGTTGTCCGTCTGGACGTGATCCGCTGATCATCAGGTAACGTCCGAATTGGAACAGGAGAGCTGCCAAGTCGGGATCGGCGTTTCCGGCAAACTGTTCGAGACGTTTGTCGGTCGGCATCGCCTTTTGTTCGGGAGAGGAAAACAGTTCGAAATCGACTCGGTCGAAAAGGGAACGGTAATCTTCCGTATGGCGTTGTTTCAGTGTCTGATAGTCATAGGAAAGGGCTTTTTCCAGAATGCTGGCTGCTTTGGCCGAAGGATCGATACCATCCCGGCTCGGACTTTTGTCGAAACCATTGAAACTTGTTGCCATACTGAGTATGAAATAGACTTCGTCCGTGTTGTATATATGGATACCGGCGTCGGTAATCTCACATTTCCCGTCTTTAGGGAAGACCGGTTTCAACTGGGCTTCGAAAAACATACCTTTCCCGCCGATCTCGTCGCCGTAAAGCATCCGTTTGTCGAACTTGCGTTTGCCGTTCGCATCGTAGAGTTCAGGGTGTTTGTATTGGTCGCCCCATTGTTCGATTTGCTCGAATGTACGCCGTTCCACATAGCCGGGAGCCTGTCCGTGCAGGATCAGACGGTCGTCAGTCCCTTTTTGCAGGGCTGTCGGATGAGGTGATGTGAAATCGAGCGAGATGTCGATGCCATTCGGTGTATCGCTTTTCAGATGCATGACGATCACATTGTCCGGATGGGAAGCGAATACTTCCCGTTCGTATTTCACTCCGTTTTGTTTATAGACTGTTGTGGCAACCGCATCCGAGATGTTTAATGCCCGTTTGTATCCGGCAGCATCTCCCGGCTTGTTGTTTTGGATATGCAGGTCTCCGAACGGTTGGTAATATTGGTGCAGGCGTCCCAGCCAGTTCTTGCAAACCAGGTCGGAAGCTGTCTTGTATTTTCCGGCTTTCATCAGCCCGACAACTTTGTCGAACATCTCCGGTGTTATTTTCACATCTTTGAAAACGACTGACGGTTCCCCGCTGTATAACGTGTTTTCATTCAGTTGAAGTTGTTCTTTCTCAACTCCTCCGAAAACCATTGCTCCCGCACGGCCGTTCCCGATGGGGAGTGCCTCGTCCCAGTTTTGGGCAGGCTTGTCGTACCACAAGGTGAGTGGTGCTTTTGAGGGTGTTCCCGTGCACGCGGCCAGCAACAAGAATGAGATCAGATAAGAAATAGTGCGCATATACATGGTATTTTTAAGATTATACAAAAAAGTGTCCAGATGCAAAGATATGCAATTCATCCGGACACTTTAAAGATTTAAAATGAATTAATATCCCGGATTTTGTTCGATCGTGGCATATACATTCCGTTCGATTTCCGAGTAGGGGATTGGCCAGAGATTATGATAATCCTCTATACTCATGCCTGTTCTGGGGTTATATCTTCGGTTCCTGTCGGCAAGTTTACCCATACGACATAAAGTCAGCATGCGGAGTTCTTCGCAATACAACTCGCGTAGGCGTTCGTCCAGGATATAGTCGATGTTTACTTCTGCCGGTTGTGCCGGATCGGCATTTGCACGACTACGAACCGTATTGACATCGGCTGCCGCTTTTGCCTGGTCACCCTTGTTGACATACGCTTCCGCTCTCAGTAGGTAGGTTTCGGCAAGGCGGAACAAGTAAACGTCTTTATAGGAGCCGTTCGCACTGTTGATTACCAGATGTTCGCCGAAAGGAGTCATCAAAGGATTACCGTTTGCGTCTTTCTGGTAGAATTCTTCGGGGAAGTTGTTAACACGAGAAATCTTTGTCATCAGCGGATACCACTGGCGGATCGAGTCAAGCTGTTTGTAATAACCGTCTTTTACCAGCCATTGCCCGAAAGCCGGAGATTCCGGATTATCGATACGCACGTCGCGGATGATGTTGTATTCCGAGTTCCGGATGTCGTTTTCCGAACCTTTGGACCAAATATCATTGAAGAAATGGCTGGTCGGCTGGATCCAGCCGATACCACGTCCACATTTGCCATCCGTCACTCCTAAGAACGCTGTTGTATTGATTTCCTCACCTGCCTCATTTTTAGCCGTTATTTTGATATTCTGGTAGTAAGGGATAAAGCTGAATGACGCATTGTAGTCCGTGTTGGAACCCGGATTTAGGTAATCATATTGCAGCACCCATAAACTTTCTTTGTTACCGCTACCCCTGTTTTGGTTGTTCAGCCGGAACAGATCCCAATAGACATCGCCGGCTTCGTTCTGACGTGAACCGAAACGGTTGGTCATAAGTGCCATTTCCGGATGGTCGATTACGGCACTTGCCGCTTGTATCGCTTCGTCATATAAGCCTAAACAGATGTTGACTTCTGCCAACAGGTGTTGTGCGACCTGCTTACTTAGCTTTCCGTCTTTTACCGATTCGATATTAGGAAGCAAAGAAACAGCTTCTTCCAGATCTTGTTTGATTTGCTTATAAACTTCTTCCCGGCTTGCCCGTACATAGTCGCGGCGAGGAGTCGTGATTTCTTCCAGAATCAAAGGGACGCCCCCGAATAGATTGGCTAGCATACGGTAAGCATACCCTCTGAACACCAAAGCTTCTCCTCTGATTACCTTTTTATCTTCGTCATTTACCTGGCTGGCATTTGTTAAACGGTTTAAAATAACGTTGGCATTGGATATGACCGTGTAGGATTCTTTCCAAACCTCTTTAGGTACGGCAAAAGTCGGTACCATCACGTTTTTATAATCATTCAACTTTGCCGGCTTATAGTAATCGGTTCCGTTGAAAGCAAAATCTGTTGCATAATAGAAAGCGAAGCGGGTGTCCATTGTCATCTCGCAGACCTGATATCTTACGCGGTTATACAGGTAGTTTAATGATGATTGGAAATGAGCGCTTGTCTCCATGGAATTCTCCGGCGAATAAAAATCCAGAGGTTCTTCTTTCAGAAAGTCGTGCTCGTCGCATGAAGAAAAGGAGGCGAATGCCGCTAAAAGCATAATGCCGTATTTGATTGATTTCATATTCATATATAATTAAAATTCAAGATTAAGACCAATAGAATAGCTTCTCATAACTGGATACTTGCTCGTGTTCAGACCAGTTCCTGTTTCAGGATCCCAACCATCCCAGTCGGTGAAAGTAAGGAGGTTCTTTCCTGTTACATACAGTTTCAGCCGGTTGACTTTGAACTTGCTTAGGAAAGAGGCGGGTACATTATAGGACAATGTAACATCCTGCAAACGGACGAAGCTGCGTTGTACATAAGGGGAAAACGTGTATCCGAGCGCTTGAGTATAATAGCCTAACTGGCGGTAACGTGCGTTCGGGTTTTCCGGTGTCCAGTAATCGAAGTTGAACAGGTTGTTCTGGTAGATATTATCCGGATTGGCAAGGTCTTTGCCCGGCTGTCCGTAATAATAATTCTTTCCCCCTTGTACGGAATTGATCATGAATTTGAATTCCCAATTTTTGTAGCGGAATGAGTTCTGGATGCTGAAGCGATAAGCAGGATCGGAATAGCCTATTATCTTCCGGTCTTTATCGGCGGTATATTTGCCATCGTTGTTAACATCTTCCACTTTATAAGTCCCATATTCGAATCCGTCGGGAATCAGGCCATTCTGTTTGTCTGCAATCTGCCACATGCCGATGATGTTGTAATCATAACAAACTCCATACGGATGGTTGATAAATATCTTATCGGAGATCAGGTCGTCTTCCCGTCCGTCACCGTCGGCATCGATTCCCAGAATACTTTTAACCTTGTTGCGGTTACGGGAGAAGTTGAATGTGACATCCCAGGAGAAATCTTTTGTTTCTATAGGGATTCCTGTTACGGTCATTTCAAAACCTTTGTTGCTCATTTTACCGATATTGGACGGGATTTTGTCCAGACCGTTCATTTGCGGAATATTGATATTGAATAACAAGTTGTTCGTTTGCGATGTGTAATATTCAACAGTACCGAAAATACGACTGTTTAAAGCACTGAAATCGGCGGCGATATTGAACGTATTGGTCGTTTCCCATTTCAAATCGGCGTTGGCCAACGATTTGATCCATTGCATTTGTTCGGCGCTTACGCCATCTCCAAACAGGTACCCGGCATTGACAGTCGAGTCGTCCACTTTAACGGAGCCAACTCCGGCTCCCATCTGTGCCATTGTCTGATACCGTCCTACCGTACGGTTACCGTTTTGGCCATAAGAGAGGCGCAGTTTCAGGTTCTCCATCCAGTCCACATTATTTTTGAAGAAGTCTTCTTCGCTGATACGCCATGCCAAAGCAGCGGAGGGAAATACACCGAACTTGTGGTTTTTCCCGAATCCGGAGAACCCATCGCGGCGGACTGTTCCGGTGACGATATATTTGTCGTTGAACGTATAGATGGCACGCAGCATGGTGTACAGGCTGGATTCTGTCCATGCGCCTGATTTAGCTGTTTGCAAGTCTGCCTGCCCTGCGTCCAGTTTGTTGTAGCCCAGAATATCATTAGAGAAGTTGGTTGCTCCTGCCTTTGTCATCTCGTACTGTCTTTTTTCCACTCCATATACGAAAGTGGCATTGATTGCATGCTTTCCGAACTTGTTTTTATACGACAGGATGTTGTCGACTGTCCAGTTATACTCGCTGTTGTTCTCTTTTGAACCGGAACCTGTAAAGTTCGCTCCCCATTTGTTGAAGTTGTAAATCTTGTTTTCGATCAGGTTCTGCGAGAAGTTCATACGGTAATTCAATCCTTTCAGAAATGGGAAATCAATGTCTGCATAGAAGTTTCCGAACAGATTGTAACGCTTGTTGGTGTCATCCTGTTGGATAGTCAGTAACGGATTCAGGGAGTTTTTATACGGTTCGCGAATATAGTCGCCGTTTTCATCGGTTGCCGCAACAATAGGAGGAAGTCCTACGACAGTAGACAGATCGGGTGATTCACCTGAATAATCGCTGACAGTGAAGAATGATTGCACACCTACTTTCAGGAAGCTCGTGATTTTGGTATCCATGTTGATACGGATGTTGTAGCGTTTGTATGTATCGTTGATTACCAAGTTCTTCTGATCTGTATAACCCATAGAGAAGAAGTAGCTGCTCAATTCGTTTTTCCCTCTTACACTCAGATTGTGATTTTGGATATAAGGGGTTTTGTTTGTCAGCATATTCCACCAGTCGGTTTCCGTCCCGTTTTCATATCCGTCCAGTGCGTTGCGGTCCATCAAATGCGAAGTCGGATCCCAATTCGGATTCGGTTGGAGCATATCGTCTCCAATACGGCTTTCTTCGAGGAAGCGGTCTGCGATCTTGCGAAGGAACCCGTCGCGTCCTTCGGGATACATGTCTTTGTTGGTCGGTTGCTGGTAAGAGAACGAACCGCTGTATTCGATTGTCGGTTTACTCATCACCTTACCCGTTTTGGAAGTGATCAGGATCACACCGTTGCTGGCTTCCGATCCATAAATGGCGGCGGCGCTTGCATCTTTCAGGATATCGATGGATTCGACATCGTTCATATTGATATCGACCATGTTCCCACGGAAAATGATGCCGTCCAGAACGATCAACGGACTGTTACCGCCACTGATGGACGTACGGCCGCGAATAGACATATCCGGATCTTTACCGGCTTCAGATACCGAGCTTACGTTCAGTCCGGGAACCGTCCCCTGTAATGCCGAACCCAAGCTGATATTCGGTGATTCCTGCAAAGTTCCCAGATCGGCACGGACAACAGACCCGGCCAGGTCGCTTTTCTTGGCCGTCCCATAACCGACGACGACGACTTCGTCCAGCTTCTGTGCGTCTTCCGCCAACTGCACGTTGATGTTCTTCTGGCTATCGACTGTAATCTCTTTGGTCACGTATCCGATATAGGAAAACTGGATCACCGCTCCCTGGGGAACCGAGAGGGTATAATTGCCGTCCATATCTGTGATGATCCCGTTGGTTGTGCCTTTTTCTACCACGTTAGCACCGGCAATAGGGCCTAAATTGTCACTTACCGTACCGGAAATCGTCACTTGTTTCTGTTGCTGTTGAACCGTTTGGGCAGAGATGATGATGTGATTGTTCCGGATGACGAATGTGCATCCGCTCTCTTTCAGGATCAGTGCGAGTGTTTCATTCAAAGATTTATTGTTAACAGAGGCATTGACCTGTTTATTCAGATTAATGACCGACTCATCATAGTCGACCGACATACCTGTTTGTTTCTCTATTTCGGAGAAAGCATCTTTGATTGTGATGTTGTGGGATGGCAGTGTGATCGACTGGCTACTGGCAACTGTCTGTTGCACAAAAAAGAAAAGAAAAAACATTAACGAAACGCGGAATAAACTAATTAGCTTATTCTGTTGTGTTTTCAGGTTTAATTCCATATTTTTGTAAAATTAGATATTTAAGTAAATACTATGCATGATTTTTATCCTGCCGGATAATTAGTTAGAATGAATGGTGTTGCTCGATTTCAAGCCGGGGAGATCTGATTGGCGTCATCTTCCCGGTTCTTTTTTTCATATTAGTATCTCCTCTTTTTTAGTTTATGTACACTTTGTCCTCTTTTATTTTGTAGTTCAGTCCTTTTATCATCTCTTTCATGACTTCCAGTACCTGTTTCAGGCCCTCGTCAGGATTAAACTTCATTGTAAAGCTTCTGCCGGCGAACCGTTCCGTCTCGTAATTGATCGTTACATCGAATTTACGTTCGATAGTCTTTACGATCTGGTCGAACGAGGCCGTCTGGAATATCAGATACCCGTCGGTCCATTGCATCACGCGTCCGGCGTCGACAGTATTGAGTGCCAGTGTTTCCAGGCGGTGATTGTAGATGATTTGTTCGTCTGGCGATAAAATCAGGCTTGTGTCTTGCTTCAAACAGGGATAGACTTGGATTTTCCCTTCTTCCAACGTGGCAATCGTAACATCCTGGTCTGAATAAGCGTTTAGATTGAATACGGTGCCGAGTGCTTTGACCGTCATATGGGCGGTTTTGACCAAAAAGGGTTTTGCCGGATCTTTGGCGACTTGGAAGCGGGCTTCCCCGTTGAGGAACAGGAGACGTCTTTTTCCCCTGAAATGTTTGTCATAGACCAGTAAAGAACCGGAGTTCAACCAAACTTTCGTCCCATCGGGCAGTTTTACTTGTTTCTGTTCTCCATTTGCGACGAAACATTCTTTCAATTGAGCTTCTTCCACAACCGGATTTACTTTTGTCAGATAATAATAGGTACCGAAAGCACCAAGCAACGGCAAAAGTAGTATGGCGGCAATTCTCTTGATATATAAGCATCCGATCGGATGCTTCGATCCGCTTATGTAGTCGGGATAATTCCTGGAAAGTGGATTCGTTTGCCACGGCAGATTTCTCTTCCCATAAAGTAACCATCGCCTTTTCTTTCTCTTCCTGAAAATTCCGGTCAAGCAGCCAGGCATGGAACTTCTTCTGTATTTCCGGGGACAGGTCGTTCTCGAAAAATTTCTCTATTAATATATGTATGTTTCTTTTGCCCATTTTTCGTCTTTATATTATAGCTAACGGATGAGTGGGGAAGCACACACAGCCGGAAGTGCATTTTTTTCAGAAAAAAAGCAGCAAAGTGGAATATGCGATCTTCCGCAATTCGGCAAGGGCTTGTGTCATGTGGTTTTCTACTGTCCGTTTGCTGATATTCAGCCGTTGGGCGATTTCTTCATTGCTCAGGCCATCTTTCCGGCTCATAATAAAGATGTTCCGGCGTTGAGGCGGCATCTTCTCGACAGCAATGTCAATGAGCAGCGATAGCTCCCTGGCGTAGAGTTCTTCTTCTATCAGATCGTCGTAGGTCGATCTTCTTTGCTCTTTTTGCTGGTAGTTTTCTTCGATCAGGCTGTGTTCGTAATAATCATAGATCATGTTGCGGGCCATGCGGAAGAGATAGGCCTTAAAAGAATCTACTTTTGAGATCGTTTCCCGGTTGGTCCAGATTTTATAGAAGATATCTTGGGTCATGTCGCTCGCTTCATCCCGGTTCTTTATGAAACCTGTTAAGAAGTGCTTTAGTCTTGGACTGTATTGGATGTAAAGCATATCGAAGGTTTTATGATCCCCCTTTCCAAGTTCTTCCAGATATTTTGACTCAAGGTTGATATCCATTTTTGTTTTCTATTGTACGCTCTATCCCTTTATAAATATGAAAAACGAAAGATATGGAAAATAATCTGAAGAGGCAATTTTTTTCAGCAAGAAATATCGAATTGAACAACAGGCTTCATCGAATGAAAGACCGGATAAACGATAATTTGAAGCAAGTGCCTGATAACTCGATGCAAGGAAAAAATGGTTCGTGCAGAATAGTAATCCAAAAGTGTCAAATATTTTGACGCTCGCTTGCAAGGTAACGGGGAAGCGGATAACTTTACCGGAAAAAGATCTTATGCAAGCCGGAACTATCCTGATCGTTGATGATAACAAAAGCGTACTGACCTCTCTCGAATTGCTTCTGGAAGATGAGTTCGAAGGGGTGGAGACTGCCTCGAACCCGAACAGTATCCTTTCGGTCCTGGACAGTCGGCCGGTTGATCTTGTCCTGTTGGATATGAATTTCTCTGCCGGAGTCAATACCGGTAATGAAGGGCTTTTCTGGCTCCGTCGCATACGGGAGATCGCACCGGAACTTCCTGTTATCATGCTGACTGCCTACGGGGATGTCGAGTTGGCAGTTAGGGCGTTGAAGGGTGGGGCTGCCGATTTTGTATTGAAGCCCTGGGACAACGATAACCTGATCGGGAAGATACGTGCCGCCCTGCACGAACGGAAATCCAGTCAGCTGGTGCATCCAGTGGAGAGGCCGAGTGAGCCGGCTATGATTATCGGGCATTCTCCCGTGATGATGAAACTGATCAAAGTGGTGACAAAAGTAGCTAAGACAGACGCCAATGTCCTGATCACCGGAGAGAACGGTACAGGTAAGGAGATGCTAGCACGTGAGATACACCGCCTTTCGCTCCGCAGCGGCCGAGAGATGGTCAACGTGGATATGGGAGCCGTCAGCGAGTCGCTGTTCGAAAGCGAGTTGTTCGGGCATGAACGAGGCGCTTTTACGGATGCGCGCGAGAGCCGTCCGGGGAAGTTCGAGGCGGCACACGGGAGCACACTGTTTCTCGACGAGATCGGAAACCTGCCGTTAGGATTGCAAGCCAAGCTCTTGGCTGCCTTGCAGAATCGCGAGGTCACCCGCCTTGGGAGCAATCGGAAGATTCCGGTCGACATACGCCTGATTGCCGCCACGAACCGCAACCTGCCGGAGATGGTGGCTCAGTCGCTTTTCCGTGAAGACCTGTTCTACCGCATTAATACGATACAGATCGAGATTCCGCCTCTTCGGAACCGGCGGGAAGATATCGCCCTGTTTGTCGATTATTTCCTGAAAAAATATACAGACCTTTACGGGCGGCCGGGGCTAATCC
>ENA-OOYV01002177-OOYV01002177.1-human-gut-metagenome-genome-assembly--contig:-NODE-2177-length-10238-cov-3.384955_pt1 | contig 10238 bp, 16 predicted proteins | sample MGYA00241704_ERZ501380 | MGnify/ENA primary metagenome ERZ501380 (study PRJEB25962, sample SAMEA2042984) | human gut metagenome | biome: human gut; feature: human-associated habitat; material: faeces...
TATGCTTCTTGTAGTGCCGGGCATTTTGCTTTTACTTATCATCCGGGCGTACAAAAAAGGCAAACCGGTGGATTCTTACAGAGCGGAGAGCGGATTTGGCAATGCGTTTACTGATATCAGAACGAGCAGCCATTACACAGGCGGCAGAGGTAGTGGTGGCTGTGCCTGCGCATGTGCGTGTGCCTGTGCCGGAGGCGGGAGAGCCGGATGCTCGAAAAAAGATTTTTACGGAACAAAGCTTACGACAATGGCAATCCGCGAGGCGTTGAAAGACACCGCACATGAGGAAATATAACTGTATGGAAACGTATAATTATATAGAATGAAATATTCATAATTTACTCAAACTTCGCACTTGAATAAGTGCTTATGCACCTTGAAAATTCAATAATAACTGGCATAAAAATAGCATGAAACCGTCTGGTTTTGGTATAATTGAGTTGTCTAGAAACAATCATACTTCCGGAGGCTCATGCTATGAATAAAAGTATAACACAAGCAACTCAAAATGATAAGCAGATTTCAAAATCTATCAAAAGATTTTTTACGAGATTTCATGTTTCTTCAGCTTTGAAAGCGTCCAATGCCTACAAAAAGAAAGGCGTTCCAGTAATGGAAATTTTCCAGTATCTGTTTCTGCTGATTTTTTCTAACAGAAGCATGTACATGAACCTGATCACAGGACGGAACACTCCTGATTTTGCGAAGGATACTGTATATCGTTTTATGAAAATGATTCAGATCAACTGGATCCGTTTCACAACAATACTTTCAGCCCGAATCATCAAGGATGCCATTCTTCCTTTGGATTCTGAGGATCGTGCAAATGTTCTTATCATTGATGATTCCATGTTTGAGCGTAACCGCTCAAAAAAGGTTGAACTCCTTGCCAAAGTCTATGACCATGCAAAACATAAATATCGCTTTAGTTTTCGAATGCTTACTTTAGGCTGGTCAGATGGAAGTACTTTCCTGCCGGTCAACAGCGTTCTTCTTTCCACAGAAAACAGGAAAAACCGCATCAATAAAGCAACAGAAGTGGATAAAAGAACTGTTGGCTACAAACGCCGAAAGCTTTCCATGGAAAAAGGAACACAAGCTATGCTTACGCTTTTGGATGCAGCCAGGAAAGCTACAATTCTTGATGCCTCATCTATATTTAACTCTCCATAGTTGTATATAGGAAATTGGGTTGTTCTCATGCTTTCACGTAACCTGATATTAATACGAGCCAGCAATTCTTTCGTATCAAAAGGCTTAGTTAAATAATCTACTGCCCCTCCAAGTAACAAATTTGCTTTACTATCTGCATCAGTTTTTGCATTTACTACGATTATTGGAATTTCTCGTATCATGGACAACAACTTTTCTCCAGACATTCCCGGCAACATCAAATCCAATAGAATCAGATCCGGTCTTTTTTGTTGCAATAGTAATAATGCTTCCGTACCTGAATATGCTCGCTGTACCAGATATCCTTCCCGCTCTAACAACTCCTGCTCCATATTCCCAATCGACTCATCATCATCAATTATCATAATCGAATACATCGAATTTTCATCATCTCCATCCATCTAATTTACATTACTTTTTGCCATATCATGCACAAAGGAATATACCTTTTCTGACCACTGCCATACATCCAGCTTATCATGACTCAGGCAAAACGCTCTGTCTGACAACTGTTCCGGCATAACTTTCATTATTTGATCCTTGTATTCAGACGGAATGATGATCATATACACATAATCAGCCAGCTTCACTTCATCTTTTACCTTAACCGGTAAAAAGCCATCGTGTACAGCTTGCGGATGCTTATCTAAATCATTATACTTAAAATAAAATCGCACACCTGGCGTAAAGCCCGCACTCATCTCATCCGGTGATGGACTTCTTCCGAGCTTTCTCTCCATTACCAGTCTGTCCCCAGCCTGACAGTTCCCCACGAAAACATTACATAATGGAAAAAATCTGTCGGATCATTTGCTGCATTTCTGTCTTCTTTCTGTAAAACAGTATCCGGAAGTTTCCTTGCATTTACAGCAGATAGTAAAGAACCACATTTCAAAATTGAAATTGCATTTTCTAAAGGTGCTGTATGGCACACCAAATCCGTCATACAACCTCCCCTTGCTTTACATGCCGTACATTCTCTTATAATTTCAGGTCTGCGTACATCCTTATACTTCTTCGGATTAAGCATTTCTTTCTGAACATATCGTAAAATGTCCTCGCTATCAGCTTCTATTTCACATTGTCTTCCATTGATTTTCTCATAATTCACAAAATCAATAATGTCCTTCATTTCATTATCACTTACGTTCGGATAATCTGATAAGGCTTTGTATAAAACGCCATCCCATAATTCTGTGAACTCATGGTTTCCTATATTTATCTTCATATTGTTATCACCTTGCCTTCATATACAAATCTTGGTCCCTCTTCTCCCATCTTTCCATTACTGACAAATCCTGACCGGAAAAGGACTTTCTGTGAGGCTATATTTTCCGCATCTGTTTCTGCCTCCACCTGCTTGACATTTTCCTGTGACAATGCCCATTCTGTGATTGCTTTTACTGCTTCTGTCATATATCCGTAATGCCGGTATTCTTCTTTCAGACCATATCCAATTTCAACCACTCCATCATCAACAAGTCCCTTAAAGCAAAAATCACCCACTATAGTTTCCGGATCATTTTTCAATTCCATATTCCAGATGGCATACCATATTCTCTTATCAGGATTAGAAAGACACCCTTCAAGCATCTCAGTGTAAGCCTGTTTCATCTCAGGATCAGATTCTTTTTCAATAACCAACCGCATTTCTTCATCACTTAAAGGATAAAGATACATTCTTTCAGTCTCTACTCTCATGAAAACACTCCTAAAACATCTGTATAATTCTTGCAATCTCCATAACTACAATCTTTAGCATCACTCCACCGGACATCACATAAAACCATATCTCACGCATATGCTGTGACTTTGCAATTGGTGTTGCTATTGCTGCAATAATTATGATTGCAGCTCCGACACATCCGACGATGTTTGGAACACTCACAAGTGAAAATATTCCGGGATCACAGCTTCCATCTATCGTATACTGAATTGTTTTATCCAGTCCGTCCCTTGCCGCTGCAAAGCAGCATATAACAAGACCATATGCCAAAACAAACAGGCTCCTTCTGCCCCAGAAATTAATGTTGCTTCTGTTACCGATTGAGTATCCAACAAACCCAACCAGCGATACAATCATAAGTGTAGTAACTGTTGTTACCATATTCCCAAAATAAAGCTTCATCTGTTTTTTCTCCTGCTAATTCAAACTTTTGTACCACTCAGTAACTGCCTTCAAATTCTGTAAAGATACTCGTTTTCCACCATTTACCATCATATCTAACATATCATCCTCTTCGGGCGTACGGTCAGTTTTATTTGCCAGTCCCTTTCCGGCAGTTTTAACCATGACATTCATCATGAAACGATATGCTCCATGAAGCTTCTTCACATCAAAGTTCCCCTGTAACGTAAATAAAGGAATCCTCTGCGGAATAGCATTTTTATCCCTGACTTCTTTTAGCTGTGTGCCTGTCTGTCCCATGCCGATTCCACAGACTGCACGCACTTTATACAATTTTGCTGCCTCTTTATATCCTTTGATTCCTCCTGCCATAATCCAGCCAAGATAAATGATCTCACTGCCTGCAGGCATCTTGTTTTTTGCCTGATGTAAACTATGTACCGGAAGATTCAATTCCTTTCCCAGTAATTGTGCATACTCTGCTGTGCTTCCGGTATTTGATGTATATATGATTGCTTTCATTCTTATCTGACCTCCCATAATATAAATGACGCAGTGCAAAACTGTAACTCTACAAACCATTCCTGATGTTCTGATTCATCGTTCAAATCACTTCACCCTTTCAACTTATCTGCATTTCCTGTAAAAAGTGATCCATATGCTCTTCCAGTAACTTTATCACATGACTTTTGTCTTCTGCTCCATCATATATGCTGTAAAGCAAAAAAATAGGTCCATAAAAATCAAGTGCTGTCTGTCTGGCTTTTTCTGCGTCACCCAGCATTCCTGAAAACAAAGCTTCCATATAAGTTAATGGTCCGCTTGCAAGATAATTCTGATATAGCTGTGCCATCTGTGGCTCTCTGTACTGTTCCAATGTCAGCATCTTACGAAAACAGCTTGAAAACTCTTCCTCTGTCCAATGAAGGAACTGCACCTTTGTGAACTGCTTAATCTTATCAAATGCCGTTTCTTTATACTCGGCTGTAACCTTTTCCAGATCACCCTCCGGCATTTCATACTGCTTTACTCTCTCAATATCCAATTCATTCATTTTTTCAATAATACTGTCCAATATCTCCTGCTTGCTTTTATAATGCTTATACAATGCAGCCTTGGTTACTCCAAGTTTTGAAGCAATATCATTCATGGATGTTCCCATATATCCACTCTGTGCAAATAACTTCAAAGCTTCTTCCAATATTTTTTCCTTTGTGTTCTTTTCCTTGCTTTCCATATCTGTCTCCTAATTTAAATCTGTCATCAAGTTACCTTTTGGTTACTTTAATTATAGTTACCTATCGGTCACTTGTCAATAGTTATGTTTGGAAAATACAAAAGAACATCGCTAACTTAATCATCGTTTCTCGATAACCTGATCTATTAACACTTACTGTTCTTCTATTGCGTCAATATTTTCAATTCGCAACAGTTTAACTACCTGTTTGTCTTTTTTTTCTGTATAGCAAATTCTTATCCATTCATCATCTGCATCCACAATCTTACAGGATACTTCTGTTTTTCCTGCAAAACCCAAGAATGAATCTGACCTGATGATACATTGTTTACCTACAAGACTATTAATTAACTTAGACATATACATTGCTCCTCTCTGCTTTTTCTCCAATTGTTTTACTTTCATTTCCAAATGCTTTATTTTTCCTAAATACGATGAATAATAAAGCAACAGCAATAATGCTGCAATTCCAAACCATTCCATATTGTCTCCCTTACTAACCTAACACGTTCAGTCTCTTCCTTTTTTGTCAGACCATCTTTATACAAAAAAAGACGCATAAGCAAATCAGTTACTGCTCTGCGTCTTAGCGTCTGGCATTTAGTTACCTCTTGGTTACTTTTGTATTATAGTTACCTAACGGTAACTCGTCAAGTATATTACAATACTTTGGTTCTAAACCATGGAATACACCTGTTTACTCTATTGCAATAATCCTCATATTGCTTTCCATACAAATCTCTTAGCCATTTTTCTTCCGTGACAACCAATAATAGTGACATATAGCTCCAACAAATTATGCCAACAGCTACTAAAAGAATAAGTCTGTTTGTCATGCTGACAATTCCAATACTTACAAAAAAGCTGCGCTATATACAGGATTTCTTACATATCCGTATATTCCATCCTGAATTAATCTATTCTCTGATACATTTTCAAACAAGTTTGATATATGTTTCGCTGAATAATTTAAATACAATCCAAAGATGACAGACAAAATACCAATGATTTTTAATGGAATGTTTAGCATTTCATATTCATAACAATCCCATTTGCATTTATATGAAATGGCTATTGCGCCACCGGAAATGAGTAACTGCCCAAATACAATAACCGGACCTATACCATACAACGGCAGATTTTTTTTACTTTTCTTATTCATTCTTTATGTCCTTTTCCACTTTGCATCTTGAAAAAATAACATGCCCTTTTGCGTCCTTTCCACTAATGCATAACCGGTATGTTCCTTTTTCATTTCATTCACCCTTTTTTGTGTTAGATTTTGTTACAACATAGAACGTATTCCTGAAAAGTGGTTGTTTTAACATTGCCGTATTCCAAAGCTGCAAAAAATACTTCTTTTCAATTCTGCGATTATAACACTTATTACAATTACAATTCACTAATTCTGGTAAAGATTCTGCAACAAATACATATCTGTCATCAAATCCAACAACCGGAACATAATGCAGCCAATTTTTATCGATTCTGACACGAATCATAACGATAACAGGCATTCCTTTACATACTTCATTCTGTAATGCCTCGATATTACCTGAATAGTACTTTGTACATACGCCATATTCCTGCAATACTTTTGGCAGTCCTTTGGGATATACACATCCATCCTTCATTTTATATGGCATTTGATTATAAATATCCATTCCATTAGCATCTATTCCAAAGTGCCTCAACAAATATGCTACAGAAAATGCCGAGCATTGATATCCTGTCTGAATATCAATCCGATTTTGATTTTTTACAATATATTCTTTCTGTCTGCATTTCATAGATATCCTGGGTATTAATTTTCCCATCAGCATAATATCAATTATTGTTGTTACGATAATATATCCCGCAATACCTACAAACAATGCAACTGCAATCAACCACATCATCATTCTCCCTGTCGGATGTCTATCCAATGTACTTTTTAATCCCGTCATCTAAAAATGACATCTGCTCTGCTGTATGAAACCAATATTTCCTATCGTCTGCCTTCACCATCTGGCAGCAATGTAACCACATAATAAATAATTCCAAATACAGCTATACTTCCCATCATAATGCCAATCATCTGATTTATACTCACCACATTTCCATGAAATACCGGATTGCAATCAAGAGTGTCTCTTATCGCTTCAACCATTTCATCCGGATAATGTTTTCTCCCCATCTCCCTGAAAACTCCGTGAAGCATATGATTCTTAATCAATGAAGTGGCATATGTACTCGGAAGATAAGACAGCGCCTTCTGAAGACCTGAACCAAAATTTGAAATCGGCATATAAGCACCACATATAAAACCATATCCTGCGCTGACAATTGTACCTACAGCCGAAAGCTGTCCCTGTGTTGTCAACGGAAAGCTAATGATACTTGAAAGCGTACTTCCAAACAGGACGAGCAATATCATATCAAATAAAACCCATAATACATCTGCTGCATTCATATACCATCCCATTTTAAGTAAATATCCCAGACATAATACAAACGCAAATCCATTGACCATCAATGAATTAGCTACTGTTGACAGAAAATATCCCAAATATATTTTTCCCTTGCTGACAGGCGAAACATTAAAATCCTTCCTTGTTCCATTTGCCTTGTCCTGCACCATAGTCAGATTCACACAAAATGTTACAGTGATACAGCTCACTGCCATAAGTGATGCTGTCAGTTGTGCTGCCACGGTTCCATTAATAAGCTTATCCGAAATCGTAATCATATCCGGAATTGCTGCTGTAAAAGAATCTTTGAAAACCTTTGCAAGAAATGTAGCATACAGAACAATCAGAATAACTGGTGTGATCATTGATGTAAACAACATACCTTTATCTTTAAAAAACAGTTTCCTGTTCCTGTTCATTAATGCCAATACTGTTCTCATCAGCGTTCACCTCCAAGCTTCTTTCCTGTGACTGCAAGAAATACATCATCCATACCGCCTTTTACTACTTCATAATCCGTGAATAGGTCCTGATGCTCTACAATAAGCTCCGTAGCTTCTTTCGTATTTTTTACTTTTATCTGATATCCGTCACGTATTTTTTTATATTCTCTGTTCAATGTCTTTATTTCATCCTCGGAAACACCATAAACAGACACTATATCCTGTACATAATCATTTTTAAGTTCAAACGGTGTACCTTCTGCTGCAACACTTCCTTTGTCAAGAATCACAACATAACCAGCATTGGCAGCCTCTTCCATATAATGTGTAGTCAAAAATACTGTCATATTTTCTGTTTTCTGAAGCTTCTCGATAACATTCCAGATTAACTGCCTTGTCTGCGGATCAAGCCCTGTAGTAGGCTCGTCAAGAATCAAAATCTCCGGTCTGTGCAATAATGCACGGGCAATATCAATTCTTCTTCTCTGACCTCCCGACAGCTTACCTACAGGTCTGTTTAAAAACTCGTCAAAATCCAGAATCTCGACCAGCTCCTGTAATCTCTTATCAAAGGCATTTCCTGTAATGCCGTATAAAGCAGCTCTGCTCTTTAGGTTTTCTTTCACCGTAAGCGGTTTATCAAGTACGCTATCCTGAAACACAACACCAAACATTCTTTTTGTCTGTGCGCCGGCTTTGTCAGTTTCTATTCCGTTTACCTGAACCGTTCCGCTGTCTTTTTTCTGCAATCCGCAGAGAATGGAAATGGTTGTACTTTTCCCTGCACCGTTTACTCCAAGAAACGCAAACAATTCTCCTTTTTTCACACGAAAGCTCAAATCATTTACCGCTTTTACTTCGCTAAAGCTTTTATTCAGATGACTGATTTTAATGATATCTGATTCCATATCTTCTCCTTTTGTTTCATCTTTCCTTAAATGCCGCAGTATATGTTGGATTTACCTGCTTTGTAAGTTTTAGGTAATTATGATTAAATTCTGAAAGATTTCTGCTATAAGGAATATCACAGGAGCTGACCTCTCCGTTTCTATTCTTCACAATAGTATTTACAGCCAGTCTCTCATACTTATACAGTTTTCCATCAACCGGAAGCATATAAAATTCTTTTACTTCACTAGCAGCCCTGCCAATGCACCAACATAACAACATATTAAACTTCATTTTGTGTTTTCTGCTAATATGTACCAGATTTGTCACATCAATTTTCTTAAAAAAAGTCACCATTGGGTTTGGTGCATTCATCCACAATTCAAATGCCTTTGCTCTTGTTGTATCCTGCGGATTTATTTCCTGTTGCGCCATTCTTCTTCCCCTCCATATCAAATAAGTTTATAAAACCTGATAGTACAATACAAAATATGCCAATACCGTACATAAAAAAGGAAATACTGTGCCTGGGAATCCCTTAAATCCATCTTTATTTGAAAGTGATTTTACGGTAATTGACTGTATTATTGTTCCAACACATACCATAAACGCTACAAATACATAAGATATTCCAGACGAACTTAATACATGCGTTCCTGAAATCCACATAGCATAATACAAATAATCTCCAAACCCACAAGTCGGTATGAGCACATCATTCTTTTCCAATCCATATACAAACAACTTTGCTGCTACAGTTTTATTTGACATAGCTTTTGCATTAACAGTTCTTTTTCCAATTTTTGTAAAACTGATAATATCCATCGTAGTCACAACAGCTCCGATAGATATCGTACTCTCAAGATCAAGCTGTTTTCCAAGCCATATTCCAATAAACATAACAGCCAAAGCTCCAAAAATCCCATTGATAAACAGCTTTTCTCTCTTATATGGAATAAAAAACAGATTGAATATTATGTAGATTATTCCACTAACTCCTACAGTAATCAATAATAAATTTGGCAAATATAGATTTGCGATTACAGTACATGCAGAATACAAGAATATGTATAACAATGACCAGAATATTGTTTTGTTAATGCCATCCCTGTTCATCACTAATTTCCTCCAATTCAATTATGTTTCCAGATTATCGTTCATTTTCTTTTCCTCTGTAAACAAATCTGGGACCTTCTTCTCCAATTACTCCATATAAAAAATAGCTTTCGCAAGCTTATTCTTTATTTCACAAATTTTATCCTTAAAATATACCAGTGCATAAGCAGTAATTAATGTTGCTGTCACTCCGGCAATGCAAAATATTCCCAGTTGCGTATCTGTTAATCTGTCACGATATATATCAATCTGTATTCCAATACCCATAAAGTTAATTTTCTTAAATGCATGTAATGCGAGCGCCACGATCAAGTGTGCACCTTCATGCACTATGTAATAAACTATTATTGCAAATAGAATGCCTATATATTGCCTTGTTCTTTTACTCATCATCATTTCCTCAATTATGTTAATCCATTATATTAAAATACGCCTGTAATCCGTTCACAAATTGTCCAACATGTATTCCATCCACAAATGAATGATGCGCCTGTAACGATATCGGTATCATAATTCTTCCATTTTTCTCATAATATTTTCCCCATTCAAATAATGGAGTTACGTTATCCTTCTTTCCCGAATTTGTATGCGAAATATGCGTAAATGTAACCCATGGCATTGGTGAACATTGAAATACATCATTTACTCCATCATTAAATAGCAGTTCCTAATTGATATGCTTTTTCCAAGCCATCTGTATTTTTCACATCGCCCTTATCTTTTGCGCCTCTCACAAATACTGTTCCTGTAGGCGTTTGCAAAACGCCACAGACCGCATAAATACGGCATTTTTTGTTACCAAA
>ENA-OOYV01002181-OOYV01002181.1-human-gut-metagenome-genome-assembly--contig:-NODE-2181-length-10231-cov-1.834906_pt1 | contig 10231 bp, 12 predicted proteins | sample MGYA00241704_ERZ501380 | MGnify/ENA primary metagenome ERZ501380 (study PRJEB25962, sample SAMEA2042984) | human gut metagenome | biome: human gut; feature: human-associated habitat; material: faeces...
GTCTCCGTGGGGGCCGCCTATGACAAAGCGACCTGTGGGGTTCACGAATATCTTTGTTTCCGGGGTGAGGTACTTTTCGGGTATTACCTTCAAAATCACCTTTTCCCTTATATCCTTGCGGAGCTGCTCCATGGGTATATCCGGATCGTGCTGAGCAGAGATGACTACCGCGTCTACGGATACCGGTCTGCCGTCCTCATAATTTACCGTGACCTGGCTCTTTCCGTCCGGCCTGAGATAGCTCAGCTCGCCGCTCTTGCGTGCTTCTGTAAGGCGCATGGTAAGCTTATGGGAAAGGGCTATAGGCAAGGGCATAAGCTCCTCAGTTTCGTCACAGGCGAAGCCGAACATCATGCCCTGATCCCCCGCGCCGGTGGAAAACAGCCTATCGTTATCCCCATCCTTGGCCTCGAGAGACTTGTCCACTCCCATGGCTATATCGGGCGACTGTGCGTCCAGCTTTACTATGAGCTCAAGCTCGTTGCAGTCAAAGCCGTATTCCGGCTTGTTGTAGCCTATACTGTCTATTGTGCGGCGTATTATGTCCTTAACGTCCACGCTGCCTTTTGAGGTTATCTCCCCCATTACCATTACGGTGCCGGTGGTGGCGGCGCACTCACATGCCACGCGTGAATAGGGATCCTGTGCGAGATAGGCGTCCAGCACTGCATCGGATATGCTGTCGCATACCTTATCGGGGTGTCCCTCTGTAACCGATTCAGATGTAAAAAGTCGCTTCATTGGTTCAAAATTCCTCCGAATAAAAAATTAAAACCTCATACGCAGATGAGGTTCACTTTTCGTTAGCTCATCTTCCGGCATATCGCCGACGGAATTGGCACCTTGCCGCATTGGCAGGTTGCCGGGTTTCACAGGGCCGTTCCCTCAACCACTCTTGATAAGGCATATTCGGTTTTCGCGGTATATATTAGCACAAACTATTGCGTTGCGTCAATAGCCTCTTTTGGGTTATAATGCTTTGTATATCGTTATTTGAAAGGTATTTTTATTATGAAGCGTGTTCTCGGCTGCATAAGACGTGCCGATGAAAGATACCGCATGATACATCCCGGCGATAAGATATGCGTCGGCGTATCCGGCGGCAAGGACAGCCTGCTGCTGCTCTACGGCCTGAAGCTGTATCAGAAGTTCTGCCATACCCCCTTTGAGCTGATAGGCGTTATGCTGGATCTCGGCATATCGGATCAGGATTATCAGCCCGTCGCGGACTTTGCCGAATCCATAGGCGTACCATTTGAGATACTCAAAACGGACATAGGCGACGTCGTATTTAACATACGCCAAGAGTCCCACCCCTGCGCCCTGTGCGCTAAATTCCGCCGCGGCGCGCTGAACGACTACGCCCACGCCCACGGCTGCAACCTCGTTGCCCTGGGCCACAACCGCGACGATGTAATAGAAACCTTTTTTATGAGCCTGCTCTACGAGAGCCGCCTCAACACCTTTGGCCCTGTGACATATCTGGACAGGCAGCAGGTATCCGTAATACGCCCGCTCATATTCCTGCCGGAAAAGTATGCCCTTTCCGTGGCAAAGCGGCTGGAACTGCCAATTCGCAAGCCCAACTGCCCCGTGGCAGGGCATACCAAGCGGGAGGAAATGAAGGATATAATACGTTACTTTACAAAGCTCATGCCGGATGCGGACGAGCGCATAATGAACGCCATAGCGGATACCCACAAATACGGCATGTGGGACAGGTTGAAGCTGCCCCCATGGAACGACGAGCCTATCGGAATAGAGCTCTTTAAGGATGGGAAGGGCCATGAAGATACCCTTTAGCGGAATAATTATAATATGGTGCTCCGTAATGTCCTTCGCCTGCTTCATGGCGATGGGCATAGATAAGCTCAAGGCCCGCGCCGGAAAGTGGCGCATACCCGAGCGGACGCTTTTTCTTCTTGCAGCCATGGGCGGCGCGCTGGGCGGTATTTTCGGTATGCTGGCCTTCCGCCACAAGACAAAGCATAAATCCTTTGTAATAGGCATGCCGCTGCTGCTGTTGCTCAATATCGTCTGTATTGCGGGCATAATCTGCCTTGCCATGTGCGGCTGAATACTGCGTTATTTTTGCCCGTTCGTCTTATTCCGCCATATTATCCATTCTGCCGCCGGCCGTATGTTTTCTTCGGATACAAAGTCGCAGCCCTTTTGCATCAATTCAAGAATGGCCGCATACTTTGCGCTTCCCTCCATGCTCTCCATTGCGCCCCTGAGCATGAGCCTGTGTACAGGGCTGAGCTTGTCCTTGTCAAATGCCCCCCGCGCGTAAAATATCCTTATCCGGCTGTCCACAATGCCGGTATTTCTCCTCAGCTCAAGGACGGTATCCGCTCTTTTTTCCTCAAGGCCCACGGCGCACACCCCCGCTATCCGAAACCTCGCCGCTGCGCAGGCATATCCCCTTATGCGCCCATCCATAACACAGCCCAGATAAAAAGCCTCGCCGTCAGAAGCGCCGGCATTATGCAGCGGCGACGCGGGTATCCCCATATCTTTAGACAAAAGCTCCGCATATCGCTGAGTGCTTCCGTAATTGCTCCAGTATATTATAGACTTTATCATAAAATAACGCCCCTTTCCGGTTTATACTGCCCGATAAGGGGGGTTTTTATTTTAAAGCTCTTTGATCGAGTGGTTTTTGTAAACGTTAAATCTGTATTTTAATCCGCCATGCTCCCTTTCCTCGCCCTGCTCTGCCAAACGCCAATTAGGCATGCTCCGTATATCCGGGAAGAAGCAGTCGGCATTGCCGCACGCTTCTACCTCGGTTACATACGCCCTTTCGCAGTAATCCAGCAGCATCGCATAGATACTTTCCCCTCCTATGACGAAGGCTTCATCCCGGCCTATCGCCGCTTTCAGCTCATCGATGCTGCTCACGGCATAAGCGCCCTCCGGCACGCCGCCCTTATTGCGTGTCAGCACTATGTTGCGGCGGTTCTCCAGCGGCCTGCCCCCTGGCAGTGATTCCAGCGTTTTACGGCCCATTATTACGGTCTTGTTTACGGTCATACGCCTGAAATACGCCATATCCTCCGGGATACGGAAAAGCAGCCCGCCGTCCTTTCCTATTCCGTTATTTTTGTCAATGCAAACTATAATATCCATACGCTACACCGCCACCGGTATCTTACCTATACTGCCGTGCGGCTCATACCCTTCAAGGGAGAAGCTGTCCACGGTGAACTTGTAAAAGTCGTCTATGCCCTTATCAATAATGAACCTCGGCGCGTCCAGGGGCTCACGGGAGATGAGCTCCTCCACCAGCGGCACATGCCTGTCGTAAATATGTGCGTCTGCTATCACGTGCATAAGCATTCCCGCCTCGAGGCCGCTTACCTGAGCCATCATGTAAACCAATACCGCATACTGGCATACGTTCCAGTTGTTGGCTACCAGCATATCCTGCGAGCGCTGATTCAATATGGCGTTCAACCGATTGCCAGATACATTGAAGGTCATACTGTAAGCGCAGGGATACAGCCGCATTTTGGAAAGATCGGCGTGATTGTATATGTTGGATATTATCCTGCGGGAGCCGGGATTGTGCTTCAGGTCGTAAAGTATCCTGTCCACCTGATCCATATCCCCTTCGGGATAGTGGTGCTTTACCCCCAGCTGGTAGCCATAGGCCTTGCCTATGCTGCCGTTTTCGTCCGCCCAGGCATCCCAGATGTGGCTGTGCAGGTCGTGTATGTTATTTGACTTCTTCTGCCATATCCAAAGAAGCTCGTCTATTGCGTTCCTGAAGCCTGTCTTGCGCAGGGTCATAATAGGGAACTCCTGTGACAGATCATAGCGGTTCACCACGCCGAAGAGCTTTACGGTATGCGCAGGCGAGCCGTCCTCCCACCTTGGGCGCACAGGCCTGTCGGTATCCCATACGCCGTTTGATATTATATCCCTGCAATTCTCTATGAATACCCTGTCTGCGATGCTCATGGGGCAAGCTCCTTTATTTTTTAGTTTTATTATCCCCCAAATGCCGGCGCATTTCAAGACGTTCTTCCTTTGCCGCACCTACCGGGCGGTTTAAGGGCGAAAAAAGAGCGCCGTTTGTGCAACATTGTCCAGCACAGTACCCATATCGGTACCAATTGCAGTTTTTCATATTGATTGAGCACGTAAATTGCACTAAGCTTAACTTATAAAACGTTTGTTCGATGCGTTTTGCTGCCTTCGCTCTCGCTCCGCGAAGGACTAATGAATCAAATCAGGAGGTTTCAATATGTCAGTAAACAAGGTATTCGACGTCGATCTCGATATCAAGAGGCCCTCCTCACACAGGGATTTTACCGTGGTGAACGGCGACAACGGCAACAGGATCAACGTTACCCTAATGGATGGAGACAGCCCCGTAGACCTTACGGGCTGCAGGATAATCGCCGCATTTTCCCGCGCGGACGGCTCTACCTCGCTTCAGGACAGCGGAGTCCAGAACGGCGGCATCACGATTTCGCCCGACGATGCTTCCAAGGTCACCATAGACCTTTTTCCCGCCTCGTTCTCTCCCGGTGTTGTGGAATGCGAGCTTCAGGTATACTCCGACGCTTCCCTTTCTACCCTCGTCACCACCGCCCGCTTCAACTTTATCTGCCGTGAAGCCATAGTAAACAGCAGCACCGTGCAGGCGGCTGCCGAATACCCTCTGCTTAAAACTCTGAAGGACGGTCTCACCTCCCTCAAGGCATCGCTGGACGAGCTTATGGAGAGCGCCAAAGCTGCTGAGGAGGGCAGACAAACGGCAGAAAACAGCCGAGAGGCGCTGTATGACAAGATTTCCAAGCTCAGGGCAACCGCTACCATGCTGCAAAGCGGCACCGATCCTACCGCCAGAGTAACCGAATCGGACGGAGCCAAGGTGATAGAGCTGGGCATACCCGCAGGGCCTCAGGGACCTAAGGGTGAGACCGGCGAGGCCGGCCCGAAGGGCGATGCAGGCGAACGCGGCCCGCAGGGTCCTAAGGGAGACCCCGGTCAGGACGGTGCGCCAGGCAAGGACGGAGCTGACGGTAAAGACGGCGCTCAGGGGCCAAAGGGTGACACCGGTTCAGGCTTTGCCGTGCTGGGCTATTTTGCCACTCAGGCGGCTCTCGAGGCCGCCATAACGCTGCCCTATGCCGGCGACGCATACGGCATAGGCTCGGCACAGCCTTACGATATATATATCTGGGACGGCATAAACAGCGTCTGGGTAAATAATGGGCCGCTGCAAGGCGCAAAGGGCGATACAGGCCCTCAAGGGCCTCAGGGCGAAACTGGCCCACAGGGATCTCAGGGCGAAGCCGGCCCTCAGGGGCTTCAGGGCGAAACCGGCCCTCAGGGGCCTCAGGGCGAAGCCGGCCCTCAGGGATCTCAGGGCGAAGCCGGCCCTCAGGGGCCTCAGGGCGAAACCGGCCCACAGGGACCTCAGGGCGAAACCGGCCCTGCAGGCCCTGCCGGTCCCGTTTCTGTATTCCAGCGTTCCGTGCTTTCCGCTCCCACCTCAGTGGCGCTAAGCGACGAGTGCGAATATTACCTGACAGACGTAGGCGACATCTCCTTCACCTACCCGTCAGATACGTATTTCGAGTGCTGGATAGGCCTGAGCCTTTCATCTGCGGAAAGCCACACCATCACATTCCCCGACGGCACCTCATATATCGGCGGCACACCCGAATGGGAGGTTTCAGCGCAATACGAGATATCCGTAAAGGATAAGGTCGTTATAATAAAAAAGGTCGGCGAATAAAAAGCGTGGAGGCGGAAAACCGTCTCCACTATTTATAATTATCATCTCATCAGCCGCAGCATATCCTCCGGCGGCGGCGACACTATATGCAGCTTATCCCCTGTCAGCGGGTGCGTCAGCCACAGCTCGCAGGAATGCAGTGCCGGCCGCGCTATCAGCTCCCTGTCCTCCCTGCCGTAAAGCCAGTCTCCCGCCAGCGGATAACCTATGGCGGACATGTGCAGCCTAAGCTGATGTGTGCGGCCGGTATGCGGTATGAGCCGCAGCAGCGTAAAACCATTGTTGCATTGCAGCGTTCTGTACTCAGTAAGCGCAGGCGATCCCAAAGGTTGGATAGCACGCTTGTATCTGGAGCCCTGCTCAAAGCCTATGGGCAGCTCTATCCTGCCGCTCTCCGGCTCAACATGCCCTACGGATATGCCTGCGTATTCCCGCCTGAATTCCTCTGTGTGCATTATGCGCTTGAGCCTGTGGTGCATGTAGCCGTTCTTGGCTACCGTCATTATTCCCGTCGTACCCCTGTCCAGCCTGCTTACCGGGTGAAAGTTCTCTCCTTCTTTTAATCGCGCGGAAAATGCATTTTCCAGCGTAAGCTCCTCCGGGTTGCGGGTGGATCTGTGCACCCCAACACCGGCGGGCTTATCAATTATTATTATATCCTCGTCCTCATAAAGCACCACGAGCGGCATATCCATGGGCGTTGGCCGCACCGCCTCCCCATCGCATATCTCGGCGCAAAGCATGTCGCCAGCCGATAAAGTAGCCGTAGTATAGGCCTTTTTGCCGTTTAAAGTTATGCCCTCCGGCCTGCGCTTAAGGCGGGATATGTGGTCGTTGGACATGAAGAAGCAGCGTTTCAGCCCGCTTTCCACGCTGAGGCCCGCAAGTTCATCTGTAATTTTCTCACACAGCTTCCGCACGATACTTCTCTTTTCAATTGTTTTATTTGAGTTTACATCGGACTATTATAGTCTATGAAGTCCATTTAGACAATCGCCTGGCGGTAGTAAAATTTCAATCGGACTTTTTTTTGAAAAAGGGGTTGCTTTTTATGTCCTGATGCCTTATAATAACATTCGTTCCGTTCCTCCTTAGCTCAGTCGGTAGAGCATGCGGCTGTTAACCGCAGTGTCGTTGGTTCGAGTCCAACAGGGGGAGCCAGAAAAGCCCGAAAGCACAGCGCTTTCGGGCTTTCAATTTTACAGCCGCATAGTCTTTGAACCTGCTTTAATTTAATATTCCGCCATTGCAAGCGGAGAAAAGCCGTAATTTTAGGCTACTGTTTACCGGAAAAATCAACGATTAAATATGCACTCGGATTGCACTGGCAGAAAAGCCGTTGAAGCTTTATGCAAACGGCTTTTTTCTATACCATAACACTGCGCTTGACAAAAGCGCAAAAAAGGCGTAATGTGCTTTCGGAAAATAATGTTGATTCGCGCGGCGGAACCCGCGCAGGAAAGGATGTCCCCCCTATGCTGTTGTTCATTTATATTACGAACCGCGTAGCAACCGTCTCTCCCATTCTGCAAAAAATGGCGGAACGCGGGATTCATGGCGCCACGATGGTGGACTGTGAAGGAATGCTGCAAACGCTTGCGGCTGATTCGATTGAACCGCCGCCGTTTTTCGGCTCTCTGCGCAAATTTATCAACCCGGATCATGAGCCCGGGAAAATGCTTTTTGCCGTGCTTCGGGAGGAGCAGATCGGCGTTGCAAAGTCCTGCATACACGATGTGTGCGGCAGCCTCGACAGGCCGAACGCCGGTATCATGTTCACCGTGCCTGTGACAAGCGTAGAAGGAGTCGAATAACAATATGCAAATCATTCTATGTCTTGCGGCCGCGATGATCTGCGGTCTGCTGTTGACGCGCGTTGTCAAGCCGGTTCACCTGCCGAACGTAACGGGGTATCTCATCGCCGGTCTCATCATCGGCCCATATTGCCTTGGCATTTTTCAAGAGAGCGACGCGGCTGTCACCGATGTGCTTACGGACGTAGCGCTTGGTTTTATTGCTTTTTCTATCGGCGGTGAATTCCGGATCAGCAACATCAAGCAGGTCGGCACAAGCTCCATTACCATTACATTCTTTCAAGCGTGCCTCGCTACGCTGCTCGTCGACGCCGCGCTCCTTGCTTGCGGCTTCCCCGCCCCGCTCTCACTCACACTTGGCGCCGCTACCGCTCCGGCCGCAACGCTGATGGTCGTCAGGCAGTATCACGCAAAAGGTGAAGTGACATCGACGCTGCTCCCTGTTGTCGCGATGGATGACGCCGTAGGGCTGATGCTGTTCTCCATCTCCCTTCCCATCTCGCAGGCACTTGCTTCAAATGCAACGCTGACCGTAACGTCCATGCTGCTGCAGCCATTGCTTGAGATCGTGCTTTCGCTTGCAGTCGGCGCCGGCATTGGTCTACTCATCGCCTTGGCCATGCGATTCTTTCACTCCAAGGTGAACAGGATCAGCGTAGCGGTCGCCGCAGTGCTGCTCGGTTCCGCACTTGCTTCTATTTGGAACCTGTCCTCTCTGCTGCTCTGTATGGCCATCGGTGCGGTCCTTGTCAATCTGCGCAATGACGCAGATGAGCTGCTTGAAATCACGGATGCGTGGACACCGCCGCTGTTTATGCTGTTCTTTGTACTTTCGGGAGCCGAGCTGGATCTTGCAGTTGTTCCTACTGTCGGGCTTTTGGGCGTTGTCTATATGATAGCTCGTAGTTTGGGAAAATACTTCGGTTCTTTCCTTGGCGCAACCATTGCCAAGTCTTCGCCGAATATCCGCAAGTATCTTGGCTTAACGCTTCTGCCGCAAGCCGGTGTTGCGATCGGCATGGCGCAAGTCGCCTTGAATGCCCTTCCGGAATACGGCACTCAGATCCAGGCGGTCGTGCTGACGGCGACGCTGATTTATGAACTGATCGGACCGGTCATTACAAAATTAGCGCTGACCGCAGCTGGCGAGATTCAGGATTCAAAGAAATCCAAGGCAAAAACGGAACAAAGCGCCGGTGGTGCGAAGTAGAGTATAAGGCAGCCGAGTATATCGGCTGCCTTTTTACTGCCGAATCACAGCTTGTCATTCATCATCGGACTTCTATACTGAATAACATAGATACTGATAATTTGGAGGACACTGTGCTTTATCGCAAGATACTTCCGCTATGCCTGCTGATTCTGTGTTTGCCAATTCTGGCTGCTCGCGCTGATGGCGAGACCGATGCCGCTGAAGCCGACGCTGCGAATGATGCTGCCGAGGCCGCTTCGCATACGTTTTTGACCGTTGACGGTCTCTCTGACGGGTGTTCGGCTGCGGATTGCGCGGCATTTTTGCGCGGCGAATGCGATGCGGCGCTTGTGCAGACTGTTGCGGCGGCTACAGATCGGACGCGACGGACCGGATCGCAACCAGTCTTCTCAACCTGTCCATTGGTCGACCAGTCTACGGCAGACTCGCTTTTACGGAATGCAGCGAAGTCCCAATGATTGACAGACGGGTACGTTCTGGAGCTTGGTTCGAACTATAATTTTCACGGAAACGTTACATCGGGCGCGCCGATTACTTCTGTTACAATCACCATTGACCGCGAGGAGCGCAAGGGCAGCCTCTACCCTTTCATCAGCACTGTTACATTTGCGCCGGAAGACAATATCACCCGTTATGATATCAATTCCGTGCCGGAGGGTGCAAAAAAATCTCTGAATGATCTTACAAAGCTCAACAAGCTTCGCGTCGGAGAGCTTTATTTGATTGGAGGGAAAACGAATTGGAAGTGAAAATCAACCGTGAAATACGGGACTATCAGGAAAGCATATTCTTCGGGCTGAACCTGCGTCAGCTCGTTTTTTCTATCCTCGCCATTGGCGTAGCCGTCGGTATCTACTTTGGGCTGAACAATATCCTCGGAAGGCTCTTTCTATTATTCACAATTATTTTAATATGCACAGGCCCGTTGATGGTATAAAATATAATAGATAATTGTCTGCAATATGCTTGTACTGTCGAAAGGATATCCGATGTATCGCTTTATTGCCATCCTTCTCATTTCAGCGCTGCTTCTGACAGGCTGTGCAAAAGCTGAGACGGATTCATACATACAGGTCATAGTGCCTGAGGGCGGCGGCTACGAGGCGGCAGTCACTCCCAAGCCGATGGCTTCTGCGCCCACCGCATCTCTACCTTTGATACCCTCAGAAGCCCCTGAGGCCCCTTTCACACCGCAGCCAACAGCCTTGCCCATCCAGACAGCAAAGCCTGTTTCCTCCCTTACTGCGGCCCCTACGGCAGCGCCTACGGTTATTTTAACAGCGTCTGATGACGACTACAACTCGGGCATACTTGAGCTTGTCAACCAATACAGGCAGCAGGCGGGGCTGAACACGCTTAAATACTCGAGCAAGCTGCAAAAAGCCGCGGATATTCGCGCCCGCGAGATCGTAACCCTTTTCGATCACACCCGGCCAAATGGCGCCAACT
>ENA-OOYV01002197-OOYV01002197.1-human-gut-metagenome-genome-assembly--contig:-NODE-2197-length-10184-cov-2.160134_pt1 | contig 10184 bp, 9 predicted proteins | sample MGYA00241704_ERZ501380 | MGnify/ENA primary metagenome ERZ501380 (study PRJEB25962, sample SAMEA2042984) | human gut metagenome | biome: human gut; feature: human-associated habitat; material: faeces...
CTCCATGATAGCATCTTGCTTCCATCGCCATTGCAAGATCGGATGCACGGCGAAATGCTGAGATAAAAAGCGGTACAAGAAGCGGTACCATGTTTTTTACTTTATGAATCAGATTTCCACTCTCAAAATCTGCCCCACGCGCCATCTGTGCTTTCATGATTTTGTCCGTCTCCTCGATCAGGATCGGGATAAAACGCAGTGCAATAGACATCATCATAGCGATAGCATGCACCGGAATACCGATTTTGCTCAGTGGCATGAGTGACTTTTCCAGACCATCTGTCAACTGATTTGGTGTTGTCGTTAAAGTCATGATCGAAGTTCCCAGAATCAGGTATGTCAGTCGGATTGCCATCAACACTGCATTCTGCGCACCTTCTGCTGTAATCTTAAAAATCCACAACTGCACGATCGGTTCACCCGGTGTCAGGAACAGGTTGAATAATGCTGTGATAAGCATTAACACCATGATCGCCTTCAATCCTTTTACCATGAACTTAAACGGCACCTTTGATGTTTTGATCACTGCAAACAGAAATGCCGTAGCTGCAAGCAGCGCAGCAATTCCCTTAAAGCAGAACAGCGATATAATATAAATTAATGTTGCAAATAATTTTACTCTCGGGTCCAGTTTATGAATGACAGAATCTGCCGGATAATACTGGCCTAACGTAATATCTCTTAACATAAGTTCTCCTCTTCCAGATTGGAACCCCTGTGATTCGGTTCCCTTCCAAGTAAAACTTCCAGTAAGCTCTCCCTTGCCTCCGCAACGGTTGTAGCCTCCGTGTTTACATTCAGTCCTTTTTCTTTCAGTTCATGCATCAGATAGGTTACCTGCGGTGCTGCAAGCCCGATCTGTTCCAGTTCTTTGTAATGTTTGAACACTTCACACGGAGTATTGTCAAACATCACCTGTCCATGGTTCATCACAATGATACGTTCCACGTATTTTGCAACATCCTCCATGCTGTGGGAAACAAGGATGACCGTAATTCCTTTTTCCTTATGCATTCTTGCGATGAGATCTAGGATTTCATCTCTTCCTGCCGGATCTAAACCGGCGGTCGGCTCATCTAAGATCAGCACTTCCGGTTTCATTGCAAGTACACCCGCGATCGCAACTCTTCTTTTCTGCCCGCCGGAAAGGTCAAACGGCGACTGATAGTAAAGTTCCTCCGGCAGTCCTACGCTCCTCAATGCCTCAAATGCACGCAATCCTGCTTCTTCCTTGGACAATCCCTGATTTTTCGGTCCAAAACACACATCATCAAAAATGGTCGTCTCAAATAACTGATGCTCCGGGTACTGAAATACAAGTCCAACACGGTTTCGAAGTTCTCTTAGGTCAAAATCCTCGTCATAAATATCCTGACCATTAAAATAAATCGTCCCGGAAGTTGCCTTCACCAGACCGTTCAAATGCTGGATCAAAGTTGATTTTCCGGAACCGGTATGTCCGATCACACCGATAAACTGTCCGTCCTTGATCTCTAAGTTTACATCCTTAAGCGCCTGAATCTGGTAAGCAGTTCCCTCGCTGTATACATAATTTATCTTATCTAAAATGAGTGACATGGCACCCTCCATTATTTCTTTTCCGCTCAGGAAATCTTTCCCTGCGGTATTCCACACTGTCTGCTTACGTCTATCCCGCGGTTTTCATAATCGCGTCCACAAGTTCTTCTCTGGTCAAAACTCCCAATGGAATGTCAAGTCCTGACTGACGCAGCAGATCTGCTAACAATGTGATCTGTGGAACATCCAGTCTGTGCTCTTTTAATGTTCCCACCTGTGAAAAGATTTCACGCGGTGTTCCCTGCATGACAACATGTCCTTTATCCATGACATAAACATAATCTGCATCCACTACTTCTTCCATATAATGTGTGATGAGCAGAATTGTCACGCCTTTTTTCCGGTTCAGCTCATGCGCTGCATGTAATACTTCTTTTCGTCCATTCGGATCGAGCATGGCAGTCGGTTCATCTAACACGATGCATTTGGGTTCCATTGCCATAACACCCGCGATCGCCACACGCTGTTTCTGTCCACCGGAGAGTTTGTTCGGGGAATGGTGTCTGTACTGTAACATTCCAACTGATTTTAAACTTTCTTCCACTCTCTGCCAGATTTCATCCGTCGGAACTCCGATATTTTCCGGGCCGAATCCGACATCTTCTTCTACCACGCTGGCTATGATCTGATTATCCGGGTTCTGGAATACCATTCCGGCTGTTTTCCGCACTGGCAGAATATTTTCTTCCTGCGTCACATCTTTTCCGTCTACCCAGAGACTTCCCTCCGTCGGAGCAAGTAACGCATTGATATGTTTTGCCAACGTAGACTTTCCAGAACCGTTATGACCTAAAATAGCAATAAACTGCCCCGGCTGCACATCAAGGTCGATATGATCTAATGCTGTCTGGATGGATTCCACATTGCCTTCTTCGTCCCGGCGGATATATTCATGAACGAGCTGTTTTGCTTTGATGATTCCCATCCGTCTAATCCTCCCACTTTAATCGATGAAGCTGTCCCTCTAACTTCATATGGTCAAAATGATTCTGTCTGAGAGCTTCATACAAAACAATCGCAACAGAATTGGAAAGGTTCAGCGATCTTGTCTCCCCGATCATTGGAATCCGTACACAGGTATCCGGGTTCGCTTTTAAAATTTCTTCCGGGATTCCGGCACTTTCTTTTCCGAACATGATGTAGCAGCCGTCTTCGTATTCTACATCTGTGTAAGTTTGTTTTGACTTTGTGGTTGCCATATAGATTTTTGCTCCTGGATTCTTTGCAAGGAAGTCCTCGAAGTTCACATAAGTGCGGACATCTAATTTATCCCAGTAGTCAAGTCCGGCACGTTTGAGCATTTTGTCGTTGATTTTGAAGCCAAGTGGCTCGATTAAATGAAGAACACTCCCTGTTGCTACGCAGGTTCTTCCGATATTTCCAGTGTTGGCCGGCATTTCCGGCTCATGTAATACGATGTTTACCATAATTTATTCCTCGATATTTTTTATTTACTACTATTACAGATTTTTCTCTTTACGTAATCTTTCCACAAAGTTAGCCAGACGACCTAAGGCCTCTTTTAATTCTTCGATAGAATAAGCATAGGATACTCGAAGGAATCCTTCTCCGCAGTCTCCAAATGCTGTTCCCGGAATGATGGCTACTTTTTCTTCGCGTAAGAAGCGGTTTGCAAATTCATCGGAGGTCATGCCAAATTCTTTGATGCATGGGAACATGTAAAATGCTCCTTCTGGCTCGAAACATTTCAATCCCATTTCGGAGAAGAGTTCTAAGACAAATCGACGGCGCTGATTATATGCATTTCGCATAATCTGAACGTCTTCCTCCCCGTTTGTCATTGCTTCGATTGCTGCGTACTGGCTTGTTGTCGGTGCTGCCATAATCGCAAACTGATGAATCTTTAATATTTGCTGCATGATAAGTTCCGGACCCGTGGCAAATCCCATTCTCCATCCGGTCATGGCAAAGGATTTACTGAATCCATTGATGATAATCGTTCTGTCTCTCATTCCTGGAAGAGAAGCGATAGAACAGTGATCCTGTCCATAAGTAAGTTCTGCATAAATTTCATCAGAAATGACATACAAATCTTTTTCTTTTACGATTTCGGCGATCGGCTCTAAGTCTTCACGGGTCATAATCGCACCTGTCGGATTGTTTGGATAGGATAAAATCAGAATCTTTGTCTTATCGGTAATTGCTGCAAGTAATTCTTCTGGCTTTAACTTAAAGTGATTCTCTTCTTTTAAGTCAATTGTTACAGGCACACCGTCCGCTAACTTCACACATGGGAGATAAGAGACGAAAGCTGGCTCTGGCAAAATAACTTCGTCTCCCGGATTCAGCATCGCACGAAGAGCAAGATCAATTCCCTCACTTCCACCAACAGTCACAACGATTTCGTGGGCAGGATTGTAAGTAAGTTCATATTTACGATACATGTAGTGTGCGATTGCTTTTCGAAGTTCTAACAATCCGGCATTGGATGTATAGAAAGTACGTCCTTTTTCTAAGGAATAGATACCTTCCTCACGGATATGCCACGGAGTATCAAAGTCCGGCTCACCTACACCAAGGGAAATAGCATCTGGCATTTCCTGTACTAAATCAAAAAATTTACGAATTCCTGAAGGTTTCATCTGTACTACTTTATCGGATAAAGGGTTTCTCATGGTGTCACCTTCATTCTGTTTGCCGGCTCTTTATCTATAAGAATCATACCGTGATCTTTATATTTTTTCAGGACGAAATGTGTTGCTGTACCGGCAACTGCTTCTAATGTAGAAAGCTTTGTGGACACAAACATGGAGACTTCTTTTAAAGTTTTACCCTCTAAAAAGATAGCAAAATCAAAAGCTCCAGACATCAGATAAATGGACTTTACTTCCGGGTAGTTTGTGATTCTCTCTGCCAGCTTTTCAAATCCCTGTCCTCTCTGTGGGGTAACACGCACTTCGATAAATGCTGTTACTTTCTCTGTGTCTGTTTTATCCCAGTTAATAAGGGTAGGATATCCGCAGATGATTCCCTCATTCTCCATTTTTTCGATTTCTTCTAATACAACACTCTCATCGGTTCCAAGCATAATTGCCAGGTCGTGTAAATCTATTCTGCTGTTATTTTCCAGCATTCGTAAAATTTCATGACGCATAATTTTTCTCCTTTATCTAACTTACTTTATAATACTCATCCATCTTCGGCGGCTCTAAGAAACGAGCCTCATCATCATAGCGAATCAGTCTGTCATTTCCTGCAGTCGTCTGTCCGATCACTGCCGCCTGCACTCCGGCATTTTTCAACTGCTCGACAATTCTGGCTCCATTTGCACAGGCAAGAAGCAATGTTCCGCCGGACCGGAGCATATATGGATTTAAATTAAAATATTCGCATACTTCTATCGTATGCTGCTTGATTGGTATATTTTTAAGATCAATAGACAGTCCGACATTGGCTGTCGCTGCCATTTCCCAGAGTGCGGCAAAAATACCGCCTTCCCGCACATCATGTACAGAAACAACTTCTTTTTCCTGTAAAATGTCCGCTACTGCCGTCATAGAGCCATCATCAAATAAATGCTTTGCCGCCTCAACATAGGATGGTGCGTATCTTTCTTCTAATCGTTTCGCATACTCGGCCGCAAGCATAGCCGCACCTTCTCTACCGACCGTTCCTGCAACAACTAAATCTAAATCCGCATTCACTACAGCTACCTGCTTTGTGTTTCCCTTACTATCTGCTATGCTCTCCTTGCTTACTACAATGTTTTCCTTATTTCTCGTAATACTTCCCATTGCAGTAACCGATAAAATAAGTGTGCTGACATACGGTGACACCGCTGTATGCCCGGAAAGCACTAAAATATTTTCCTGCATACAAAGGCTGTCGATTTCTTTTATCAATGCCTTTAACTGTTTTTCCTCTGCTTCTTCCGGCATAAGAATACTGAGCGAAATCGCTTTTGGAGCTGCCCCCGCTGCCAGCATACTATTTACTGCACCGTAGACTGCTCTTTTTGCTGCAAATGTCCAGCCTTCCACCGGATTTACTGCCATTGCCACACCGTTTTTTCCCGAAAATCCCTGTGTAAACTCTGGCATAAATTCCGGCATAAAAAGAACTCCGGCATCCTCACCGGGTGCCGGAGAGCCTTTTTCACTGTGGTTATGCAACTGTCTTAGTACCGAGCGTTTTAAAATACTCTCTTTTACCTTTCCTATCCGCATAATATACACTCCCACAGCGGAAGCAGGCTCACCGCCTACTCCGCCTTATTTGCTCCCTGATTATTATTTCCTGTCATACCTTTGCTGCCTTCTGCCTTCTCACCAGCTTTTGCTGTCTCATCTTTCTTCTGCGTCGTTGGCTTTGGCACTTCCTTTTTCTTTGTTCCGACACGGACAACGGATGGAGTGGACATATAAGAACTGGAATTCACCTGCGTTCTCTTCGTCTCTTTTCCATCTATGTATACAACCTTCCACAGTCTTGCTGTGTAACCAGTACGCCCATTGGATTCTACAACTCGCTTGCCCTCTTCCATCGTGTTATCCTTGATTACTTTTTCGGAAGGACCTCTTGTAGAAACAGTCTCGGATACATACTCTACCTTTCGGTTTGAAGCACGATATTCCTTACCGTAAATAGTAAATGTAATACTGCTTCCTCCAGCTACTCCCTGAATATATACTGGATGATCAAGATTATTGGTAAACTTCAGATCTTTATCTGTTCCGGAAATCGCCGCATCCGCAGATAATGGAACATAATGTACCGTCATTGAATGATTCGATCGCTCTGTTACATTTAATTCTGCTCTTAAAACCGCATTGTAAAGTGTTGTAGATACCTGGCAGATTCCTCCACCATAAGTCTGCACTGTCTGTCCATTCGAATAAGAACCTGCAAGATGGTATCCATTATCCGCTGTAAATGGTGCTACTTTTGAATAAACAGAGAAAGAATCTCCCGGATACAGTAAAGTTCCGTTAATCAGGCTTGCTCCATTCTCTACATTAGCGCATCTTCCAGAAGCAGAGCCTGCATAAGATGTTGTAAATGTTCCAAGCACATCTTTAATTGCTGAAAGCTCCTTCTTCGTATGCTTTGCTTTATCTAACGTATAATCCATCGGAAATACAACAGACTTGTGATTCCAGTCTTTTTTGCTAAAGACTTCTGCAAGCTTGTCTGCATTTGCCTCAAAGTCGATATCTACACCATCTACCTGCTTTGTGATAACAAACTTTCCGTCTTTTCTTGTAATAGTGGCATCCTTTTTCTTTGCAAGGAACTTCTTCGCCTTCTTCTTAACAACCTTCCTCGTCTCTGCCTTATCTACAGAAAAAGTAAGTGGAAAATCCATCCCTTCCTTTTCAAGCTTTCTTACTTCAATGACACGCTTAAAGACATTCCCTGTCTTTCCAAAATCATATGCTTTCTCTACCACATCCATATTTGTACATTTCAGGCCAATATCGGAAAGAGCAAATGTACTCTCTTTCTTTTTCACCTGCAATGTAACCGTTTCCTGCGATACCTTATCTATATATTCCTGTACTTTTGCCTTTGCCTCTTCCTGTGTCATTCCGCCGACAGACATCCCCTGAATTGTCATTCCCGGATAGATTGCGTCAATATTAATATACTTGGAATAATAATAATAAAACGCCGCCCCGCCGCCTGCTAAAATAAGAAGAAGCAATATAAGTATGATAATCCCTACTCTTTTTTTCATATTGCACCCTTTTACTTTCTTAAAATTCTATTAAATAAAACATCATTCTACCCTATAGATCATGATTTATTTAATTCATTTCTCTCATTCATATTCAAAAACTCTGATGTGTTTTTGAATCCTACATCATCATTGCTGGAACGACTGTTGTGATAACCATCGCGATAACTACTAATACAACTACAACTGTAGCAATTCTCTGTCTTTTCTTTGTGCCATCTGACTTCATACTAAAACTTCCTTTCTAAAATAAACTATATAAAATGCGTCCGTCTTCATTTTCTAACTTCATATAGTGATTTCGCATTTTTCAAAGATACAGCACTTCAGAACAGAAATCACTATATCTCTCACTCTGACCTTGCTATGGCGCTTGCTTGAAAAATACTTTTATTGTTATAAACATACAGACTTTTTTTGTTCTCCTGAACATTCTTTTTTATTTTAAGTCATTTCTGTCGTACATTCAAGTCTCTATTTTATCAGGATTTACTATCCTATATCATTATCAACAACATCGTAACCTGCTGTTCACTTATTATAATATTTCCCACTCTACAGTTCTAGCCGCCCGATTTAGCGGATTCCTTCTGCTATAATCAAATAAGCAAAACACCTGTTTTTTCTCCACCTGCCCACTCTGCTCAAACTTCTTTATATTAATTTCAAATACTTCGATATGACTTTGGTTGGCTGCCCTCTTTGAATCATAAATTCCTGCCTGCACATCTTCTGGAAAAAGTTTTTCTCCCTGTTCTCTGTATAATGCTTTCCACTCTTTCTTGTATTGTGCGGTATCTTTTGCCCATGCAGGTCTTCCTTTTACATTTTCTCGAAGATACATATCATATAGCATAATCTCATCTAAAGTATCCCATTCATTTTCATCTATATGTTCTCTTAAAAACTCCCGAAGAATATTATACTTTTCGAGTCGGTTGTGATTCAGCTTATGATAGCCTTTTCCCCGATACCATGCTGAAAACATTTCATAGAAGCGGAATGGACTCTCAAAAAATGGAACAGCATATTTTAAAGTTAATGTATACTGACCACTGTTGTAATAGAGTTCTACAAGCTCCTCCACACCTTTTAATAAAATAATCTCGTCATAAGAGAGCCATTTTGTTCCAAGTACTTCGTATGGCGGCTGATTACGATATAGAATGCTGTACTTTTTGACTTCTTCCTCCATCATCGTTCCCTTTAACACTTTAAGGAATCCAAGCTGAAGCTGGTCTGGCTCATGTGCATATAAATCATCAAATGAGCATCCAAATCTCTCATAATTCTCATATGGCAGCCCGGCAATTAAATCCAAATGCTGATGAATATTTCCCAGTTCATGTACTCTGTCCACATAATGAAAAAGCTTATCTAAATCCATATGCCGATGAATCGCATCAACCGTCTCCCCATTTGTGGACTGCACTCCAATTTCAAGCTGAATCAGACCCGGACGCATCTTTGCAAAAAGCTCTAACTCCTCCTCACCAAGCAAATCCGATGAAATCTCAAAATGAAAATTCGTAATTCCGTTATCATGTTCCACCAGATAACTCCAGATATCAATCGCCCTCTGCCTGTTGCAGTTAAATGTCCTGTCAACAAACTTAACCTGTGGAACTTTTGCTTCAAGAAAAGCATCCAGCTCTTTTTTCACAATCGGCAAAGAACGAAATCTTACCGTCTTATCCACAGAAGAAAGGCAGTAACTACAACAGAACGGACATCCTCTGCTCGTCTCATAATATAAAATCTTATGTTCAAAAAGATGAAAATCTTCGTACACAAATGGAATCGTATCCATATCCATCAATGTGGCAAAACCTGTATTGATGATTTTCGTTTTATTTCCTATATTGCTCTCAGCATTTCCTAAAGCTGCTTCTCCTGAAAAATCCCGGACTGCAATTCCCTGTAACTTTTGGAGCTTTGACATATCTATATAATTCGTTGGATAGACATTATCTTCTCCTGCGAAATGTTTATCTTCTATATCTTTTTCCTCTTTTACAGCTTGTTTCCTTTCTATGGAATATCTCTTTTCCACAATTTCTGATAAGACTTTTTTACTTTCTGATTGTTTGTATACATCTTTAATCCGACATTTTTCCTCCACTGTTAAGCGAATCAGTTCAGAGAAAACTTCCTCTCCCTCTCCCTGCATAATCAGGTCAAATGCTGGATTCTCCATCAAAAATTTATTCGCTGCATAAGAAACTTCCGGACCACCAGCCCAGATTTTCACATCAGGACTCACTTTTTTAAGCTCCGCCGCCAGTTCTCGCACAAAAGAAATATTCCATATATAGCAGGAAAAAATAACAACATCAGCCTTTTCCTCATATAAATCCTGTAAAATATCCTCTACATAATTATTAATTGTATATTCTTTTGAAATAATCTCCGCTCCTGGGATCTTCTTCCTGTCTGCATATGCCTTCAGGCTGAAGATTGCCAGATTTGAGTGGATATATTTCGCATTAATTCCGCATAATAAAAAGCGCATTGCATACTCCTTCCAACAAAAACAAATCCTGCCAGGCAGGTTCTTTTATTCAATACGGGATTCAAACAGAACTTCCCGGCTCTGTCTGAATAAAAAACCTACGGAAATGTACTCCGCAGGCTGCTTTTAATTCGAACCTTTTCAGTATAACATGAGATGAGCATTTTTAATAGGAGAATGTTGTTTAAATGGCTAAACTGACGCCCCTTATCCTTTGTAATATACAAAAATTCTTTCTGCAGGCATCTGTCTTGCTTGATAAATCAAATTTTTTTCAAAAAACCCTTGCATTTTCAAAACTCCTGTGTTAAAATAAATTTCGTTGTGAGACAGTACATCACATGCGGGTGTAGTTCAATGGTAGAACACTAGCCTTCCAAGCTAGATACGTGGGTT
>ENA-OOYV01002213-OOYV01002213.1-human-gut-metagenome-genome-assembly--contig:-NODE-2213-length-10138-cov-3.350689_pt1 | contig 10138 bp, 7 predicted proteins | sample MGYA00241704_ERZ501380 | MGnify/ENA primary metagenome ERZ501380 (study PRJEB25962, sample SAMEA2042984) | human gut metagenome | biome: human gut; feature: human-associated habitat; material: faeces...
CGGGGTTTTCCTTGCCCTTAAACTGGATCCCCAGGATGACCAGCAGGACAATGAAGATACCCAGCGCTACGAAATACGCTATTTTGGTGCTTCTCTTTTCCATGTGTGTGATTTACCTCCTCACAAATTGGTGCCACCATCCTAACGTTTTCCTGGCAGATTGTCAACATTTCAGCAAAGCCGGGAGTGGGTAATTTTGAACAAATTATGAACCGGTTTTTCTCCCTTTTATCCAATTTAGCGGCCATTTTTCGGAATATTTATGACATTATTATAAACCTTTACAGTTTCTTAGCGCGCTTCTCCCCTCCTTTTTTGGAAATATATGTTTATTTTAGCAAATATTACCGGAATTTATAGCGATATACCGACATAGTATACGCAAAAAAAGAAAGCCCCCAACGGAGGGCTTTCTTTTTATTAGGTGGGGTATAGCTTACTTGGCAAGAGCCTTGTCGGCCTCGGCCATTTCCTGGAAAATGCCAGCGTGCTTCTTGGCAACGATGGCGCGGATGACCAGCAGAGTACCGACCATCAGCACCACAGCGATCAGCAGGTTGACAAACACGTTCTGGATCAGGCCGGCCAGGATGAAGCTGACGAAGGACACTGCGGCCACGGTCAGCGCATAGGGCAGCTGGGTGAACACGTGGTTCAGGTGGTAGCAGTGGGCACCGGCGGAAGCCATGATGGTGGTGTCGGAGATAGGGGAGCAGTGGTCGCCCATAACGCCGCCGGAGCAGGCAGCCGCCAGACCGATGGTGCACAGTATGGGCTCCACGTCGTAGTTGAACACGGAGACGACGATGGGAGCCATGATGCCGATGGTGCCCCAAGAGGTACCGGTGGCGAAGCCGATAGCCGCGCCGATGATGAAGATGATGGCGGGCAGGAACATACGCAGATCGCCCACGTTGGCCATAGCATTACTGACGAAGTCAGCGGAGTACATGGCAAAGCGGGTAAAGGAGCACAGGGTCCAGGCGAAGGTCAGGATCAGGATGGGGGCGATCATCTGGATGAAGCCCTGGGGAACGGATTCCATGGACTTCTCGAAGCCGATGGCGCCGCGCAGCCAGAAGTAGACGAACGTGAACACGCAGCCGATCAGACCGCCGATGGCCAGCGCCGGACCGGCCTCGGCAGCGGAGAAAGCCGCCATGAAGGTCATGCCGCCATCGAAGTAACCGCCGGAGTAGACCAGAGAGACGATGCAGACAGCGATCAGAACGATCACGGGCACCAGCAGATCCAGCACGGAGGACTTGCCCTTGGAGCCGGTCTCGTACTCATCGTCGCCGGCGAAGGGACGCTCGGGGGTGGTGAACAGGTCGTCCTTGACCTGGGCGTTGTACTCATGGGTCAGCATGGAACCGTAGTCGATGTTCAGCACGGAGATGACCACGATCATCAGCAGAGTCAGCAGGCAGTAGTAGTTCCAGGGGATCTGCTTCAGGAACAGCTCAATGCCGTTGATGCTGGGGGACTGCACGTAGCCGGAAACGGCGGCGGCCCAGGAGGACACCGGGGCGATCATGCAGACGGGAGCCGCGGTGGCGTCGATCAGGTACGCCAGCTTGGCACGGGAGATCTTGTGGGACTCGGTGACGGGACGCATAACGGCGCCCACGGTCAGGCAGTTGAAGTAGTCGTCCACGAAGATCAGCACGCCCAACAGCATGGTCAGCAGCTGCGCGCCGCAGCGGGTGTGAACGGTCTTCTTGGCCCAGCGGCCGAAGGCCTCGGAGCCGCCGCCCTTGTTCATCAGGTCCACCATGATGCCCAGGGTGACCAGGAACACGATAATACCCATGTTGCCACTGTCAGCCAGCACGGAGATGATACCGTAATCGGCACCCACCAGGGTCACGATGGTGTCCCAGGGAGCGAACTGGGTGTACAGCAGTGCGCCGACCAGGCAGCCCAGGAACAGAGAGGAATACACTTCCTTGCTGATCAGGGCCAGCACGATGGCCACGATGGGGGGCAGCAGGGACCAGAAGGTGCCGGCAAACGGAGTCTCGGAGTAGACCTTCTCCTCATAGGTGGTGTACTCCACGCCGTTGACGTCCTTGGACTTCTCTTCGGACTTGACGTACTCGGTACCGTCGGCGCCGACGATGGTGTTGCCATCCTCAGACAGCTCGAAGTAGGTGCCGGCCTCGGGGCTCACATAGTAGGAGCCGTCCAGCGCATACTTAGAGCCCTCGCTGTCGTCCACGGTCCGCTGGATGCCATCCAGGAACACGCCGTCGCCGGTGGTGTAGAACGCGCCGTCGCCGACGAAGACGGGGTTTTCCTTGCCCTTAAACTGGATCCCCAGGATGACCAGCAGGACAATGAAAACACCCAGCGCTACGAAATACGCTATTTTGGTGCTTTTCTTTTCCATGTGTGTGATTTACCTCCTCACAAATTGGTGGTGAATACCATCAGCCGGCGAAACAGCGTATCTGCCCCGCCAACCTCCTGTATCATACCGTCACGCCAAGATATTGTCAAGTTCTTAACGTCATATTCCATTATTTTAACAAATTGTGAACTCCGTTTTCGTCGTTTTTACAAGAGAAACCGGGCGGCAAACACAGCATCGTGCGCTTTTTACGGCAGACGGCACAAGTCTTTCCGGGTCCGCGGACGCAAAAAGAGACGCCGGTGCGGCGGCACCGGCGTCCCCTCTGTTAAGTAAGAGTTTGTTTATTAACAATTCGTCAAGAGACTTTACAGGAAGAATTCCTTTATCTGACCGTACAGGATGAGGACCATGATCAGCGGCGTGATGAACTTGACGCAGACCTTGAAGAAGCCGTAGCTGCCCATGGCATGACCGGACTGCTCCGCCTCTTCCTTGACGAACTCGGGGCCGATCTCCCAGCCGATCATCAGGCACATCAGCAGGGCGCCCAGGGGCATCATAACGCCCTCGGACAGTGCATCCCAGAAGTCCAGCCAGTCAGCCGCCCAGTTCTTGGGTTCCGCTATATTCAGTATATTGGCCGGTGCGATACCGCTGGAACCCAGGCAGTCGGCGCAGACCAGGATGCAGCCCAGGCACACACAGGCGGCGGCGATGAGGGTATAGCTCTTGCGCTTGTCACCCTTGCCCTCGATACGGGCCTTATCCACAAAGTGGGCCACGATGACCTCCAGCAGGGAGATGGAGGAGGAGATGGCGGCAAACACCACCAGCAGATAGAATAGGATGCCGAAGATGGGGCCCAGTGTGCCCATGGAGTGGAACACGTTCTGCATGGTGATAAACAGCAGCTTGGGGCCGCCGATGTTGCCGGCGGGATCCAGCGCGAAGCGGGCAGGCATGACGCACAGACCGGCCATCAGGGCCACCATGGTATCCATGATGATGATCAGCAGGGCGTTCTTCTGCAGGTTCTCCTTCTTATGCAGGTAGGAGCCGTAGGTGATCATGGCGCCCATGCCCAGGGACAGAGAGAAGAACATCTGGCCACCAGCGGTGGAAACAACGCTAAAGATGCTGGGAGCGCCGGACTTGTAGGCGACGATGGCCTGTGCCACGCCATTGACCATGATGGAGGAAACCTCCGCGCCGTCAACAACCGCCTTGGCGGGCACATAATAGCCGACATTGGCCGCCCAGCCGGGGGAGAACATGTACTTCAGACCGTCCAGAGCACTGCCGTTAACAACGCCCTCCACGAGAGAACCGTCCGCCTGCAGGATCTGCACGGCCACGTCGGTACCCTCCAGGGTGCAGGCGCGGATGATGCAGATCAGCAGGGCCACGAACAGGGCGGGCATACCCACGGAGCAGACCTTCTCGATGCCGCCGCCGATGCCACCCATAACGATGAGCATGGTCAGCGCCACGAAAATAAGGCCGTAGATAATACCCTCAGCGGGACTGCCCAGGAAGTTGCCGAAAATTTCGCCGCCGGACAGGCCATTGGAGCCGAAGCCGGCACCGAACAGATCGCCGATGTTCAGAACGGTGTACTTGATGCAGTAGCCGCCCAGTGCGCAGTAGAAGAACAGGATGAAGAAGGCGGACAGGATGCCCAGCCAGCCCATCCACTTGAACTTCTTGGACAGGGCCTTGTACGCGCCCACGGCGCCGTGACCGGTCTTGCGGCCGATGGCCAGCTCGCCCACCATGACGATGAAGCCGCACAGGACCGCCAGGATCAGATAGATGATGAGGAACGTGAAGCCGCCGGAGGCACCCATCTTATTGGGGAAGCCCCAGATGTTGCCCAGGCCGACTGCAGAGCCGACCGCGGCCATCAGGAATCCGAAATTGGATCCAAAGCCTTTTCTTTCTTCCATTGTTTTCTCTCCTTAACAGATTTTTGCCCCTACGTCGCCGCAGAAGCTGATAAACTTTACCGCACCCGTCTATTGACAGGAAACGGCACGGGGCACCGCCATGCCCCGCAGGTATTTCCTCACGGGATAAAATCCCTTCAAGGCTACCTAAAAAAAGTATACAGGAAACTCTTTCCGCCCGCAATTAGCAGTTTTTATAAAAATTGAGCGCCATATTGTACATTTTTAACATTCTATGAACGGATTTTTCCACATATTTTATATGGTTTTTGCTTCTTTTTTACATTGAACCATTCAGTTTTTGTCGGGGTTCCGGGATTTTTGCAACGGACGGCGAATGATTTTCTTTTCAGGAAACCGATTGTAGGTTTATTAACAGGCAGGAGAGGGAACAAAAAAGACCGCCGGACGGCGGTCTTTTCGATCTGTCAGGAGAGAGGTTGACCGGATGGCGGTCTCGGGAACAACTGAAAACACATCCGCAGAAAAACGCTGCGGACTATGGAAAAAGTATACAGGAAATCGTCGAATGGTTCGATCAGCAATTTTAATGTCTTTTTCTGTTTTAACATTATCTTAACGTTTGCAACGTGGTTTTTGCGGTATTTTTCAGCCGCTCTGCGTTTAAATATATGCAAAGCGCAGATGTTTTCCATGTTTTCCGGCGCAAATATCTTCGCTTTCATATTAGGAAACTTTTTCATCGTCGTGTTAAGAGTGCGTTAATTGTACGCAGGGAGACGGTGGCCGGACGCAAAAGGCGGGCACTTCCCTTTTTGCGAATTGTGTGGTATACTATGATTTTATGAGACAAGACACGCAAAGGAGGCGGGACACGTGAGACGAGCAGGCGCAGCGGTGTTGGCGGCGGTATTGGCGCTGACGCTGGCGGGCTGCGGGCGGCAGGACCGTCCGCAAAGCGGGAAACTGAACGTGGTGTGCACGCTGTTCCCCTACTACGACTTTGTGCGGCAGATCGGCGGGGACGCGGTGGACGTACAGCTGCTGGTGCCCGCCGGGCGGGAGACACACAGCTTTGAGCCCACGCCGCTGGACGTGATCGCCGTCAGCGAGGCGGAGGTGTTCATCTACAACGGCGGGGAAAGCGAGCTGTGGGTGGAGGACATTCTGGACGCGGCAGGCGAGGCTATCCCCTACCGGCTGGCTATGATGGACTGCGTGGAGACATACCGGGAGGAGTACGCCGAGGGGATGCAGGGCGGCCATGACCACGCACATGACGAACATGGCGAGCACGATGACCATGAGGCGCATGACGGGCATCTGCACGATGGCCACGAGGAGGAAATAGAGTACGACGAGCACATCTGGACATCGCCGGTGAACGCCATGGCCCTGTGCCGGGCCATCTGCGATACGCTGTGTGAGGCCGATCCGGACAACGCCGACGGCTATCGGGCTCGGCTGGCGGACTATCTGGACGAATTGCAGGCGCTGGACGAGACATTCCGGGACATCACGGACCATGCGGCACGGCGGCTGCTGGTGTTCGGCGATCGGTTCCCGCTGCTGTATTTCTGCAGGGAATATGATCTGGATTACCGGGCGGCGTTCCACGGCTGCGCGGGAGACACGGAGCCGTCCCTCGCCACGCTGAAATATCTGATCGACGTGGTGGAGGAGCAGGAGATACCGGTGGTATACACCATCGAGCTGAGCAGCCGGAAGGTGGCGCAGGCCATCGCCGAGACCACCGGGGCGCAGGTGCGGACATTCCACTCCTGCCAGACGGTGAGCCGGGCGGAATTCGACGGCGGAGCCACCTATATCAGTCTGATGACCGCCAACGCAGCGGCACTGAAGGAGGGACTGTCCTAATGGAACAGGAGAAACGCATATTGCTGGACTGCCGGGACGCGGCGCTGGGCTATGAGGGCAAGCCGGTGTGGGAGCACCTGAACTTTCAGGTGCACAGCGGCGACTATGTGTGCATCGTGGGCGAGAACGGCAGCGGCAAATCCACGCTGGTGAAAAGTCTGTTGGGCCTGCTGAAGCCCCTGTCCGGCGAGATCGTGCGCTCCCCTGCCCTGCGGGGCGGAGCCATCGGCTATCTGCCCCAGCAGACAAAGGCGCAGAAGGACTTTCCCGCCACGGTGACGGAGGTAGTGCGCAGCGGCTTTCTCAGCGGGAAGGGAATGCGGTTTTTCTACACGCCGAAGGAGAAGTCCACCGCGCTGATGCACATGGGCAAGCTGGGCGTGCTGGAGCTGAAGGACCGGTGCTACCGGGAGCTGTCCGGCGGGCAGCAGCAGCGGGTGCTGCTGGCGCGGGCGCTGTGCGCCGCCGGGGAACTGCTGATCCTGGACGAGCCGGTGACGGGGCTGGACCCGGCGGCGGCCCAGGAGCTGTACCGCACGCTGGAATACCTGAACAAGCAGGAGGGCATCGCCATCGTGGCGGTGACACACGATATACGCAGTGCCCTGCGCTACGCCGACCATATTCTGCACGCCGGCCATGGAACGTACTTCTTCGGCACGGCGGCGGACTATCTAACGTCCCCCTGGGGCAAACGGTTCGGAGGTGACGAGGCATGAGCTTACTGCTGGAAATGTTCACGTACCCGTTCATCCTGCGGGCGTTCGTGGTGGGTATCCTGGTGGCGCTGTGCGCGGCGCTGCTGGGTGTGCCGCTGGTGCTGAAGCGGTACTCCATGATCGGCGATGGGCTGAGCCATGTGTCCTTCGGCGCACTGAGCATCGCACTGGCCTGCGGCTGGGCGCCGCTGCCGGTGTCTATCCCGGTGGTGGTGCTGGCGGCACTGGGGCTGCTGCGGATGACGGAGAGAAGCCGGATGGGCGCGGACGCGGCCATCGCGGTGGTCAGCGCGTCGGCGCTGGCCGTGGGCGTGGTGGTCACCAGTCTGACCACCGGCATGACCACGGATGTGGACAGCTTTATGTTCGGCTCCATCCTGGCCATGGACCGGGCGGATGTGGCGCTGAGCGTGGGGCTGTGCGCGGCGGTACTGGTGCTGTATGTGCTGTTTTACCATCGGCTGTTCGCCATCACCTTCGACGAGAGCTTCGCCCGGGCCACCGGGGTGAAGGTGGGGCTGTACAACACCATCCTGTCGGTGCTGACGGCCCTGACCATCGTGCTGGGCATGCGGATGATGGGCGCGATGCTGATCTCCAGTCTGGTCATCTTCCCGGCGCTGACGGCCATGACGCTGCTGCGGAGCTTCCGGGGCGTGGTCATCTGCGCCGCGGGGCTGAGTGTGGTGTGCTTCTGCGTGGGGCTGACCGGGTCGTACCTGTGGGGCACGCCGGTGGGCGCCACGGTGGTGCTGGTAAATTTGGCGGCGTTTTTGCTGTCGAGAGGCGTTATGAAGCTGAAAAGAGCGTCCTAAGGGCGTTCTTTTCAGCTTTTCGACCTATTTTGCGGGTGCTTTTTGCGGAAAAACCCTTGCGTTTCGTGTGCTTATATGGTATGCTATGTGTGTACGTAAGGTTAAGGTATTGACTGGAGTGGACGAGATCGTCCGCTTTTTTTAATGGTCATCGTTCCATGATGACCGGGACGTTCTGTTGGAGGGCTTGCTGTGAAAAAGATCACCGAGGTCGTATGGGCGCTGGCGGAGCCGGCGGTGCAGGCGCAGGGCTGCCGCATCTGGGATGTAGAGTACGTCCGGGAGGCGGGACAGTGGTACCTGCGGCTGTATCTGGACAAGGACGGCGGCGTGGACATTCTGGACTGCGAGGCCATCAGCCGCACGGTCAGCGATCTGCTGGACGAGGCGGACCCCATCGAGAGCAGCTACGTGTTCGAGGTGGGCTCGGCGGGGCTGGAACGCCAGCTGAAGCGGCCGGGGGATTTTGCGCAGTTCATGGGCAGCCCCGTGCTGGTGAAAACGTACCAGCCCAAGGACGGGCGCAAGGAGTTCGCCGGGACCCTGGCGGGCTACGAAGACGGCGCGGTGCTGCTGGACATGGGCGGCGAGACGGTGCGCTTTGAGAAGAACGAGACGGCGCTGGTGCGCCTGCGGGTAGAATTCTGAGACAACACGACTTGAGATAGAAGGAGAAACGACCATGAAATGTGACGAGATCTTTGCGGCGCTGGCTATGCTGGAAAAGGAACGGGGCATTCCCCAGAGCTTTATGATGGGCAAGATCATCCAGGCACTGACCACCGCCTATAAGCGCGACCACGAGGGCGTGGAGTATGTGGTGGTGGACGTGGATGAGGAGAAGAAGGACCTGAAAATGTACGTCCAGAAGGAGATCGTGGAGGAGGTGGAGAACCCCGCCAGCCAGATCTCGCTGGAGGAGGCCAAGCGCATCTCCGCCAAGAACGAGCTGGGCGGCATGGTGAACTTCCCGGTGGAGTCCGTGGAATTCGGCCGCATCGCCGCCGGCAACGGCAAGCAGGTCATCATCCAGGGTCTGCGGGAGGCCGAGCACGGCATGATCTATGACGAGTGGGGCAGCAAGCAGCACGAGATCCTCACCGGCACCGTCAGCCGCATCGACCCCCGGAACGGCAACGTGATCCTGCGGATCGGCAGCGGCAGCGAGGCTACGGAGGCTGTGCTGACCATGAACGAGCAGGTGCCCGGCGAGGAGCTGCACGAGGGGCAGATGGTGAAGGTGTATCTGGTGGAGGTTCGCCGCAGCACACGCGGGCCGCAGGTGATGATCTCCCGCACCCACCCCGGTCTGGTGAAGCGGCTGTTTGAGCTGGAGGTGCCGGAGATCTACGACGGCACCGTGGAGGTGCGGTCCATCGCCCGGGAGGCGGGCAACCGCACGAAGATCGCCGTGTGGTCCGAGGACCCCAACGTGGACGCCATCGGCGCGTGCGTGGGCCCCAGGGGGCAGCGCGTGAACGCCATCGTGGACGAGCTGCGGGGCGAGAAGATCGACATCGTGAAGTACAGCGAGGACCCGGCGGAGTTTATCGCCGCGGCGCTGGCGCCGGCGGACGTGGTCAGCGTGCAGCTGGCCGACGAGGGCAAGGCCTGCCGCGTGACGGTGCCCGCCGACCAGCTGAGTCTGGCCATCGGCAAGGAGGGGCAGAACGCCCGTCTGGCCGCGCGGCTGACCGGCTATAAGATCGACATCAAGGCGGCCAACGCGGAGTAAGCGGCGGCTGCGGAAAGGAACGGCAGCGATGCAGAAGACCCGTAAGATACCCCAGCGGCAATGTGTGGGCTGCCGGGAAATGAAAGACAAAAAGGCGCTGCTGCGTATCGTGAGGACCCCGGAGGGGGAGATACTGCTGGACAGCACCGGAAAGAAATCCGGCCGGGGCGCGTACGTGTGCCCGGACCCGGAGTGCCTGAAAAAAGCACGGAAAAGCCGTGCGCTGGAGCGCGCCTTCGACACCGCCATACCGGCGGAGGTGTACGACGCGCTGGAAGGGCAGATGGTGGCACTGTGACAGAGCATTTGTTATCCACTTTGGGTCTGGCGCTGCGCGCCGGTGCGGTGGCCGTGGGCGAGGAGCCCGTAGGCGCGGCGGCACGGGCCAAGAAGGCCAGGGTCATCTTTACGGCGCGGGACGCGGCGGCATCCTCGGTGCGGCGGGCGTACAGCTTCGGCCGGGCAGGCAGCTGCCTGTGCCTGCCCTTCCCGGCGGACAAGGAGACCTTCGGCCGGGCGCTGGGCCGGACCAGCGTGGCCATGTGCGCGGTGACGGACATCGGGTTCGCCCAGTCGCTGGTGAAAAAGCTGGCGGCGGCGGAGCCGGAGATCTACGGCGCGGCGGCGGAAACACTGGACCTGAAGGCCAAGCGGGCAAGGGAACGGAAGGAAGAGCAATTACAGCACGAGAAGAACCTGCGGCAGGGCAGGCACCGCGTTCACGGCGG
>ENA-OOYV01002215-OOYV01002215.1-human-gut-metagenome-genome-assembly--contig:-NODE-2215-length-10135-cov-1.634127_pt1 | contig 10135 bp, 22 predicted proteins | sample MGYA00241704_ERZ501380 | MGnify/ENA primary metagenome ERZ501380 (study PRJEB25962, sample SAMEA2042984) | human gut metagenome | biome: human gut; feature: human-associated habitat; material: faeces...
ATAGTATACTTCTACTTTTGTGTGCTTTTTACCTTCTGAATCTGTTTCTGTCACTTCTCTTTCATGGCGTTCATATCGTTCTTCTATCTTTTCAACATGAAGATATTCCCCGCCAATCTCATCAAAAGTCACTGTATCAACCGCTTGCAAATCTCCATACACAAAAGCATTTCCAACATTTGTGTCCATGCCATACCGAAATAATTCAGAGTCCTCAATATGCACTGCCTTCTGGTATTCGGCGTTCTTATCGTTCTGCATATCAGTTATTTTTCCAGATATAAAGAAACCGACTATTAGCATAACGGCGGCGATTGCAACGCTGATGATGATTTCGCGCTTGGTTATTTCCATAAGCTATTCTCCAAATAAATCCTGCGGTGCGTCAACTGGTGCTTGATAATCCAACCGCTGAAATTTCAAAACCTCATAGCCTGTCCAGTCGAGGAAGATTCTTGCTGGAAACTTCTTTACATACCTGTTATAAGCTGTTACGGATTTATTGTAATTTTCCCGGTACTGGGCAAGCATGTTTTCGGTAATAGACAATTCATTCATGAGTTGCTTATAATTCTCATTGCTTTTCAACTCTGGATAAGCATATGTAACTGCCGCGATCACAGTATTTACATCTTCTACACTGTTCCCTTCGCTCATTCCATCTGCAAGTCCAGTCAATGTTTCTGATTCATGCCGATCATACTGTTTTACACAGTCTGCCAGATTATAAACCAAGTCAACCCTGCGTTTCTCCTGCACTTTAATGTCAGATTCAGCGGTATAGACCGATTCTTCCAGACTGATTGCCCGATTCTGTACTGACTGCACTCCAAACACACACAACAAAACTACTGCCACTACTACTCCTACAATAATCAATGGTAATTTCCAATTTTTCATAGTTCTTTTCCTTCCTTTAAATGCTCATTTTCGCCTTTGCAAAATACATCTGGCTAATCACCAATCGTGAAAAAAATCATAGGCAAGTCCTCATTCAATCGGCATTGTCCGCCTCCATCAAATCTTATCTTTGTTAATTAACAATAGATATCACTTTATTCATATATGTTGCACTCAATCTTTAACGCTCTCTTTTAGTTTCTTTGCTATATCAAAAATAACATTTACAGTGACTCCATTTCCTGCCTGCTTATATAACTGACTATCTGAATTAACAAACGCTGCTTTTTCAAAATAATCATCTGCCCACCCCTGAAGTCTAAAACATTCTTTTGGCGTTAACTTTCGGATTGCTATGTAACATTGAAGCTTTTCATACCAGACCGCGTATACACTCAGTTCATCTGATACCTGCACGAAAATCCCTTGATTGCAGCTTGTATCAAGCGTGTTTGCTGTTGCTTCCTTGACCTCAATCGCAATTCCATGCCGGTCCTGTCCTGTCAACGTGAACATCGGCTCTCCATCATCTTTAAATCGTCTTCCATTCTGACGTTTTTCTGCTCTGTCGGGTGTTAATACTGGAATTGCAATTCCGCTGTCCTGCCCTGCATGATTCGCCATGCCTTTGTAGTATCTTGCTTTCAAGCATCGTGCCTGCTCTGTCATCTGTGAACCTTCGTAGCACAAATCAATGAAAAACGGCAATGTAACATGATGACCTTTTTCACCGCCTTGTCCAGTATCAAGTGCTTCTGGTGCAAAGGCCTGCGTATTTCTTCTGTAGCCGTCTTTATGACCGACTATTTGAACACTATTTTCCCCGTCTGTTCTTTCGACAGGAAATACTTTTGCGGTACTTCGTCCTCTAAGATGTCCGATAATAAAACACCTTTCTCTGTTTTGCGGCACTCCAAAATCTTTGGAGTTGAGAACTTGCCACTCTGCATCGTACCCCTCCCTGTCCATTTCAACGAGCAGCCTGGCGAAATCCCATCCTCCATTAACACTAAGCAAATTCTTAACGTTCTCAATGAAAAGGTAAGTGGGTCTATTTTCTTCTTCGAGTTGTCCGATAAGGTACATAACTCTGAAAAACAAGCTTGAACGGTTTCCTTGAAACCCAAGTTGCTTTCCTGCAACGGAGATGTCTTGACATGGGAATCCGAAACACCAGCAATCTGCTTTTGGAATGTCTCCGGCATATACTCTTCTAATGTCATTTGCGTACCACTCTCCATTCCTGTATTCCTCCTTTAGTATTTCTTTTTGTCGCTGTTTCAACGGCATTTTGCTCAAAAATTCTCTTTGTTCCTGAGTAAGCAGATGCATTGATGTGTAACTTGCGGTTGCAAATTTATCGAATTCGCAAAACCCGACACATTCATGCCCCGCTAATTCCATGCCTCTGCGGAACCCTCCGATTCCGGCAAAAAAATCAATAAACTTCATTTTCTCTCCTCTTAAATATGCTCATGTGGTTCAAACGGTTCTGCGTGTTTTTCAGCTTCCTGCTCAACCAATCGGTTATACTGCTCCACAAATTCGTCCTCGCTTATATTACCTTGCATGAATTTTTCTGATATGCTCATGTAGGTGTCTGTTTTTGTTGCGCTGCTGTCCATTTACGCCTCCGATCATGTATCAATTTCGCTCCAATCAAATTTACAGCCACATTCGCCGCAGTATTTATTCCTGCTTTCTGCATCCGCCATTACTTGCCTTCCACACAAGGGACATTCATAATCAATGTCTCCATTTAATGCATCTAAGATAATCGGTTTTACTGGTTTGAGCTGTCTTTTCAGTAGTTCCACCACTTCCTCGCATTGTTTTTCATTTTCGCAGCTAATAGTAATGTCATTGCTATCATCATATTCGCTAAATGTTCCATCTTCGTTCTGGATAAGCATAATTTCTTTGTCCTCTAACATCTTTCATTCCCCCTTATTCTTCCACACACTTTCGTCCATTCCCCCGCAAATCTCTTTTCCTCCAAGTCGTTTGGGAAAAACTTTGTTTTTTTGTTTTTGTTTCCTCTGTTTCTCAACTCCCTTTCTACGGCTTCAATTTTCCCTTTTGATTTGGGTGTTTTGCGTAGTTCGCTCATTGCTTCCCTTAGTTCCTGCTCTGTGCATTCCACCAAGAATGCAGCTCGGTCAAGGCTTGGTATTTCATATAGTTTTTTCGCTACTTTGTTTTGTATTTTATCAAAGTCTTCATCTTTTAGCCCGTATGGCATTTTTATCCCTCTTTTCTTAGTTGCTCTAAATCGTTATAGTCAATCATTCGCTCATACAAAACTGTTTCCCCACTATCCATTTTCACTTCAATAGCTAACGGTTTCCCTTTTAATTCTCCGTCAACAGTAATAAACGCGGCGCCGACAATAGCAACGGGTTTTTGTGCTGCTTTCCATTCCACTTTTTCTTCTACCGTCATTTTCTTTCCTTTCCCCTCCGGAATAAATCCAGAGGAATCAATGGCATATAGCTCCTCATGGAACCGTTAACGTGTTTCTGTAATGTGTATCTATCCTTAACCCCGGAGGGTGTCCAGCTTTAATATCTTACCCAGTCAAACGGCAATTTATTTACTAGCAGGCAAGCCGCGCCCTCCTTTCCTACCGCAAAAAGGCAATTTCGGCAATATTTATGCTCGTTGCAGTACTTCTTGAGTATTTTCGCCGCTTTTCTTGCTTCTGAGTCTCCTGTTTTTTTCATTACGCCACCTCCCTGATCGTGATGCCATACCGTTCAAGCATCAGCTTTCTCTTGATGATGTATTCCGGATTTTTTCTTGTGCGCGGGGATTTTACGTCCTCAACAACAATCTTTCCCTCTTTGTCTGTGTAGCGGAAATCTGCTGTATATGATACGGGGCGTTCTGTAGTGCCATCCTCTCGTTTCTGGCTGCCTATAAGGATGTATCTAGCCTGTCGCTCTAATCCTGTAATTTTCCCCGCTTCTTGCATCGCCGCCAGTTCTAAATAGCGATGCATTTCTTTTTTACTGTCAAACTTTCCGGCTGTCGTAAAAATCTTTTTATTTTTAAATTTGTTCACAGGTAATTCCTCCCAAATGTTTTGATAAATTCTTCCCTCGTTCCGTTGTTCTCCTCCCAGTACTTCTGCGCCAGCTCCTTGAGGTGCCTGTCTAGTGGTCCGTTGGGATTGCGATGCACTGCCTCGCCGCCGTTGGTATGGTGATTTAAACATAAATAAACTGTAAAACCATACTTTTCGGCTTGTTTTCTGTTGCTGCTGCCATATAAGACGTGATGCCTATGTAAATTTTGGGTTGTTTTGCAGAAAAAACACTCTTTTTTAGTTTGTAGTACGCTATTCATCGCTAGAATCCTCGCTTGTGAAATGATATTCCATTAAATCAGCAATCATTAGGTATTCTTTTGCTATTTTTCCGTTTCGTGTTTCTTTTACCTGTTTTCTAAATCCTTCCAAGTCTCCATGGAAACACCCGCAATTAACCATTATTTTTTTATTTTTGCCCCTATAAAAAGTTGTGCAGCGGAATTCTGTTCCGAAGCCCTGTACTAATGCATAATCTGCGTCGCCGGAAACCCTTGCGTTTCCGGAAACCCTTGCGTTGCCGGAAACCCATGCGTTGCCGGAAACCTCTGCGTTGCCGGAAACCCTTGCATCGCCGGACACCCACGCATTACCGTCTTGCGATACATTTTCCTCTTTCTCTACATATCCTCCAAGTTCTCCAGCTTTCACGTTTCCAAATTCAACCAGCGCTTTAATTCTAAATAATTTTTTTCCAAACATATTTGTGATAAATTCTGTTGTTAATTCAAATTTTTTCATTTCTCTTCTTCCTTTCTTGGCTTCCATTTTCCTAGTATTTGTTCCAATTTTCTTGGTGTTAGCGTTTCGATTCCTAAGTCTTCCGCTTCCTGTATTGTTCCTTTGATTAGCTCACTCATTTCCCGGCTGTCGTAGGTATGTGAGCCTCTCATGAGCCTGTAAAACACTACCTCTTTGCCTTTTTCTAGCCGCCGTCCTATCGCAACCGTGTGAACGTCCTCTTTTTTATACATGATATCGGTCGGAACATTGGTTTTTAAAACTGCTATGTCCCCTTTTATCAGCTCCGGCTGTCCGTATCTGCCTATCATCAAATTTTTGGCTTCTGCCTTACTCGTACCGACTTTCTCCGCTATTTTGGCGACCAAGACATGGAAATAGGCGTTTGCCGACAGGCTTCTTTTCTTGCGGAACGGTTTAATTATTATGGACAACTTTTCCAGCTTTTTCACGCCCTTTATAAACCGCTCCGCCTCGTTGATTTCCAGGGTAACTGTTATCTTTTTGCTAAAATAATCCACTGCTAAGTTTTTTATTTTTCCAGTTAAATCCATGCTATTTCAGTCCTAATTCCTTCATGGCTTCAGCATATTGTTGCTGTGTCGTCTGATACAGTGATTTTAAACCTCTTTGACTTGCCCATTCTTTAATCTGGACTTCTGTCATTCCTTTTTTTTGCATCAGATCATAGAGCCGTTTTGCTTCTTTCTCTGTGACAACCTCGTTGCGTTTATATTCGTCTGTATCCGCATCTTTGGAATCGTCCAGAAGAAACAAACTATTTAATGCGTATTTTCTCGCGTAGCTCGATGCTGACCCGGTAACTTGTGCTGCGTCCATCTTTTTTTTGCTTTCTTCCTCTCTGGCGTATGCTGTAGTGCAAAAACTGCCCTCACTTTCTATGTCTTTTAAAACCGCTGTCGCCTTTATGTAAAATCGGTTGCCCAGCATAATAACTTCGTCGTTTACGGCTAATATTAAGCCTTCCCTGTCCAATAAAGGCTTTACTGCCTCATAGATGTCCTCTAAGCTCCTGTAACTATAGCCGCCATACTCACTGTATTTACTCTTGGGCACCTTTAATTCTGCCTGAATTGTTTGTAACTTTGTGTAAACATCTCCCATCTTTCTTACCTCACAATCACGCTTTTTGAGGTCTCAATGTGTGCCCCCGTGACCTTTTTCCCGGCTTTAATCGCCTTTTTAATCGCTGTCTTGTCTGCCTGCGGCTCCGGAATCCTGATGTATTCCTCTGTCAGGCTGCCTAAGTCGTCAATAGTCACAGACTCGCTGCTCTTGTAGAATACGCTTACTCTTGCCGTTTTAAGCTTTTCGCCGTCAAGAACACGGGACAGATAGTCCTTGCACCTCTGTGCGGCGTTCTCGCAACTTCTACGGCGTTTCGCAAGCTTTTCTTCCTCCTCTTTGATTGCCTTTGCTTCTGCAGCATAATTCTTCACCGCCAGCGCGATTCCCTCCACTTTTTTGTCTCTCTCGATGTTGAGAGCCTCAAGTTTTTCGAGGTCAATAATTTCTCCTGTCTCCTCGTCTACGCAGTCCATGATTGCACTGTCAATCTCATATAGTGTCATTGCTCTAATTCCTCCTCATATCTCTCATATTCGTTGTAGTTCGCCGCGCCTCGTTTGATTGCTTTGTGTGCTGTTCTGCACTCGTATTCCGCCTCAAGGTGCTGTGTCTTTAAGTATTCTCTAGCCGGGTCAAATCCTCGTTCCATTTCCTGTCCCCCATGCCTCTTTAATAGCTTTGCTCAGTTCGTTGTAGCCTCTGGCGTATGCCTCTATCTTTTTCATGTCGTTGCTTCTTTCAACGCCAAGTCTAAACAGCTCAAGCATCCCTTGTGCTACCTCTTTGTCTTTGACAGCAATCGTGACTTCTGCCAGGATTACTCCTTTCCCTGTTACTTCGTCGTCGTATTCCTTCGCCGGAAATCCAACCGCATTAATCATTGTGTTATTCATAGCCTAACCTCTCTTTCTTCTCTGCTATCCAATCCCCCAACGCTCCACTACATTGTTCCGGGGTATAATTTTTATTATCCTGCTCTAACCGCCCAACTATTTCTCCCAGTGTGGGTAGTTCTGGTACTGTTTCTTTCTGTTCTATCGCTCCCGCCACCTGTATCATCTCTTGGAGTTTCGGTGGGTACTTGTCTATCTCCTTTTGTCTTTCTAACGCCGCTCTGTAGCTTCTGAGGAAGTTTGACTGTATGACCGTCTGAAAGTCCGCTGAATCTACTACCGCCCAGTCATGGAGCGTCTGTGGCGTTCCTACTGCCTTTTGCAACGTAGGGGGCAGTTTATCAAACTCCTCTCTGTAACCGTAAATCCCATTACTGCACGCCTTTGTCACTGTTGCCCATGCTTCCTGCTCACTCAGGTAGCTGCTTTCTGCCTTGAGCTTACTGGCACACTCCAAAATATCTGCCGGTGTTGGCGGAAACTTGCCGGTTGTCATGTACATCTGTGCTGCCACGCTTATTGTCTGGTAGTCGTTGTTCTTGCCTACCAGGCGGTACCACATGTCTAACGCCTGCTCGTTGGGGACAAATCCCGGAGCCGTGTAGACGGTCTTTAGTGCGGCTACGATTTTAGAAAACTCCGAAATCGTCATACATTCCGCCTCCCTCCTGTTCTTTCTGTGCTGCCCAGTGCTGTATATCTCCGTACAGTCGGTCGTTAATGTTCTTCGTGCTGTCGTTACCTGTTTTCAGTTCGAAAAGACCTAGCCACTCTTTATCCAATGACTGGTCTATAATCTGTTTCATCAGTCCAACATCACCGCCAGATAATTCATGCAACTTTTTGAGTAATGCTTTCAAGGCTCTATCCGTCCGAACTGGTTTTCTAATCTTCTTCCGCATGGAAAGAAATTCCAGAAATTTATTGTTTAGTTCCTCGTCCTCAAAGTATCTCGCAGGCGTGCCTTTATCTTTAGTATTATTACTAGTATTATTATTAGTATTATATATATTAGTATTATTGGTGGTCATTTTGACTATACCCCCATGGTCATTTTGACTATACCCCATGGTCATTTTGACTATACCCCCGTGGTCATTTTGACTATACCCTGTGGTCATTTTGTCTATAGGGGTGTCAGCTTTTTCATGAGCCATATAACGGTTAAATTTCACGCCACTAATCTCCTCTACTCTCTTTTCAACTATTCCTCGGTCTACAAGATTTTCAATGCTTCTTTGTGCAGTTCTTTTTGACACACCAAGAAATTCGGAAATATATTTCAATGACCCCTTAAATTCTGATTCACCATCCTGCGAAAAGCCGTAAATAAGGGCATATGTGAGAAGCTCGTTCCCTCTTAACTGCAAATTTGTTATCATCCAATCTTGAATAACGATATATGCCATGTCTACCTCCTATCTTGACAAATTGCCAAGTCTTTTGTAAAATCTAGTTATGTTTTATTTAGCAAGAGCTTAATGGTAGGGCTCTTCCTTTTTTACTTCGTGTTCTACGCCGTCTTTATCGGTGTAAAACACTTTGTCATACTCTACACCTTGTTGTCGTCCTAAAAGGGTGTAGAGTAGTCTAGCAACATACTCTGGTCTCGGAGGTTCATTCATTTTTTTACTCCTCTCTTTTCGTAAGTTCCTGACATTGCAAGAATTTATTAATAAAATATTGCTGTCCTTTACCCGTGACTTTAGTTGTCTTGGTGATGATATTTTCACCCGCTCCGTTAATGTAGGAGCCTTCCTTGATTTCAAACAATCCAAGCTCCATACCTTTCTGGGCTGGCATGTTTCTGCTTGACCCACGTTTGAGTAGAAAGCCATTTTCACGCATCCAAGAAAACAATCTTCGTTGTCCGATTTCGATGCCATTCTGTTTTAACAGCTTCGCAAGCTCACCAATCAAAATTGAGGTCTGGCTTGCTGAAACGGCATCTGCAAACACTTCTTTTGGTCGCATACGCTCAACGCTTTCAAGCAAAACTGCATTGTCAGCTTTTAAAGATTCAATGGTTTTGTCAGCCATTCTTAAGGCTCTGGCAAAAACCTGTTCTGGCGTGTTCCATGCTTTCTCAAGGTCGAGAAAATATTGACGAATCTGTTTTCCTTCTGGTGTCCTCTGAATCATGCAAATCTGTTTCGCCATATCTACAGAAATTTGATAATCTGTTATAGCTCTCTTTACCTTACGCACTCCTTCTATTTGAACTTGCTCAATTTTGAGTAAGTTGAAATCTATGCCATTTTGAAAGCCGTATTCGCACATTCTTGAAAACCAATCATTAAATTTTGTTTTAATATTCAACGATTCGTGCAAATCTCTTGCGGAAACAGTTGGCTGCTCCGCATCATAGTTAACAGGAATTAAATTATTCATCTAGTCACCGTCCTTAATTACATCTACATCACCCGATGTTATCACTGTGCCGTCGTTGCAAACAGTAACCCTTCCACGCTCAAATAAATTCGCACCAAAGAAATAAGTTACTATGTAAAGAAGTTTGCCATTGTGAAATGCAGCCACGGCTGCTCTCTTATTATCTCTGTATAGATTTCTTGTTTCCATCTGGTCACCTTCCTTTTTTGTTGAATCAAATTCAACATTTTAGTTAAAAAAAATAGCGTCCCTCTCTTTCTTAGTCAACCTAAGAATATTTGTTAATGCTACAATTTCCGAAGCTCTGAAATCAGGTTTATTCATTCTGTTATAGAAAGACTCTCTAGTCATGCCCATTTTTCTAGCTACAAAAGAAATACTCATTCCAGAATCTTCTATCTTTTTTCTAAGTGCCTTAACGTCTGCCAAGGTATCACTCCTTTCTTTTTTTTGTTTGCGTGATTTCCTTTCACGCTCTTACTATACCACGTTGTTGAATTTGTGTCAACACTTTTAAATAAAAATGTTGATTTATTTTCACACTTATGCTATATTAAGAATCGTAGAAAGGAGGAAAAATGATACAATTATACAAGAACATCAAGGAACGTCGTGTACAAATCGGAATGTCTCAAGATGAACTAGCAAAAAAAACAGGGTACACGAGTCGCTCATCTATTGCCAAAATCGAAAAAGGCGAAGTTGATTTGCAACAATCAAAAATCGAGCTGTTTGCGAAAGCTTTAGGTGTTAGTCAGCCAGAGTTAATGGGCTGGGAAGAAAACGCAACAGTAGAAAACGCCGAATTACTTGCCGAGATAGCAATGGACTTTGAGTTATTAGGATACGCAAAAAAAATACTACGTATGGAATGCAGCCGCAAATATAAAGTTTACGGCTACATTGACAGAATAACAGAGGAATAACTAAGGTGTGGGGACTAGCACCCCCACTCCTTTTTTAATTTGTTTGCAAACGCAAAAACAAATTTACAAAAATGTTCGTCGTTACAATTTTCAATCAGTTCAATTAA
>ENA-OOYV01002218-OOYV01002218.1-human-gut-metagenome-genome-assembly--contig:-NODE-2218-length-10124-cov-3.462211_pt1 | contig 10124 bp, 7 predicted proteins | sample MGYA00241704_ERZ501380 | MGnify/ENA primary metagenome ERZ501380 (study PRJEB25962, sample SAMEA2042984) | human gut metagenome | biome: human gut; feature: human-associated habitat; material: faeces...
GCAGCTGCCGCACCTCGCTCGCCGTATCGGTACTTAGAATTATGCGGTATTGCCCTAATAAAAACAACAGGAACATTGCAATGTACAGCAGTGTTCCTGTTGTTTTTTATGCCGAAGTTTATTGCGCATGGCGGGGTGTCACTATGTATCATTACATGTGTCTTGACACGTGTAATGAACGGTGCTATACTGTCAAAGTTGGAATTACAGAAGAAACCGAGGAAACCACATGAAAATGGCTAATATGGATGACTATTTTGACGTAGTCATCGTCGGCACCGGCGCTGCGGGCCTTTACTGCGCCCTGAATCTGCCTGCGCGGTACCGCATTCTTCTGCTTGCAAAGCAGAAAGCGGACGAGAGCGACTCCTTCCTTGCGCAGGGCGGCATTTGTATGCAGCATGGCGAGGCAGACTACCGCCCCTTTTTTGATGATACGATGCGGGCAGGCCATTACGAGAACAACCCCGCCACAGTAGACCTGATGATTCGTTCCTCTAACTCGATCATCCGGGATCTGGTGCGCCGCGGCGTCCGCTTTGCGAGGGATGACCACGGGGCTCTGCGCTTTACCCGGGAGGGAGCGCACTCCCGCCCGCGCATTCTGTTCCATGAGGATATTACCGGCCACGAGATCACCCAGACCCTGCTGAACGAGGTCCTGCGCTGCGAAAACATCGAACTGCGCGAGCATACGACTCTGCTGGATTTCTTCGCCGATGCCTCGGCCTGCGGCGGTGTCATTGCTGCCGGCCCGGACGGCGAACCGCGAGCCATCGGGGCAGGGGCGGTGGTGCTGGCCTGCGGCGGCATCGGCGGGTTGTATAAAAACTCCACCAACTTCCCCCACATCACGGGGGATGCCATCGCCATGGCCCTGCGCCACGGCGTTGCCTGTAAGCACCTGGACTATATCCAGATCCACCCCACGACTTTGTACAGCCACCGAAAAGGCCGTCGCTTTCTGATTTCGGAATCGGTTCGCGGGGAGGGCGCGCTGCTGCTGGATAAAAACGGGAACCGCTTTACCAACGAATTGCAGCCCCGCGACGTGGTGAGCGCAGCGATCCGCGCACAGATGGAAAAGGACAGCACCGACCATGTGTGGGAGGATATGCGCCCCATCGGTGAGGCGGCTATCCGTGAGCATTTCCCCAACATTCTGGAGCGCTGCGAGGAGGAGGGGTACGACCCCATCCATGAACCGATCCCCGTTGTACCGGCCCAGCATTATTTTATGGGCGGCATCACGGCGGACCTGAGCAGCCGCACAGCACTGCCCCGGCTGTACGCCTGCGGCGAGACCTGCTGCAACGGTGTGCATGGACGCAATCGGCTGGCCAGCAATTCCCTGCTGGAATCTTTGGTCTTTGCACAGCGCGCGGCAGATGATATACTATACGGAGAACCGCCTGTCTTTACAGGCGATAAGCCCGATTTGGCCCCATACCGTGAACAGGAACCGCTGTTTGCCGCGTATCGGCAGGAGGTTCTGACCGCTATTGAGAGGAGTAAAAACCATGAATGAGATCACCCAGCTGCTGCATATAGACCCGCTGCTGCTGCAAGCGCTGCGGGAGGATATTCCGGAGGAGGATGTTTCCACAAACGCCGTCATGCCCCACGCCTGCCCCGGCACCGTGGATCTGATTGCCAAGGAGGACGGCATTGTTGCCGGTCTGGCGGTCTATGCCCGCGTCTTTACGCTGCTGGACCCCGGCGCCAAGGTGGAATTCTTCTGCCGGGACGGCGATACCGTACAGCCCGGCCAGAAGCTGGCCGTTGTTACGGGCGATATACGCGCCCTGCTTTCCGGTGAGCGCGTTGCGCTGAACTACCTGCAGCGAATGAGCGGTATTGCCACCTATACCCATCAGCTGTCTGCCCTGCTGGAAGGTACCGGCATCACCCTGTTGGACACCCGTAAGACCAGCCCCAACAACCGCATTTTTGAAAAGTACGCTGTCCGCGTTGGCGGCGGCAGCAACCACCGCACCGGCCTGTCCGACGGCGTTCTGCTGAAGGATAACCACATCGGCGCTGCCGGCGGCGTGGCGAAGGCTGTCAAGATGGCCCGGCAGTATGCGTCTTTCGTCCGCAAGATCGAGGTGGAGGTTGAAACGCTGGAACAGGTCAAAGAGGCCGTGGAAGCCGGTGCGGATATCATCATGCTGGATAACATGAGCGACGAGGATATGCGCAAGGCTGTGACTTTGATTGCAGGCCGCGCCAAGACCGAGTGCTCCGGCAATGTCACGCGGGAAAACATTGCCCGTCTGCGGGACATTGGCATTGACTATGTGTCCAGCGGCGCCCTGACCCATTCGGCCCCCATTCTGGATCTTTCCATGAAGCATCTGCGCCCTCTGACCGCGGAGGAGGCCTGATATGACCACCGCAGAGCGCCGCGCCGCCATTTTGCAGCAGCTTGCCCATGCCGGAGCGCCTATTGCCGCCCGCACGCTGGCTACCCATTACGGCGTCAGCCGTCAGGTCATCGTGCAGGATCTGGCGGTCATACGGGCATCACACCCCGGGATCATTTCTACTGCACGCGGCTATGTGCTGGAGCAGCCTGATCAGCCCGCCGGCTGCACACGGGAGTTCAAAGTGCGCCACACACCTGACCGAACCGGGCAGGAGCTGAACCTGATTGTGGACTGTGGCGGCCGGGTCAAGAATATCAGCATCAGCCACCGGGTCTATGGCCGTATCACCGCTGAGATGGACATCCGTTCCCGGCAGGACGTGCGGGAATTTCTGCAATCGTTTGAGGACAGTTCCTCCACGGTGCTGTCTACCGCCACCGACGGCTACCACTATCATCTGGTGGAGGCAACTACCCCGGACAGGCTGAACCTGATCGAAAAAGAACTGAAAGAGCACGGTTTTCTGGCTCCGCTGCAACCGTGGGAGCATTGAAGAAAGAAAACGAGGCATAATTATGACTGTCCATGAACTGCAGCAGGAGATCCTGCGCCTGAAACGGGAAAAGAATATCTGCATCCTGGCCCATGCCTACCAGAGCCAGCCTGTGCTGGAAGTCGCCGATTACACCGGCGATTCCTACGGGTTGAGCGTGCAGGCGGCCAAAACCAACGCTGACGGGGTCATCATGTGCGGTGTGCGCTTCATGGCCGAGACCTGCAAAATTTTAAGCCCGGAGAAAACCGTCTGGCTGGCCAACCCCATGGCGGGCTGCCCTATGGCCGAGCAGCTTGATCTGCCGACCTTGCAGGAATTGAAAAAGCAGTACCCAGGCTACGCCGTTGTGGCGTACATCAATACAACTTCGGAGCTGAAAACGGCCTGCGATGTCTGTGTGACGTCCTCCAGCGCGTTGAAAATTTGCAGTGCGCTGGAAAACGATAAGATTCTGTTCATCCCAGATCCCAATTTGGGCAGCTATGTAGCAAAGCAGCTGCCGGAAAAGCAGTTTGCCTTTTACCACGGCGGCTGCCCGCGCCATATCGTATGTTCGGCAGCCACCGTTCCTTCACGTACCCCGTACCCGCGCTGCCCACCCGGAGGCGCTGCTTCTGGTTCATCCCGAATGCCGCCCCGAGGTCGTGGAGCAGGCTGATTATGTTGGCTCTACCACCGGCATTATGGCTTATGCAGAAAAGTCCGATGCCAAAGAGTTCATCATCGGCACGGAAAACAGCATCGTAGAGCACCTCTCCTATGTTTGCCCGGAAAAGCGGTTCTATCCGCTGGCCGTGCAGCTTACCTGCATGAACATGAAACTGACCACCCTGATGGACATTTACCATTGCCTGCAGGGCAGCGACGGTGAGGAAATCACCCTGCCGCAGGACGTCATGCAGGGAGCCGGGCGCTGCATCCGCCGTATGGTGGAGCTGGGCGGCTGACAGATTGCGCATGAAAAAAGCATATACAGCATCGCGTTGCGAACCGCCGAGAGGCCGTTCGCCATAAACGCAGCTGTATATGCTTTTTACTTTGCCGTACAGATCCTTTGTACGCTATTTAAACACGATCACGAATTCTGTTTGAAAACTTTATCCAGTGTTCCCATCAGGATGTTCACATCAATCGGTTTTGCAATATGTGCATTCATCCCTGCTTTGAATGCTTTTTGGCGGTCTTCCTCAAAAGCGTTGGCTGTCATGGCCACAATGGGAATGTTTGCCTTTTTATTGCTGCTCAATGTACGGATCTCCCGGGTGGCGGTGTATCCGTCCATTTTGGGCATCTGAATATCCATCAGGATCAGATCATACTCATCCTCCGCAGCCTCGTTCATTCTGGCCACGGCATCCGTGCCGTCCTCAACGGCGTCCACTTTCAGTCCGGCTTCTTCCAGAATGGCCGTTGCAATCTCGCGGTTCAGTTCGTTATCCTCGACCAACAGCACCTTTTTGCCCGTATAGTCGCCGTGCTTGGGCAGAAGGGGCTGCCTGCCCGACACCACTTTGTGTGTCAGTGCATCGCGCAGTTCCGACATAAACAACGGTTTGGAAACAAACGCCGTGACACCGGCCTGCCGGGCCTCGTCCTCAATGTCGGCCCAATCGTAGGCCGTCAATATGATGATCGGCGTGCCGGGTTCGATTACTTTGCGGATCCTGCGCACCGTCTCAATGCCGTTCATATCCGGCATCAGCCAGTCAATGATGTAAACCTTGAACCCCGCACCCTGATTGTGCGCCTCCATCGCGCGCAGGATGGCTTCCTTGCCGGAGGTCGTCCAGTCGGCTTCCATCTCAATTTCCCGCAGCATTTTGCTTACGCTCATGCAGGTCTGTGCATCATCATCCACAACCAGTGCACGGGTGCCTTTCAGGCCCGGAATCGGCGGATATTTCACCGATTCCGTACAAACCTTGCAGTCCAGGGTGACCGTAAACTCGCTGCCCTTTCCCTGCTCGCTCTTGACGGCGATGGTTCCGCCCATCATATCTACGATGTTTTTCGAGATGGCCATGCCAAGGCCCGTACCCTGAATGCCGCTTCTTGTCGCAGTCTGTTCCCGTGAAAAAGAGTCGAAAACGTGCGCCTGGAAGTCCTTCGACATACCGATACCGTTATCTTTCACGCTGAAAACAAAGGTCGCATACCCACTGCGGGCAGACGGCTTTTCTTCAACGCGGATATTGATGGTACCGCCCGCCGGTGTAAACTTGACAGCGTTGCCCACGATGTTGAGCAGGACCTGATTCAGGCGCAGCTTATCGGTGATAATATCCTCGTGGTGCACATCCTGCGTGTCGATGTAAAGGTCAAGCTGTTTGGCGCTGATATTGCCTTGAATGATCGTGCGCAGGTCGTGCAGCACATCGGGCAGGTGGACTTCTGTGTTGTCCAGTTTGACTGTGCCGCTTTCGATACGGCTCATATCCAGAATATCGTTGATCAGACTGAGCAGATGCTGGCCCGATACGCTGATTTTCTTCAGATACTCTTTGACGAGGTCAATGTTATCAATATGCGCCGTGGCAAGGGCCGTAAACCCGATAATGGCATTCATCGGGGTGCGAATATCGTGCGACATACTGTTCAGGAACACCGTCTTGGCCTTATTGGCGTGTTCCGCCGCCGCCAGTGCATCGCGCAGGGCATCCTCCTGCTTTTGCTCCCGCCGCTTTTCCTCGGTAGCGTCGCGGGTAGCAACCAATACGGCTGTTACGTTGCCGTCCGCGTCTTTTCGCTGCGGTGTGATCAGCGTAAGGATCCATTTTCTGTCGACAGTCTGAGACGCAAGAGCTAAAGAGGTGTGACCCTTCAGACGTTCGGCCATTGTCGTCATGTCCGCAAAGGCGAGATACTCCTCACGGTATGGCTCCGCGATAATTTTCTCGATTTGCTCCTGCTGTACGGATCGTTTCAGTGCAAAGTGCTTCTGCTTCTTGACCGTATCGGACGCGTTCTTGACAATTTCAACGGTGTTTTTCTTCAAGTCCACCAGTGAAATGGACGTATACGCCGTGCCAAGCGCTGTGATGATTCCGGTACGTTTCTGGTGCTGCCGCAGCGCGTCTTTTTCCATTTTGGTCTGCCACAGCAGTGCCATTAAAAAGACCATTACGGCTATGGCCAGATAGGATGCACAGACAATGTTGCGCGTCATGAACACCTGAGATGCCGGGAAAAACACAAAGAGCGCATAGTTCTCGGTATTTTCCCGGCTGCCGTACCAGACGCCCTGATTGCCGTTCAGGCGCACAATGCCATCCTCCGCAGCATCGAAGGTTCCGTTATATAATTCCTGGCAGTCCTCTATTGCCTTGTTTACCTGTTTGCTGCTGTTGCTGCTGATGACCCTGCCGTTCTCCGTGATCGTAGCGATGCCGCCAAGCTCTAACGGAAAATCTTTCAACAGGGAATCTACCGTCAAATCCCCAATATCCTCATTGTCCTTCTGTATATAGGTAATCAGGATACCTGGTGCATCCGCGCGTGCCACCGCGGCAAAATCATAGAGTATCCCATTTTCTTCCAGACGGGTCGAGTATGTCTTTTTTGGATAGTCAACGATATTGTGTACATAGGGGCTGTCGATCAGCTTCTCCCACAGCGGCATGGCGTTGCCGCCCTTTGTGGTCTGCATGACAACATTCAGGTTTTCATCTAATACAAGCGCACCGGTCAGACGCTGTTCCTCTGCAAAAGAGTCCAGGTCCTGCGTGCCGAAACCCTCCTTCAGCGCCATTTCGTTGCCAAGGCTTACCGTTTTATCCAGCAGGCGGACAAGGCTTTTCACGCGGTCGTTGGCCGCATCAGTCTCGTACTGCTCTAAGCGGATCTTTACAAAACCAATCGTTTCATCCAATGTATGACGCAGTGCAATTCGGTTCAGATTCGTGAATGTGATCCAAAGTACAATGCCGAACGCAACTAACACAAGCAAAAACAGTCTTTTTTTGCCGGACTGCTTTTTCTCATTCATTTTCCCTGTTCCCCCCACACAGTTTTCTCTGCATCAAGTCCGAATTTTTCTGCAACGCGGCCAATCGTTCCGTCCTGCTTCATATCTTCCAGAGTTTGGGTCAGCTGCACAGCCAAATCCTCATGGGTGTCCTTTGCGAAGGCAACACCAAGTTCGGAACTGTAAGGACTCTCTGCCAGCACACGGTAACTGCTTTCATCCAGATTTGTCAACTTGGCTACCAGTGCTTCATGGCCCGCGACGGCATCTACATAGCCTTTGCGCAGTGCCGCAAACATATCCTCTGTCGTCTCAAAGCTGTTGACTTGCTTGACCTCGGGCAGCAAAGAGGAAATTTCGCCGAGAAACAGTGACTCTGCCTTTGTGGTTGCCTGTACGCCGATGCGCTTACCGGCCAGATCGGACAGCGACTGGATATCGCTGTCCGCACGAACAGCCACGACCTGACGGCTGTACATATACGGACCGGCCCATTGGTACTTGGTTTCCCGCCCGCTCATGCTGAAGCATGACCAGATACAGTCGATCGTTCCGTCGCTGAGAAGGTTGTCTTTGTCCGGCCATGAAATCGTCCGGAATTCCGGCGTATAGCCAAGTCGTGAAAACGCTTCCGTCGCCAGTTCCACGTCGATGCCGGCAAACTGCCCGTTCCTGTCCAGATAGCTGTAAGGGTCAAACACATCAATGCCGACCACAATCGTCTGCGGCGCAGTCTCTGCCGCAGAGTGCGGCTGTGCGGAACAGGCGCACAGACCTGCCATAAAAAGCATAGCCAAAGCCATAAGCAGACCATACACTTTTGCCCTGCTCATTGACGTTTTTCCTGTGTGGTGATGCCTGTTTGAAAAATGGAACATGCGCTTCCCTTCCTTATTATATAGGTTGTACACCGCTTGCCGCCGAACCCTGTCGGACGCAGTAAGCCATGAAGTAAACTATATTATAACTTTTCCAAGTTGGAATTTTATCATACTACGGACATTATTGCAAGTGCTTTGCCTTGTCTTTGACTTACAGTTTACCACATTTATACAATATCCGACGATAACTCCAAAAGGCGGTTTCAGCTATTGAAAAAATCTGGCAGAAGTGCTATAACAAGGATGGATTACAGTAAATTGAGAGAGATGACATGTATGTATTCCATCTTCCGTGATTTGGCAATTATTATTCTGAGCGCCAAGTTTTTTGGCCTGGTTGCCCGCAAGTGCAAGGCCCCGCAGGTGGTCGGTGAAATTCTCGCCGGTCTGCTGATTGGGCCCTGTCTGCTCAATCTGGTGCAGATCAACGACACGATCTCCGTTTTTGCTGAAATCGGTGTTGTGCTGCTGATGTTTTCCACAGGACTTGGCACCAACCTGAAAGAACTGATGCGGGCCGGGCCTATTGCCACGCTGATTGCCTGCATCGGTGTGCTTGTACCGTTGATGGGCGGCACGCTGCTCTACAGCGCATTCTACGGCTTTTCGGCAATCGGCAGCCCGGAATTCTTCCGCGCATTGTTTATCGGCACGATTATGACCGCAACCAGCGTGTCCATCACGGTGGCAACGCTGCAGGAGTTGGGCCACTTAAAGAGCTTCCTTGGCACTACCATTGTCAGCGCTGCCGTCATTGATGATGTCATCGGCATTATCGTGCTGACCTGTGTGCTGGGTGCCAGCTCCGGTGATGGCACCGGCATCGGCGGCGTGCTGGTCCAGACCGCGCTGTTCTTTCTGGTTGCCGTTGGTATCGGCTATATGTTCCACTGCGCCATGAAGTGGCTGGATTCCCGCAATCCCCATACGCAGCGCATAACGATTGCCAGCCTTGCATTCTGCTTTGCAATGGCCTATATTGCCGAGAAATACTTTGGCATTGCGGATATTACTGGCGCTTACATTGCCGGTATCGTTCTCTGTACGCTGCACGACGCCGCTTATGTGGAGCGCCGGGTCGACATCAGCAACTATGTGATTTTTGCGCCGATTTTCTTTGTCAGCATCGGTTTAAAGACCGACATCAGCGGACTGACGCCGGAGATTCTGCTGTTCAGTGTTTGCTTCGTTCTCGTTGCCCTGCTGGCAAAAATCATCGGCTGCGGACTGGCGGCCAGAGCCTGCCGTTTCAACTTGGGAGACTCTCTTAAAGTCGGTGTCGGCATGATGACCCGCGGCGAGGTCGCCTTGATCGTGGCCCAGAAGGGCCTTGAGGTCGGTGTTGTCGAGCCTGTTTATTTTACGGCGGTCATCCTTTTGATCGTGGTTTCCAGCGTCGCCACGCCGCTGGCGCTGAAAGCGCTGTTCACGAAAATGCCCCCTGTCCCCCATCCAAGCGAAGCAAAGGAGTGACCGCTGCATAACCCCTGCCTGTCAGCCAATGCCGGTGCCGGATGACCCATAATGAAAGAAAAGCCCTGAAGGCAGGCTTAAAAGTGAGAAGCTGCTCATTCCCTACGGAGTGAGCAGCTTCTTTTGTGGCAAAATATGCGAAAATGCGAGATAATACGGCGCAGCAACGGCCTGCCGGTGGGCGCTTTGCAGTTATCGCAGCTTATTTTCCCAGCCGACATTTGAAATCTGTATATCCGAACGTCACGATTTTCCGCGTAGTGCCGTCGGGCTTGCGGGCGTAAATACCGGGCAGGGGCATACCGTTGAAGGTGTTGTTCTTGCAGGTGGTGTAAATGGCCATATCGCCGAACACCAGCAGATCTCCCACGGCAGGCACAGCGTCAAAGCTGTAATCACCGATGACATCTCCCGCAAGGCAGGTCGGCCCGGCCAACCGCACAGTGCAGGGCTTTTCGCCGGGTTCCCCTGCCCCTAGCAGCGGCGGGCGGTAGGGCATCTCGATCACGTCTGGTGTATGGCAGGCGGCGCTGGCATCCAAGATGGCAATCGTCGTATCGCCGTTTTGCACCACGTCCAGCACGCGGGTCAAGAGATATCCTGCGTTCAGGGCGCAGGCCTCGCCGGGTTCCAGATAAACCGTCACGCCCCAGTCATTCCGGGCGCGGCGGATACATTTTTCCAAAGTGGCCATGTCGTAGCCGGGGCGGGTGATGTGATGCCCGCCTCCGAAGTTCAGCCACTTCATTTTTGGCAGCAAATCGCCGAATTTCTCTGCCACTGCGTCCAGCGTCACGGCCAGCGCATCGGCGTCCTGCTCACATAAAGTGTGAAAGTGCAGGCCGTCCAACAGCCCGGGCAGGGCAGAATTTTCTGCCGCT
>ENA-OOYV01002226-OOYV01002226.1-human-gut-metagenome-genome-assembly--contig:-NODE-2226-length-10091-cov-1.732065_pt1 | contig 10091 bp, 8 predicted proteins | sample MGYA00241704_ERZ501380 | MGnify/ENA primary metagenome ERZ501380 (study PRJEB25962, sample SAMEA2042984) | human gut metagenome | biome: human gut; feature: human-associated habitat; material: faeces...
GTCGGCGTTTTCCGTCAGTCGCCCGGCCCATTCGGCATAAGCGCCGTTTTCTCCGGGCGTTTCCTCACCCGTACATGGGGAAACCGTCTGATATGTTCCGTTTTGCAGGTCAATTCGCAAAACCGCATCAAATACAATCCGTGCCTGCTCCGGCAGCATCTGCATTTCGGTCATCCGGCCGGTCCCCCTCTCTTTCAGGTCAAAAAACGCTCTCCGGCGCCATATGGTCAGCAGCGGGCTGCGGTTTTTCGCCACAGCCCGCTATTTTCATCCTATCATCCGTTCAATGCCTTTTCCAGCATCTCACGCATTATATTGGGGTTGCCCTTCCCCTTGGAGGCTCTCATGCACTGCCCCACAAGGAAGCCCAGCGCATTGGTCTTGCCGCCGCGGTAATCCTCAACCACCTTGGGGTTCGCCGCCAGAATATCCCTGACCACCTGCTCCAGCGCAGCGGTATCGTTCATTTGGCGCAGCCCCTTCTCCTCCACCACATCGGCAGCGGTCTTATCGGAGAAGATAATCTCCTCCAGCACCGTTTTACCGGCGGTGGTGGAAATCTCGCCCTTTTCGATCATCGCAAGCATCTCCGCCAGCTTTTCGGCCGAAAGACTGGTATCGGCCAGCGTCAGGTTCTTCTCATTGATGATGCGGGTGATATCGCCCAGCAGCCAGTTGCTGATGTTCTTGGGCTGGCAGCTGCCCAGTGCGGCGACCGCCTCAAAATAATCCGCCTTATCGGGATTTTCCGCCATCAGGTTGGCATCAAAATAGGGCAGCTTATACTGCTTCATCAGCCGCAGCAGCTTATCGTTTGGCAGCTCGGGGATGCTCGCCTTGAGCTCTGCCAGACGGCTTTCCTCTACATAAACGGTCTTGAGGTCAGGCTCGGGGAAATAGCGGTAATCCTGGGCGTCCTCCTTGGAACGCAGCAGGATATTCTTCCCGGCAATATCGTCCCAGCGGCGGGTCTCCTGGTGGATCTCTCCCCCGTTTTCCAGTATTTCGATCTGCCGGGCCGCCTCATATTCGATCGCCCGGACGGTGGCGGAAAAGCTGTTGACATTCTTCATCTCCACACGGGTGCCGAATTCGGTGCTGCCCTCGGGGCGTACCGAGACATTGACATCGCAGCGGATCGAGCCCTCCTGCATCTTGCAGTCGGAAATACCGAGATACTGCAAGGTCGCCTTGATGGTATCCAGGTAGGCCTTTGCCTCGGCGGAGGAGCGCATATCCGGCTCGGAAACGATCTCGATCAGCGGTACGCCGCAGCGGTTGAAGTCCACCAGGCTGCCCGCAAAATCATCGGAATGGATGAGCTTGCCGGCATCCTCCTCAATGTGGATGCGGGTCACGCCGATGCGCTTGGTATGCCCCTCCTCATCCACAATGGCGTCGATATAGCCGTTTTCGCACAGCGGAATGTCAAACTGGGAGATCTGATACGCCTTGGGCAGGTCGGGGTAAAAATAGTTCTTTCTGTCCATCTTGCAGATATTATTGATGCTACAATGCAGGGCATAGCCCATCCGCACGGCATAGTCCACCACACTCTTATTCAGGGTGGGCAGGGTGCCGGGCATACCGGTACAAATGGGACAGCAGTTGGAATTGACCATGGAGCCGAAGGAGTTTTTGCATCCGCAGTAAATTTTAGTCTTGGTATTCAGCTCCGCATGAACCTCCAGACCGACAACGATTTCGTATTTCATGTTGCGTCCCCTCCCTTACACCACACTGGCGACCCGGCACAGCCCGCCGCGCATGGTCTCAAATTCCTTGGCAATGCCCAGCAGCTTTTCCTCCGAGAAATGCGGCCCGATGAGCTGCATTCCCACCGGCATCTCATGGTCCATGCCGATCGGCAGCGAAAGCGCAGGCAGCCCTGCAATATTCACCGTGATGGTGCAAACATCGCTGGCGTACATCTTTAGGGGGTCATGCACATTCTCCCCGATCTTAAACGCAGCGGTGGGGGCGGTCGGCGTCACGATGACATCGCACATCTTAAAGGCTTCATCGTATTCGGCACGTACCTTCTGCTGGAACAGCTTGGCTTTCTTATAGTAGGCGTCATAATAGCCGGAGGACAGCACAAAGGTCCCCAGCATAATGCGGCGCTTTACCTCATCGCCAAAGCCCTCACTGCGGGTCTTTTCGTACATATCATTGAGGTCGGTATAGTTTTCGGCACGGAATCCGTACTTCACCCCGTCGAAGCGGGAAAGATTGGAGGATGCCTCCGCCGAGGAAATGATATAGTAGGCAGAAAGGCCGTAATCGGTACTGGGCAGACTGATATCCACCACCTTGGCGCCGCGGGCCTCCAGCGTGCGGATAACCTGCCAAATGGAGGCGCCCACCGCTACATCGGCATGCTTATAGAATTCCCGCGGCATACCGATGCGCAGCCCGGAAAAGTCATAGCCCAGCCCTTCGGCGGTCTTGGGATATCGGGTCGGCATGGTGGTCGCGTCATAGGGGTCCTGCCCGCTGATGGTATAAAACAGGTTCGCCACATCCTCCACGCTGCGTCCCATCGGGCCGATCTGGTCAAGAGAGGAGGCAAACGCCACCAGCCCGTAACGGGAAACCGCCCCGTAGGTGGGCTTCAGTCCGATGATCCCGCAGTAGGCCGCAGGCTCACGGATCGAACCGCCGGTATCGCTGCCCAGGGACATCACCGCTTCTCCCGCGGCCACCGCCGCTGCGGAGCCGCCGGAGGAGCCGCCCGGGACCTTATCCAGCCCGTGGGGGTTGTGGGTAATGTGGAACGCCGAATTCTCACAGGAGGAGCCCATGGCGAATTCGTCCATATTCAATTTGCCGGTCATAACAAAGTCCGCCGCCTTCAGCTTGGTGATGACCGTTGCATCATAGGGCGGCACAAAGTTCTCCAGCATCCGGCTGGCGCAGGTGGTTTTAATATCCTTGGTGCAGATATTATCCTTGATACCGATGGGAATACCGGCAAGGGGATGAATCTCCTCCCCTGCGGCGATCTTCTTATCCACCGCTTCGGCGGCCTTTATCGCTTCCTCGGGGGTCGGCGTAATGTACGCCCCGATGCCGTTTTCCACCTTGGAGATCCGAGCATATACATCCTCGGCCACTTCCGCCGCCGAGACCTTTTTCTCTTTCATCAGTCGGTGCAGCTCGCCGCCGGTCATTTTAAACAGTTCCATGTTGTCCTTTTCCTTTCCCTCATTTTCAGCCCACGGTCTTGGGCACAACCACACAGCCGGCCGCTACCTGCGGGGCGTTCTTCAGCACTTCCTCACGCGGCAGCGAAGGCTCCACCACATCCTCCCGCAAGGCCATGGCGTCCTCCACCTTGGGGGAAAGGTCTCCTGCTTCCATTTCGGGCAGCTGCTCCACCATATCGATGATATTCTGCATATCCTTCTGGAATTTTTCCTCCCGCTCCGGCTCTATCGCCAGCCGGGAAAGCTTCGCGATCTTTTTGATATCGATCTCCATATTTTTTAAGAACCCCTTTCTATCAGTTCCAGTAATTCCTGTTCGGTCAAAACCGGCACGCCAAGCTGCTTTGCTTTGGTCAGCTTGCTGCCGGCGGCTTCGCCCGCCACCACATAGGTGGTTTTTTTACTCACGCTTCCGGCCGCCTTACCGCCGTTCTTTTCAATGAGGTCTTGCACCTCCTCACGGGAGTAGGTCGGCAGCGTTCCGGTCACCACAAAGGTCATCCCTGCCAGCGCAGCGGAGGCCTGCTTCGGCACCCACGGCTCCAAACCCAGCTCCAGCAGGTCATGGCACAGCCGGCGGTTATTCTCATCGGCAAAATACTGCAGCACGCTTTCGGCCATGACCTCCCCAAAGCCCTCGATGGATAAAAGCTCCTCTTTGGTCGCCGCCTCCACCGCCGGCAGGGAGCCAAACCGCTGCGCCAGCAGCTTTGCCGCCTTATCACCGATGTTGCGAATCCCAAGACCGAAAAGCAGTACGCCCAGCTCGTTGTGCCTGGATTTTTCCAGCGCCGAAAGGATATTCTCCGCTTTCTTCTGCTGGAAGCCCTCCAGTCCGAGCAGTTGCTCTCTGGTCAGGCGGTACAGGTCCGCCGGTGTTTTGGCCAGCCCGCTGCGCAGCAGCTGCTTGCAAACGGCCTCGCCCAGCCCTTCTATATCCATTGCGTTGCGGCTGCAAAAATGAATCAGGCTCCGCAAGATCTGCGCCGGGCAGCTGATATTGGGGCAACGAATGGCCGCCACCTCCGGGTCACGCACCAGCAGCGTCCCACAGGAGGGACAATAGCTGGGCAGCGTAAAGGCAGGCTTGTCCTTCGGGTGGTTCCTTACCGCTATCACCTCCGGGATGATGTCCCCGGCCTTCCGCACCACGATGGTATCGCCAATATTCACGCCCAGCTGGTTGATAAAATCCTGATTGTGCAGGGTGGCGCGGCTTACGGTGGTGCCCGCCAGCTCTATCGGGTCAAATTCCGCCGTCGGCGTCACAGCGCCGGTGCGCCCCACCTGCAATATCACATTCCGCAGCACCGTTTCCTTTTCCTCGGGCGGATATTTATAAGCCACCGCCCACTTGGGATATTTCGCAGTACTGCCCAGTCGCTCTCTATCTGTAAAGCTATCTACCTTTATAACGGCGCCGTCGATTTGATACCCCAGCGTGCCGCGCAATTCTCCTATCTTTTCTACCTGTTTTATGGCGTCCTCTATGTTGTCAAACACCTTATAATCCGGCGAAACCGGGAACCCAAGCTCCTTCATCAGCTCCAGCGATTTACTGTGGCTTTGGCAGGTCAGACCCTCCAGCTGCTGCACATTAAAGCAGAAGATATCCAATCCTCTTGCCGCAGCGATTTTCGGGTCCTTCTGCCGCAGGGAGCCCGCAGCCGCATTTCGGGGGTTTTTCGCAATGGGCTCCTCCCGCAGCTCCTGCTCCCGCACCAGCCGGTTAAAGCTCTTGACCGGCATATATACCTCGCCGCGCACCTCCAGCAGGGGCAGCGGCTGCGGCAGCCGCAGCGGGATGCTCCGAATGGTACGCAGGTTTTCGGTCACGTCCTCCCCGGTAAAGCCGTCCCCCCGGGTGGAGCCGACCGCCAGCTCCCCGTCGTGATATTCCAGGGATACCGAAAGCCCGTCGATTTTCTGCTCCACCACATAGGTGGGGTTCGGTACCTCCTCCCGCACCCGCAGGTCAAAGGCCCGCAGCTCATCGGTGGAAAACACATCCTGCAGGGAGCCCATCTGTACCTTGTGGGTCACCTCCCGGAAGGTATTCTGCGCCTTGCCGCCCACCCGCTTGGTGGGGGAATTGGGAGAGGCGTACTGTGGATACTGCTCCTCCAGATCCATCAAGTGATGGATCAAGCGGTCATACTCGTAGTCCTCCAGCTCGGGCCGATCCAAATCATAGTACAGATGCATATGGTACTCGACCTTTTTTTCCAGCTCCCGCATCTCTCTGCGAATGTCCTCACTCATCTGCACACCTCCCCAATATAACTAATTTATTATAGCAACTTTACCCGCCGATTACAACATTTGTTTCCCTCATTTTTCACCCGCCAAGGGCGCCGTAGTCCTGTATCATCCCCACCAGGTCGTCCGTCCCGCCGTAAACCTCGGTATAAGCGTCGGGGATCAGCCCCACGATGATGGTTTCCGCCAAAATCACATTACTTTGCGCCTGGCTGCTGATGTGGTACCCCGGCAGCAGCGAAAGCATATCCACCGTCACCTGCAGCTGGATGCGATGCCTTGTCTGGTTGATGCCCGCCTCATCAAACTGGTTGATGATCTTGGTTTTCACCATCCCCACGGGCCGCAGGTGCAGCGTTACCATCGGCCCCCGTCCGGCCAGGAACTGGCTCCCCGAAAGACTGCCCAACGGCAGCTGCAGCGTCATCTGCTTTGTCTCCTGCAGCGTCTGCAATATCTTTTCCAGCAGCTCCCCCTGCAGCCGGTTGATGAGCACCGCATCGGTGGTCAATGCGGTGGTCTCGCCGTTTTGATTCTGCCTCAAGGTCACAAAGGACTGATACCGCAGCCCGTCCTCCTCCAGTACCGTCAGCACCGCCTGCTGAATGATCCGGTTCACCGCGATTTGCGTTTGACCGGCCGCCGCCTCCCGCACCATCGGGCGTATTCCCGCATCCACTGCGATCACCATCCCTATCATCGCCGCCAGCGCCAGAATTCTGCCCCATCCCGGCTTTTTCCTCCTCCCCCGGTGCTTGATCCTCACAGCCGCACTCCCCCTTTTAGGCAATATATTCGGGCGCACGGCACTTTGTGCAAAGCAAAAGACCGAAGCCCCTGAAGAGGCTCCGGTCTTTGGTTTTATTCGGGTTTTAGTCAGCCAGCATCTGATACAGTGTGGCTTCAATGTACGGGCCCCACCACTCAAGATAACCCTTCTTGGTCGGGTGAATGGCATCACTCATGTAGGATCTCCACAGAGAGTCACCGGTCTTTACATTCTCGTACATTGCATCGTTATGCCACAGATCCAGAACAGTGAAGTCATCGCCCCACTTTTCGTCCAGCTCATGGCAGCGTTCTATCATAGTTTGGTAGATAACGGCGTTCTGGCCGCCGGAATAGGTCATTTCATCCTCGAAATAGGTTCCGGTAATGACCAGTACACGTGCACCCCAGGTTTCCTTGGCATAGGCGATGATGGCTTCCAGTGCGCCGGTGGTGGTCACCTCGTCAAAGGTCGCCGGGTCAAAGCTGTCGCTTACGGTGCCGGTTTCGCACTGACCCTTGGAGTCATTGGTGGAAAGCTGAACAACCACCAAATCCAGATCGGGATCGGTTTCGGCATTATGGGTGCGAAGGCGATTGATATAGGAGGAGTCAGCAGAGATCGAACCTGCAACACCGCCGCCGATGGAGCCGTCAATGGAGGCAAGGAAGGTTCCGCCTTTCACCTCGATGGTGGAAATGGTGCCATCCAGCGCATCGATGAACAATGCCGGAGATGTCTTTCCGGAGCCGAAGCCCTGGAATACCGAGGAACCAAGCCACAGGAGTTTCTTGCCCTTAATGGGGCTGTCTGCGTTCATGGTAAGGGTCTCGGGGTTGTACTTGTCGCTGTTGCCCTCATTTTTCATGCCGGTAACGGAAACCAGCTGCTGTACGGTGCTGGCGCCGACCATAATGATAAACGCAAGGAGAACTGCCAAAATCCGCAGGATGACCTTCTTGGTGGTGCGGCCGCTCTTCTGCTTGGCCACCGCTTCACGGGTCACCGTAGGCTCGGTCTTGGGGCGTGCGGGAACAGCCTTACCGGCAATTACAGAGCCGCTTCCATTACGGGGGTCCACAGGGCGTAGCCCTTCTTGGTGGGATGGATCTGATCGTTCATGCAGGAATGCTTCTTGGCTTCCTTGGTGTTCAGCTCACGGTCATTCCACAGGTCAATTACGGCAACATCCCACTTCTTGGCGATGGCATACAGCGCCTCTACCATGTCCTTATACTCGGGGGAAGCATACTCTGGATTGGTGTAGAATGCCACAGGGCAGTTCCAGGTCTTTTTGGCGTAATCGATGATATACTCGATGGCGCCGCAAACGGTCTTGGTATCAAAGGCTTCCCCGGCAGCCGCTACCTTGCCCAGCGGTTTTTTCTTGGTAGCATCGTTGGTGGAAAGCTGGCAGACAAACAGATCGCAGGGGGTCTTGGGGTCCAGCGCCTTCAAACGAGCCACATAGCTCTTGGCGTTGTCATCCACCAGTGTCGTTCCGCTTACCGCTTCCTTCACGCAGTTGGCGCCGGTGCGGGCCGCCACCATGTCAACAAAGGACTTTCCATAGGCGGCAAAGCCCTTGGTGACGGAAGAACCAAGGAAGACAATGCTCTTGCCCTTCAGGGGGCTGTTCGGTACCTTCTCCAGGTTTTCGGGGTTATACTTACCGCTCAAGTTACCGCCGTTCAGCAGGCCGAATACCCGAATGAGCACGATAACGGCAATCACCGCCAGAACGATCAGCAGCATGGTCAGGCCATACTCCATCACACCACTGGTGCAGTATTCTTTACATACCTGTTTTGTTACGCCCAATGCAGAGGCTACCGCCGTAAAAATCGGGTCGAGCAAGGACGAATAGAAAATCGCACGCCAGAATGTCAGCATATTTCCTCCTTCGGCTGCTGTTGGCTCCTTACCAGCGGCAGCACATTTCTTTGGATAGTTTTTGGGTTAAAATGTTTTCTAAAATGGTTGGCCGACCAATTTAATTACAATATACCCCTTGCCCCCACCGCTGTCAATACACCAAATCAACTTTTTACATATAGATATAAAACCTGCGTTATATGTTGGTGAAAATGCTCAAGAAAACAGCCTTCCCCGCAGGAAAGGCCGTTATTTTCAGTTCCGCAGTAGCCGTACCGCTTCGCCCAGCTGCCCCACCGGGATAAATTCCGCTTCGGGGTAGTCGGCAGGGTCCATCGCCTTCATCGAGCTTCTCGGCAGCAAAAACCGCCGGAACCCCAGTCGGTAGCCCTCCCCTACCCGCTGCTGGATCTGCGGGGTGGAACGGATCTCCCCCGCCAGGCCGATCTCTCCCAGCAGCAGCATATCCTCCGGGATGACCTTATCCAGCAGGTTGCTCAAAATGGCCATCCCCACCGCAAGGTCAGCCGAAGGCTCGTCCGCGCGCATCCCGCCGGCCGCGTTTACGAATACATCAAGGTTCCCCATGAAAAAGCCCGCCCGCTTTTCCAGCACCGCCAGCAGCATCGCCGTCCGGTTCATATCAAAGCCGGTAGCCACCCGCCGGGGATTGCCGAAGCTGGTTTTGGTCACCAGCGCCTGTATTTCCACCAAAATGGGCCGGGTGCCCTCCATCAGGCAGGTGATGCAGCTGCCGCTGCAATCCAGCGGCCGCCCCGAAAGCAGCGCCTCGCTGGGATTGGGGACCTCCCGCAGGCCGGTCTGCCCCATCTCAAATACACCGATCTCATTGGTGGAGCCAAAGCGGTTTTTATTTGCCCGCAAAATGCGGTAGCTCAAGTTTTTATCCCCCTCAAAATAGAGGACGGTATCCACCATATGCTCCAGCACCTTGGGGCCAGCTATATTGCCGTCCTTGTTCACGTGGCCGACGATAAACAAAGGGATCTCCTGTCCCTTACAGGCTTCTATCAGCAGCAGCGCCGACTCCCTGACCTGTGAAACGCTGCCGGGTGAGGAGCTGACGGCGGAAACCGAAAGGGTCTGGATGGAGTCCACCACCACAATATCCGGCTTATTCTCCAGTATCGTTTCCCTGATCTGCTCGGCATCGGTGGCGGCGGTCAGCAGCACCCGTTCCCCGGTCACACCCAGCCGGTTGGCCCGCAGCTTGATCTGCCGGGGACTTTCCTCGCCGGAAACATACAAAACCCGCAGATCCCCCTCCAGGGTACGGCACATCTGCAGCAACACCGTGGATTTCCCGATGCCGGGATCACCGCAAACCAGCACCGCCGCCCCCGGCACAATGCCGCCGCCCAGTACCCGGTCCAGCTCCTCCATCCCGGTGTGATACCGCACCGTTTCGTCGGCATCCACGGCGTCCAGCGCCATCACCGGAGAAGGCTCCCTTGCCACGGCGGGCAGCCCCTTTTTCTCCTTGCCGATGATCCTTGTCTCCTCCACCAGCGTATTCCAGCTGCCGCAGTCGGGGCAGCGCCCCTGCCATTTGGCGCTTTCGTAGCCGCATTCGGTACAAACATAAATGCTTTTTTCTTTTACTGCCATGCCGTTTCCTTTCTCTTTGCCGTCCCCGGCAGATGCTTCCCGCGCTCCGGGGCGACTTTCTTTCCTATTCCGTCGGCTGTAATGCGTTCCCGCCTTATCATCCGTTTCAATCTTCCGTCCGCAAAGATTTCACCCGGCCGATGCCGTTTCATACTCCATCAATGAAGCCGCAATAAGGAACGCCAGCGCCCCCTGATACTGCTCCCGCTGCAAATTCTCCGCATCCTGCGGATTGGATAAAAACCCGCACTCCACCATCACGGCGGGGTTGCCGGTATTATTGCACAGGATATACAGCGACGAGTCCGCTTCCTTGATCCTCCGGCGGTTATCGGTTTGCAGGTGCCCCG
>ENA-OOYV01002227-OOYV01002227.1-human-gut-metagenome-genome-assembly--contig:-NODE-2227-length-10087-cov-1.810407_pt1 | contig 10087 bp, 10 predicted proteins | sample MGYA00241704_ERZ501380 | MGnify/ENA primary metagenome ERZ501380 (study PRJEB25962, sample SAMEA2042984) | human gut metagenome | biome: human gut; feature: human-associated habitat; material: faeces...
CCCAGCGTGGTCGGTCTCATAGCCGGCGCGCTGACCAGTACGCCGGGACTCGCCGTAGCCATCGACAGCACCCACTCTCCGCTAGCCTCCATCGCCTACGGTATCGCCTATCCCTTCGGTGTCATCGGCGTCATCCTCTTCGTCAAGCTGCTGCCCCGCATTATGCGCATCGACCTCGACAAGGAGGCGCGCCGGTTGGAGAAGGAACGCCGCAGCCAGTTCCCGGAACTGACAACCTGCCTGTTCCGTGTAACCAACCCCGCCGTCTTCGACCGGAGCCTGATGCAAATCAATGCGCGCGCCATGACCGGAGCTGTCATCTCACGCCATAAGCACAATGAGCAGATAGCCATCCCCACCGCCCAGACCATACTTCACGAAGGCGACTACATACAAGCCGTGGGCAGCGAAGAGGCCTTGAACCAGCTCGCCGTCCTCGTGGGCCAGCGCGAAGAAGGCGAACTGCCACTCGTAGACATGCAGGAGATTGAATCCCTGCTGCTCACCAAGAAGGATATGATAAACAAGCAGCTGGGCGACCTCAACCTGATGAAGAACTTCGGCTGTACCGTCACCCGCGTCCGCCGAAGCGGTATCGACCTCTCCCCCTCGCCAGATCTGGCACTGAAGTTCGGCGACAAGCTGATGGTGGTAGGCGAGAAAGACGGTATTAAAGGCGTGGCACGCCTACTGGGCAACGACAACAAGCAACTGTCCGACACCGACTTCTTTCCCATCGCCCTGGGTATCGTGCTGGGCGTGCTCTTCGGCAAGCTGAACATCTCCTTCTCGGACAGTCTGTCGTTCTCACCGGGACTGACGGGAGGCATCCTCATGGTGGCCCTCTTCCTCAGTGCCATCGGAAAGACCGGTCCCATTCTGTGGTCTATGTCCGGCCCAGCCAACCAACTGCTGCGCCAGCTGGGACTGCTGCTCTTCCTGGCCGAAGTGGGAACCTCGGCAGGACGGAACCTGGTAGCCACATTCCAGGAAAGCGGCTGGCTCTTGTTCGGCGTAGGTGCCGCCATCACGCTGGTACCCATGCTGGTGGCCGTCATCGTCGGACTGTTCGTATTCAAGATAAACATTCTCGACCTGCTGGGCACCATCACCGGTGGCATGACCAGCACGCCCGGCCTTGCCGCCGCCGACTCCATGACGGACAGCAACATACCGAGCGTAGCCTATGCCACGGTATATCCCATTGCAATGGTATTCCTCATTCTGATAATCCAGGTGATATCCTCTGCAGTCTACTGAAATATGAAAACTTACAACCGAACAGAAGCTATCGCCCGCATGAACGCACTGGCCGAGGACAATGTGCCCTTCCTCTTCATCGTAGACTACGCACAAGAGCAGTCGCACGTAGAGCCCCTCGACCAGATAAATCCCGCCACTTGCCTTTTCCAATTCCCGAAGGCAGGCAACGTGGGGGTAGCTGCAACAGCCGCCCGATACGCCGGTCTTATTCAGTGGGACATCACTCCCCCTTCCCCCGCCGCATACAAACACTCGTTTGACCTCGTGAAGCAAAATCTACTGGCGGGCAACAGCTACTTGACAAACCTCACCTGCCGGGTGCCCGTCAGCACCAATCTGACAATGGAAGAAATATTCCTTCACTCCGAAGCCTTGTACAAGCTGTGGCTGAAAGACCGTTTCGTCTGCTTCTCCCCCGAAATCTTTGTCCGCATAGAGAAGGGCAAGATAAAGTCCTTCCCCATGAAAGGCACCATCGACGCTACCCTGCCTGATGCGGAACAGCTTTTGATGCAGGATGCCAAAGAGGCCGCCGAGCATGCCACCATCGTCGACCTGATACGCAACGACCTAAGTATGGTGTCAGAGCACGTAGAAGTAACCTCCTACCGATACATAGACCGCCTGCAAACCAACAAAGGCCCCATCCTCCAGACCAGCTCCGAAATATGCGGGACCCTCCCCGAAGATTATACCGCACACATCGGCGACATCCTCTTCCGCCTGCTTCCCGCCGGTTCCATCACCGGTGCCCCCAAGCCCAAAACCGTGGAAATCATTGCAGAGGCAGAAGACTACGAACGGGGATTCTATACCGGCATCATGGGGCATTATGCCGACGGACAGCTGGACAGCGCTGTCATGATACGCTTCATCGAACAGAAAAACGGCCGGCTCCACTTCAAGGCAGGAGGCGGCATCACCGCCAAAAGCCGGTGGGAAAGCGAATACAACGAAGTAATACAGAAAATATATGTGCCTATTTATTGAAACCATACGCATCGACCACGGAAAAGCCTGCAACCTTTCCCGCCACAATCGGAGGCTGAACGATACCCGCGCCCACTTCTGGCCGGAAAGTACACCGCTACAACTGCGTGACCATTTGTCGTCTCTCGGCTGCGAGGCAGGTATCGTCAAGGCACGCGTAGTGTATGGTGAGAAAGGTATTGAAGATGTCAGCTACTCCCCCTACACCATGCGGCACGTGCATTCGCTGGCACTGATACAGGCAGACCACATCGACTACACCTACAAAAGCGCCGGACGCGAACCGCTGAACCGCCTCTTTGCCCTGCGCGACGCATGCGACGACATTCTGATTGTGAAACAAGGCCTGCTGACAGACACCTCCATCGCCAACATCGCCCTTTCCGACGGCACCCACTGGTACACGCCGGCACATCCCCTGCTGAAAGGAACCAAACGGGCAGCCTTGCTGGAAGAAGGAATCTTGCAGGAAAAAGACATCAGACCGGAAGACTTGCCTTCATTCTCTACTGTCAGGCTGTTCAATGCCATGATTGACTGGGGAGAACTGGAACTCCCCGTACGGAACATCATCCCGTAGAGCCTCTACTCGTGCATATCGTTGAGATGTATCTCCAAAGACTTCACCGATATATATATTTCGTACACCGATATGGCCAGCGAAATAATCAGCAATATCAGCGCCAAACCGAAGATATAGGCCGAAAGCAGATGGAGACGGATATAGACAAAGAACATGCTGACCACGCACAGCAGCAGGCTGCCGATGCCCGCCACCTGCATGGCACGCGTCAGGTAGAGCCGCTTCCTCAGGTTGGCAATCTGCGCCGCCTTCACCGAAGACGGGTTCTCCATGTACTGTTCCTTCAAGGTGCGCACCAGTTGGGCATAGGACAAGAAACGGTTGGTATAGGCCAGCATAATCAGCGATATGGCCGAAAACAGCAAGGCGGGGGTGGTTAAATCTATTTCCATAAGAATGATGCTTAATTATATCTATCCGTCCCGATAGCAGGACTTACCTCCGCAAAGATAAACGAAAGATTGAAACCACAGAAACAAGTTTCCTTTTTTCCATTTCCCAAAGATTTATCCTACTTTTGCAGTGACAATAAAAAAACTCCTTACCACCGTAACTTAACAAATACGACCATGCGATATACCGTTTCCGCTCCTGCCTCACTGCACGCAGCCATACAGCTCCCGGCATCCAAAAGTATCAGTAACCGGGCACTCATCCTCCACTCCCTTGCCCACGGCAATATCCTGCCCCGCAATCTGAGCGATTGTGACGACACCATAGTGATGACTCGCGCCCTCGACGGAAATCCCGGACATATAGATATCCTTGCCGCCGGCACCGCCATGCGTTTCCTCACCGCCTACCTCAGCGTAACTCCTGGCACCCGAATCATCACCGGTACGCAACGCATGCAGCAACGCCCCATCCGCATACTGGTAGACGCCTTGCGCGAACTCGGTGCTCAGATTGAATACGTCGGGAACGAAGGTTTCCCCCCACTACGCATCACCGGCACAGCATTGAAAGGCGAAGAAATATCCCTTGCCGGAAATGTAAGTTCCCAATATATATCCGCCCTGCTGATGATTGGCGCCGTACTCCCCCAAGGATTACGCCTGCACCTAACGGGCGACATCATCTCCCGCCCTTACATCAACCTGACCCTGCAACTGATGCGCGACTTCGGTGCCCAAGCCGACTGGGCCTCCAAAGATTGTATCACCGTCAGCCCCGGCGGATACACAGATACTCCTTTCACCGTGGAAAGCGATTGGAGCGCCGCCTCTTACTGGTATCAGATGATGGCAATAGAAGGAATTAAAAATGAAAAAATAAAAGGGGGAGACAGAAGTAGCGCGAAAGAAAGTGAAGACAGCACGAAGGAAGAAGCGCACACGGCAGAAATCGAACTGCTCGGTCTCTTCGCCCACAGCTATCAAGGCGACAGCCGCGGCGCGGAAGTCTTTGCCCGCCTCGGCGTCCATACCGAATATACAGACCGGGGAGTAAAACTGATCCGTAAGGGTACTCCCGCCACCCGTCTCGACGAAGACATGGTGGACATCCCGGACCTGGCGCAGACCTTTGTCGTCACCTGCTGCCTGATGGACATCCCTTTCCGCTTCACCGGACTGCAAAGCCTTAAAATAAAGGAGACCGACCGTATCACCGCCCTCATTACGGAACTGCGTAAACTGGGTTACGTCGTGCGCTCCGAGCAAGACAGCATCTTGTTGTGGGATGGCGAACGCTGCCCGGCAGACGCTGACCCCGTCATCGCCACCTACGAAGACCACCGTATGGCCATGGCATTTGCCCCCGCCTGCCTTGTACTGCCCCAAATACAGATAGATGAACCACAGGTCGTTACCAAATCTTACCCTGCTTACTGGGAAGACTTGCAAAAGGCGGGATTTAAAGTCTGCCAAAATGCAATGCAATCTTAGAATAAAGCTTTTATTCTTAGAAATACAGCCTTTATTCTTAAGAATATAACCTTTATTCTTAGAAATAAAGGATACATTCTAAGATTAGGATGTATCCAAAGTAGTTTTACACTACGTTCCAAGCAAGTAATGCCTGCGTCGGGTGGAAGTAATCTGCCTACCTGCAATCTGACTCATTATTTTGTCGTGTACAAAACAATATGTATCTTTGTCCGTTCTATTAATGGAACATGTTTTTCAAGAAAAGGAAGCCCATGTGGATATTGATTATTAGCCTGATTGCCCTTGCCCTCGTGGCAGCCACAGCCGGAATTATACGCAACCGGAAACTGCAGAAGAAGATAGACCGCGGCGAACTGGACGCCATGCCCGAAGTGCAGGAAGTGGATGCCGAGTGCTGCGGACAGCATGAAATCTGCGAACGTGACAGCCTGCTGGCAGCCGTCAGCAAGCAAATAGAATATTACGATGACGAAGAACTGGACAAATACATCGGCACCGCTCCCGATGCCTATACTCCCGAGCAGGAAGACGAGTTCCGCGACGTGTTCTACACCATGCAAGACACGGACGTAGCCGGATGGGTGCGCAGCCTGCAACTGCGTGGCATAGCCTTGCCGGACAACATCAAGGATGAAGTGTTCCTCATCATCGGCGAACGCCGTCTCACCCCCCATTCCTAACACTCCACATCCAACTTTTAATTTTTAATTCTTAATTTTTAATTGAATAAATGGAGCTACTGCAATACACTTTTTTCCAACATGCCCTCATCGGCAGTCTGCTGGCAAGCATTGCTTGCGGGCTGATAGGCACGTACATCGTTACCCGGAGACTAGTGTTCATCAGCGGCGGATTGACGCATGCATCTTTTGGCGGTATCGGCCTGGGATTGTATACCGGCATTTCCCCCATTCTGTCGGCAGCCTTGTTTGCAGTCTTGTCCGCTTTCGGTGTAGAGTGGCTCAGCAAACGGAAGGACATGCGGGAAGACTCCGCCATTGCCGTATTCTGGACATTGGGCATGGCACTGGGCATCATGTTCACTTTCCTCTCGCCGGGATTCGCACCCGACTTGTCCGCCTATCTCTTCGGCAACATTCTCACGATTACCTGGAGCGACATCGCTCTATTGGGAGGGCTTGCCCTGCTGCTGATACTGTTTTTCGCGCTGTATCTCCATCCCATCATCTACGTGGCTTTCGACCGGGAGTTTGCCCGCTCGCAAGGTATTCCGGTGCAGGTATTCGAATATGTACTGATGATGTTCATTGCGCTGACCATCGTGGCATGCCTGCGCATGGTGGGCATCGTGCTGGTTATTTCACTGCTCACCGTTCCGCAGATGACCGCCAACTTGTTCTCGCACCGGTTCCACCGCATCATCTGGCTTTCCATCGGCATCGGTTACCTCAGTTGCCTGGGCGGGCTGATGATTTCTTTCTACTTGAATGTCCCCTCGGGTGCATCCATCATATTCTTTTCCATCATTATCTATGCCATTTGCAAGACAGGAAAAAGTTTTTGGCTATATTTGCAACGCTAAATCAAAAGACACAATGGAAATCAAAATTCAGTCATTAGACCAGATTCACGAAGCCGCCCGCCAGTTCATCGCTGAAATGGGTGATAATACCGTCTTCGCTCTTTACGGAAAAATGGGGGCGGGCAAGACAACTTTCATCAAAGCCGTTTGCGAGGAGTTGGGCGTTTCCGACGTCATCACCTCCCCTACCTTCGCCATTGTCAACGAATACCGTTCCGACACTGCCGGCGAACTGATTTACCATTTCGACTTCTACCGCATCAAGAAACTGGAAGAAGTGTATGACATGGGTTACGAAGATTACTTCTACAGCGGCGCCCTCTGCTTCATAGAATGGCCGGAGCTGGTAGAGGAACTCTTGCCGGGCAACACCATCAAGGTCACCATCGAAGAAGTGGAGAACGGAGAGCGGGAAGTCACGTTAGAGAGCTTTGAATAAGGCATGCTTTTCCCCCGCTTTAATTTTTAATTCTTAATTCTTATTTCTGATGAGCCAATACATCGTTCAAGGGATTTTCGCCGTCGCAGGCATCATCGCCTTGCTGGCAGCCATATTGGACTGGAACTGGTTCTTTACTGCCCGAAACACCCAGTTTATCGTACAAAAAGGGCGGCGACAAGCCCGCCTGTTCTACGGTGTATTGGGTGTCATTCTCATCGGCACGTCCATCTTCTTTTTTCTGAATACGCCACCGGTCACATAAAAACAAAAAATCGCGGATGAAGCCATGCTCATCCGCGATTTTCCTATACTTTTGATACAGACTATTCTTCGTCCAAAGATTCCGTATATTCCATCTCACCTTGTACGATGAAAAGGATTTCTTCCGGATCATAGTCACCCATCTCATCCTTATGGGCTTCCTTGACAATATAGTCCACGATTTTCCCCAAATCAATCTCGATGTACCCATCCGCATCCGGCTGTGCATCAAGGATGCCGCTCTCGGAATAGTACTCGTCAATCAAATCGAGAAAATAATAGAACTCGTCGTCAGAGAACTTCTCTTTCAACTCCTGCGGCAAATAATTCTTGATGTACTCGATGGTCTTTTCATCATCGACATCATTCTGCAAAAAATCGTCTTCCATTCCCATACTTACTATTGCTTAAAGGGTTAATGTTATTGACTATTTGACGATTTACTATTTACTATTTGGCGGCGCCATGATGCCAAAAGGGTAAATCGTAAATAGTAAATCGTCAAATAGTACCTTATAATATCGCTTCTATCTTGGCCACGTAAGCAGATTTCGGAGCAGAACCTACCTGCTTGTCCACCAGCTCTCCATTCTTGAAGAACAAGACTGTAGGGATGTTGCGTATACCATATTCGGCAGCCACATCACCGTTCTCATCCACGTCACATTTGCCAATAATCACCTTTCCTTCATATTCAGTAGCCAATTCATCGATGATTGGTCCCACCATCTTACAAGGGCCGCACCAAGGTGCCCAGAAATCCATAACTACAGGTTTTCCCTCTGCCAAGATTTCTTGAAAATTGCTGTCTGTAATTTCTAAAGCCATTTCTTTTAATATTAAATGTCAACTATAATTATTAATTTACTGTCAATTGCGTTTTATCAACCTTCGCTTTCGAAGCAAAGATAGTGCAAACCGAATGCAAAACAAAATGAACTTGTTCATTTTTTATGCCGAGGTGCAGCCTATCTTCGTTTTCCAACAAAGATAACTAATTAATCCTGAACTCAAGGTCCGGACGCTCTTTTAAATAAGTAATCAGTTCACGCCCCACGGAAAGCTTCACGGGACGGGAAATCAAATCGACCGTCATCTTGCTATCCTCATCTCTGACTTTGAAATAAAGCTCCGTACTGCCCGGACGTTCCTTGGTCAGTTCTGCCAGTTCAGTTATCAAAGCCTTGTTCAGCACACTCAGCGGAATGAGAATGGTTATCTTCTCAATCAGTTTCTCCTTGACGTCAGGCAACAGTTCCATGGAGGTTATCTTCAGCTCCAACTCATCCTGCCGCCATTGCTTGGGCTGGCAACGGGCTTTGATGAACAAGAAGGTACGTTCACCCAGATACCCCTGATAGGTCACCCAATCATTTCCGAAGAAAGGAAGCTCTGCCGAACCGGAATAGTCTTCAATCTTGGCTATGCCGTAAGGATTTCCATTTTTACTGATACCGCGACGCACGGCGGTCACGATGCCACCCATTGTTATTTCGCGTCCCACAAGTGCCGTCTTATCTTCCAGCTCTGCCATGTGAGTGTTGCAAACATGCTCCAGAACTACGGAATACTCATCCAACGGGTGTGCGGACAGATAGATACCTACCAAATCGCGCTCCCGGTTCAAACGGTCGAGGTCGCTCCAACGTTCCGCTACCGGTATTTCCGGAGTGGCGATATCCACCACATTCTCACCGCCGAACAAGGAGTTTGCAGCCGCAGCCTGGTCGGCCTGGTAACGGTTACCATACCGCACCAAGGTTTCGAGGAAGACCTCGTTCTTGGAATTTACGGCAAAATACTGCTCTCGCTTCAGCTCCGGGAAGCTGTCGAACCCGCCCGCCAAAGCAAGACATTCCAGATTCTTCTTGTTGCAGGCTGTCAGATTGACACGCTGCACAAAATCAAATATACCCTTGAAAGGACCATTCTTCTCGCGTTCCTCCACGATGCTCTGCACAGCACCCTCGCCTACCCCTTTCACCGCACCAAGGCCAAAACGAATATTGCCTTCCTTGTTCACGGTGAACTTCAGGTTACTTTCATTCACATCCGGCCCCAATGTATTGATGCCCATTGCCTTGCATTCGTCCATCAGTTTGGTTATATCGGTAATATTCGCCAAACTTCGGCTCATGACCGCCGCCATGTATTCGGCCGGATAGTTGGCCTTGAGGAAAGCCGTCTGATAGGCCACCCACGAATAGCAAGTGGCATGTGACTTGTTGAAGGCATAGGATGCAAACTTTTCCCAGTCGGCCCAGATTTTCTCAAGCACTTTCGGGTCGTGGCCGTTCTTTTGTCCACCCGAAATGAATTTCGGCTTCATGTGGTCCAGCTTGTCACGCAGTTTCTTACCCATCGCCTTACGCAAGGCATCGGACTCACCACGGGTGAAGTCTGCCAGCAAACGCGACAGAAGCATGACCTGCTCCTGGTAGACCGTAATGCCGTAGGTATCCTTCAGATACTTCTCCATGATGGGGATGTCATACTCGATGGGCTTGCGTCCCCACTTACGGTCGATGAAGTCGGGGATATAATCCATAGGACCCGGACGGTAGAGGGCATTCATGGCAATCAAGTCCTCGAAAGTGCTAGGTTGCAACTCGCGCAGATACTTCTGCATACCGGCCGATTCAAACTGGAACGTACCGATGGTGCGACCGTCGCAATAGAGTTTATAGGTAGCAGGGTCGGAAATGGATATCTTGTCGATGTCGAGTTCCAAGCCGCGGTGCAGACGTACATTGGCAACGGCTTCCTTAATGATGGACAAGGTTTTCAGTCCGAGGAAGTCCATCTTGATAAGTCCCGTATCTTCGATGACGGAACCTTCGTATTGGGTAACGAGCATCTTCTCGCCCGTCTCCTTATCATCCGCCGTGCTGACGGGTACCCAATCCGTGATGTCGTCACGACAAATAATAGTACCGCAGGCATGCACACCCGTACCGCGCACATTACCTTCCAGCATCTTGGCGTATTTCATCGTATCGCGCACCAGGGGATCGGGTGAAGCTTCCGCAGCCTGCAATTCGGGTACGTACGCGATAGCATTCGGCAGGTTGAGTTTCTTGTCGGGAATCTTATCCGGCACGAGCTTGCACAGACGG
>ENA-OOYV01002228-OOYV01002228.1-human-gut-metagenome-genome-assembly--contig:-NODE-2228-length-10078-cov-2.272673_pt1 | contig 10078 bp, 9 predicted proteins | sample MGYA00241704_ERZ501380 | MGnify/ENA primary metagenome ERZ501380 (study PRJEB25962, sample SAMEA2042984) | human gut metagenome | biome: human gut; feature: human-associated habitat; material: faeces...
GCGGCTTTATGACGAAATAATCGTTTCCGGACAAAATTTGTACGACGGAAAACTTTTGTAGTTATTGACATCCGTGTCAAAAAATCCGATAATAGTAAAAGCTATTTGCATTCTTTTGCAAAGTATGCCGGGCAGCCCGGCGCTGCCTGAATGAAAGGAGCAGATCATTATGTCTTTGGTAGATAGCCTCAAGAAGGGCCTGTTTGGTTCAGAGGACGAGTACGAGGATCAGTACATTGACGACGGCCCCCAGATGGTGAACAACAACAACGGTGTCGGCCTGGGCGCAGATGACGAGACCGAAGAGCCGGCCGAGGGTGCCAAGAAGAACAAGGTGGTCAACATCCACGCCACCACCCAGCTCAAGGTGGTCCTGGTCAAGCCGGAGCGCTTTGAGGATGCCAGCACCATTGCCCCGGAACAGATCGCTGAGGTGGCGCTGGGCTATCAGGCATAAGCTTCTGCGGACAGACAGAACAGGAGTAAACAGACTATGGCACTTTTTGTGCTTGGCGACCCCCATCTTTCTCTGGGCGCATCCAAGCCGATGGATATCTTCCCCGGCTGGAACGATTATGTGGACCGGCTGGAAAAAAACTGGCGCAAGCTCATCACCCCGCAGGACACCATCGTGCTGGCGGGGGATATCAGCTGGGCCATGCGCCTGACCGATACCCGCAAGGATTTCGCCTTTTTGCAGCAGCTGCCCGGACAGAAGATCATCATGAAGGGCAACCACGATTACTGGTGGTCCACCGCCAACAAGATGAACGCCTACCTCAAGGCCGAGGGCTTCGATACCCTGCATATCCTGCATAACAATTCTTACAGCGTGGAAGGGTACGCCATCTGCGGCACCCGCGGCTGGCTGTTCGATGTGGGAGAGCCCCACGACGAAAAGGTGATGAACCGCGAGATCGGCCGTCTGCGCATGAGCTTGCAGGCAGCGGAGCCCGGGCTGGAAAAGCTGGTGTTCCTGCACTATCCGCCGGTGTATACCGGCACCAGTGCGCCGGAGATCGTGGCCACCTTAAAGGAATACAGCATCAGGACCTGCTACTATGGCCATCTGCACGGCAATGCCATCCGCTATGCGGTGCAGGGCGATGTGGATGGCATCCACTACAAGCTGGTCAGTGCCGATGGGCTGCGTTTTTGCCCGTACCGCATCAATTGAACCGTTAAAACCAATAAAAATTAACAATTTGGGCTGGCAATTGTGTCAGGAGCGTGCTATAATAGTTTTTGACGCGATTGTTGCACCCAATTGAGCGCGCGCGTCCCCGCATTCCGTGTGCATACAGCAAGGACGTGGTGCGCGGTTGCCCCGGGCAAAAACTTCCTGCCCTGCGCAATAGAATTTTTGAGTGGAGGAAAAACAAATGAATCTCATCAAGTGTGAAAAGCTCGAGAAGAGCATGGCAGAACTGCAGTTCTCCATCGACGCAGAGGCCTTCAAGAAGGCTGTTGCCGATGTTTTCAAAAAAGAGGGCAAGAAGTACCCTGTGCAGGGCTTCCGCAAGGGCAAGGCTCCCAAGGCTCTGATCGAGAAGATGTACGGCGCAGACGTCTTTACCTACGACGCCATCAACGAGCTGTTCCCGGAGGCTTTTGAGGCTGCCGCTAAGGAAGCCGGTGTGGAGCCCGTGGGCCGTCCTGAGGTCAGCGTGGATTCTGCCAGCGAGGCAGAGGGCGCTACCCTGACCGTGAAGGTCGCCGTGAAGCCCGAGGTCAAGGTTGGCAGCTACAACGGTCTGACCGTGGAAAAGACTGTCCATACTGTTACCGACGAGGCTGTGGACGCAGAGCTGAAGCGTGTGCAGGAGCGCAACGCCCGTGAGCTGACCCGTGAGGGCGCTGCTCAGAATGGCGATATCGCTGATATCGACTTCGAGGGCTTTGTGGACGGCGTCGCATTCGAGGGCGGCAAGGCTGAGCACTACAACCTGACTCTGGGCAGCGGCAGCTTCATCCCCGGCTTTGAGGAGCAGGTCGTTGGTCACTCTGCCGGCGAGGAGTTCGACGTGAACGTCACCTTCCCCACCGAGTATCAGGCTGCTGAGCTGGCTGGCAAGGCTGCTGTCTTCAAGATCAAGCTGCATGAGGTCAAGTACAAGGAGCTGCCCGCTCTGGATGACGAGCTGGCAAAGGACTGCTCCGAGTACGACACTCTGGACGAGTTCAAGGCTTCCATCCGCAAGAACAACCAGGAGCAGCTGGACAAGCAGGATGATCTGGCTGTCGAGAATGCTCTGGTCGATCAGGTCATCGAAAGCATGGAAGGCGAGATCCCTCAGGCTATGTACGATGTCCGCATGGACGAGATGGTCAACGACTTTGCTTTCCGTGTGGAGCAGCAGGGTCTGCGTCTGGAGGACTACCTGAAGTATATGGGTCAGTCCATGGAGCAGTTCCGCGCCGCTTTCATGCCGCAGGCTGAGAAGCAGGTCAAGATCCGTCTGGCTCTGGAGGCTGTTGCTGCTGCTGAGCACATCGAGGCTTCCGAGGACGAGATCAATGCCGAGATCAAGCGCATTGCTGACCAGTACAAGATGGAAGAGGACAAGGTGCGTGAGCTGATCAACCTCGAGGATCTGAAGCAGGATCTGGCTCGCACCAAGGCCATCGACTTCATCAAGAGCCACGCCAATATCGTGGAGAAGCCCGCAGAGGCTGAGAAGGCTGCTGACGCTGAGTAATCAGTGCCGGGCCCTGTAAAGCGCCGCAGGCGTTTTATCAAAGGTTGTTAAAATTGACCGGTACGGCTGAACTTTACAGGGGACCCGTATCGGTCAATTTTGCCAATAAACTTAAACCATTTTCAGGAGGCGAACTTTATGAGTTTTGTTCCTTACGTTGTCGAGCAGTCGGCGCACGGAGAGCGTTCTTACGATATTTTCTCTCGTCTGCTGAACGATCGCATCATCGTGCTGAGCGAGGATGTCAACGATACCACGGCCAGCCTTGTTGTGGCGCAGCTGCTGTATCTGGAAGGGCAGGACCCGGATAAGGACATCAGCCTGTATATCAACAGCCCCGGCGGCTCCATCAGCGCGGGCATGGCCATCCACGATACCATGCAGTATATCAAGTGCGATGTTTCCACCATCTGCATGGGCATGGCTGCTTCCATGGGTGCCTTCCTGCTGGCAAGCGGCACCAAGGGCAAGCGCTTTGCCCTGCCCAACGCCGAGATCATGATCCACCAGCCGCTGATCGGCGGTCAGGGCGGCGGCCTTTCCGGCCAGACCACGGATATCAAGATCCATGCCGAGCACATGGTCTATATCCGCGATAAGATGAACCGGATGCTCAGCGAGTACACCGGCCAGCCGCTGGAAAAGATCCAGCAGGACACCGAGCGCGACAACTACCTTACCGCGCAGCAGGCAAAGGAATACGGCCTGATCGATGAGGTCATTGCCCACCGGTAAACCGCTATAATCTATCCAGGATAAGGAAAAACAGCTATGGCAAATAACAATTCCGGCAAAAACGAAAAGGATCTGGTTTGCAGCTTTTGCGGCAAGCATCAGGACGAAGTGGAGCGCATGATCATTGGCCCCGGGGTCAATATCTGCAGCGAGTGCATCGGCCTGTGCCACGATCTGCTCTCTGACAAGCCGGATCAGCCCAAAAGCGCCCGTCCGGCTCGCGGTAGCGCAAGCCGCGCCCATGTCCAGCCCGCTGCTGCAGATCTGGATATCAACATCATGACCCCGGCCGAGATCAAGGAAGGTCTGGATCAGTATGTCATCGGTCAGGACGAGGCAAAGCGTGTGCTGTCCGTTTCGGTCTACAACCACTATAAGCGTATTCTCAGCGGCAAGGGCGGCGACGTGGAACTGCAAAAGTCCAACGTGCTGCTGCTGGGTCCCTCCGGCGTGGGCAAGACCCTGCTGGCGCAGACACTGGCTAAGATGCTGGGCGTGCCCTTCGCCATTGCGGATGCTACTACCCTTACCGAGGCCGGTTATGTGGGCGAGGACGTGGAGAACATTCTGCTCAAGCTGATCCAGGCGGCAGATTTTGATGTGCAGAAGGCACAGATCGGCATCATCTACATTGATGAGATCGACAAGATCACCCGCAAGAGCGAAAACCCCTCCATCACCCGCGATGTGGGCGGCGAGGGCGTACAGCAGGCACTGCTGAAGATCTTGGAAGGCACTGTCAGCAACGTGCCGCCGCAGGGCGGCCGCAAGCACCCGCAGCAGGAGTTCATCCAGATCGACACCACCAACATCCTGTTCATCTGCGGCGGTGCCTTTGACGGTCTGGACAAGTATATCCTGCGCCGCACCGATAAGTCCGCGCTGGGCTTCGGCAGTGCGCTGAAGGATAACTCCACCGAGGCTGAGCGCGCATTGCTGCGCAAGGTAGAGCCCCACGATCTGGTCAAGTTCGGCCTGATCCCGGAGCTGATCGGCCGTCTGCCGGTCATCACCGTGCTGGATGATCTGGACGAGGATGCGCTGGTGCGCGTGCTCAAGGAGCCCCGCAACAGTCTGGTTAAGCAGTACAAAGAACTGCTGGGCATGGATAACGTGGAGCTTACCTTCACGGACGAAGCTTTGCACGCCATTGCCCGCAAGACCATCGAGCGCAAGACCGGTGCCCGTGGTCTGCGCAGCGTGATGGAAAGCATCCTGCTGCCTATCATGTACGAGGTGCCCAGCGATGCCACCATCATCCGCGTGACCGTGGATGAGGACACCGTGGAGGGCGGCGAGGCACATCTGGAATACGGTGCCGTGCGCAAACGCTATAAAAATCAGGCCGCTCTCAGCTGACGGCATCGCCGCACAGCAGGGGAGTGTACCTACCTAAAAGCCCTGTTTCGAAAGCTTTTTGCTTTTGGCAGGGCTTTTTGCTTTCAAATTCTTGTTTCTGACAGGAAAATGTACTATAATAGCAAAGTATGGATCGTGCGGCGTGTGTTCTCTGGCAGGGGCATACCGCAAAAGACGAGCCATAGTATTGGGTAACAGGAAGAGTACTATAAAGGAGTGTGTTTTCAATGGCAAATTACCACGAGATGGATCGCGATGCGCTGACCGCTGAAAAGGCAGCGCTGGAACAGGCTTATAAAGAGTTTCAGGCAAAGGGTCTGAAGCTGAACATGGCACGCGGCAAGCCCGGCCCCCACCAGATGGATCTGGCAATGGACCTGCTGAAGATGACCGACTACACCACGGATGCAGGCACCGACGCCCGCAACTACGGCGAGCTGGAGGGTCTGAGCGAGGCACGCGCCCTGTTTGCAGATGTGTTCGGCGTAAAGCCCAACGAGGTATTCGTGGGCGGCAACTCCAGCCTGCAGCTGATGTATAACCTCATCAACATCGGTTATGTGTTCGGCTTTCCGGAGTCTCCCTGCCCGTGGTCTCAGGTGGAGAAGCGCAAGTTCCTCTGCCCGGTGCCCGGCTATGACCGTCACTTTGCTATCACCGAGGAGTTCGGCTTTGAGCTGATCAGCGTGCCCATGACCCCCAATGGCCCCGATATGGACATTGTGGAGAAGCTGGTGGCCGAGGATGACACCATCAAGGGCATCTGGTGCGTGCCGCAGTACTCCAACCCCGATGGCTACACTTACAGTGATGAGACCATCGAGCGCTTTGCCAAGATGAAGACCGCCGCCCCGGATTTCAAGATCTTCTGGGATGAGGCCTACATCGTCCATCACTTGACCGAGGAGATCATCGAGACCCCCGTGCTGCTGAACGTGAGCAAGAAGTACGGCACGCAGGACCGCGTGTTCATGTTCACCTCCACCAGCAAGATCACCTTCCCGGGCGCCGGTGTTTCTGCCATTGCCTGCAGCGACAACAGCATGAAGTATATGTGCAAGCGCTTTTCAGTGATGATCATCAGCTACGATAAGATGAACCAGCTGCGCCACGTTCGCTTCCTGAAGAACAAGGAGGGCGTTCTGGCACACATGGCAAAGCACCGCCGCCGTCTGGTGCCCTGCTTCGATGCCGTCAAGACCGCCTTTGCCGCCAACCTCACACCCTGCGGCGATATTGCCCACTGGACCAACCCCAAGGGCGGCTACTTCATCAGCCTGTATGTCATGCCCGGCTGCGCTAAGCGCGTGGCGGAACTGTGCAAGAACGCAGGTCTGGTGCTGACCGGTGCAGGCTCTGCTTATCCGTACCACAAGGACCCGCAGGATTCTCATCTGCGCATTGCACCCACCTACCCCAGCCTGGACGAGGTGGAGACCGCCTCTGAGCTGCTGTGCGTCTGTGTGCGTCTGGCCGTTGTGGAAAAGCTGCTGGCAGAGCAGGCATAACATTTCTTTGTAAAAACCTCCTCCGTGCGGTCCGCCGGGCCTGCCGGGGGAGGTTTCAATAACGGGTCCCGCAGCAAACGGGACGTTTGGAGGTATTCCTGAAACATATGAAGACAAAAGGCAAAGCATGGCACCTGGTCGTCACAGTGCTTCTGATCCTTGCGTTTGTGTACACGGCGTTTTTCGGCGTGTCGGCAAAGTACGGCGATGTGACCACCACCTACATCAAGGGTGCAAAGGATATCCGCTTTGGTGTGGATATCAAGGGTGGCGTCAACGTCACCTTTGTGCCCTCGGATGGCTATGATGCCACGGACGAGCAACTGGATGCCGCCCGTCTGGTCATCGAGAACCGTCTGGTCGCGTTGAACGTGACCGACTACGAGCTGTATGTGGACAACAACTCCGACAGCCTGATCCTGGAGTTCCCGTGGCAGTCCGGCGAGACGGATTTTGACCCCGAGTCTGCCATTCAGGAGATCGGCACCACCGCCTACCTGACCTTCCGCGAGGGAGCCAGCAAGGACGGCGAGCTGATTTTGGACGGCTCCATGGTCGAAAGCGCTTCGGCACAGTACGGTGCTGTGAGCAACGGCGGCAGCTCTGAGTATTACGTTGCCCTCAAGTTCACCACCGAGGGTGCCAAGGCCTTTGGCGATGCCACCACCAAGCTGGCCGCCGATAAGGGCAGCATCAGCATCTGGCTGGACGACGAGAACGTGAGCACCGCCACCGTCAACACCGCCATTACCGATGGACAGGCTATCATCACCAGCTCTGCCTCCAATCCCTTTACGCAGGATGCCGTGGTCAAGATGGCACGCCAGATCAACTCCGGTGCGCTGCCCTTTGCCCTGAGCGTAGACAGCTACTCCACCGTGAGCCCCAGTCTGGGCGAAAACAGCCTTGGCGCCATGGTGCTGGCCGGCCTGATCGCCTTTGCCCTCATCGTGGTGTTCATGACGGTGCTGTACCGTCTGCCGGGCTTTCTGGCCTGCATCGCGCTGGCCGGTCAGGTGGCGGCTACGCTGGCCTTTGTATCCGGCTATTTCCCGGTGTTTGAAAGCTTTACCCTGACCCTACCCGGTATCGCAGGTATCATTCTGGCCATTGGCATGGGCGTGGATGCCAACGTCATCACCGCCGAGCGCATCAAGGAGGAGCTGAAAAACGGTAAATCTCTGGACGGCGCACTGAAAAGCGGCTTTGCCCGCGGCCTGACCCCCATCATTGACGGCAACGTGACCATCGTCATCGTGGCCATCGTGCTCATGGGTGCCTTCGGCCCCTCGGATGGCCTGTTTGCTAAGGCGCTGCATTTTGTATTCTTTGCCTTCGGCCCCTCTACCGCAGGCACCATCTACGCCTTCGGCTATACGCTGCTCACCGGCGTGCTGCTGAACTTTGTGTTCGGTGTGTTCGCTACCCGTGTTATGATCCGCGGCGCAGCCGCCATCAAGGCACTGCGCAATCCGTGGCTGTACGGCGCTGCAAAGCCCGGGCAGGAGAAGGCCGAAAAGAAGCCGGTGGATTTCGTATCCCTGCGCAAAAAGTTCCTGACCTTCTCTGCCTGCCTGATGGCAGTTATCCTGCTGTGCGCCGCGGTGTTCGGTGTGCATCTGGATACCGAGTTTACCGGCGGTGCTATGATCACCCTGTCCTACGAGGGCAGCTTTGACCAAGCCGCTGTGCAAAAGACCGCTGCTGCGGCGCTGGAAAACACCGGCCTGACCCTGCAGACCGGTGAGAACGTGGCCACCGGCGACCAGACCCTGAAGATCTCCATGCCCGGCACCGAGACCGTGACCACCGAGCAGGTGGAGAACCTGCTGGATTCCTTGAATGAGAACTACCCGGACAACCAGTTTGCCCAGCTGTCCCTGAGCAATGTCAGCGCGGCCATGGGCACCAAGTTCCTGCAGAAGAGTCTGGTAGCTGTGGTGTTTGCACTGGTGCTCATTCTGCTGTATATCGCCCTGCGCTTCAAGAACATCGGCGGCCTGACCGGCGGCATGATGGCGGTGCTGGCATTGGTGAACGACCTGATGGTGGTGTTTGGCACCTTTGTGCTGCTGCGCACCGCACTGGACGGCAACTTTATCGCCGCCATGCTCACCATCCTCGGCTACTCCATCAACGATACCGTTGTGGTGTACGACCGTATCCGTGAGAACCGCGCTCTCATGGGCAAAAAGGGCAGCTTTGAGGAGCTGGTCAACCAGTCGGTCAATCAGTCTGCCCGCCGTACCCTGATTACCACCATCACCACCGTGATGGCACTGGGTGTGATGTGCATCGTGGCAAAGCTCTATGGTCTGGACAGCATCTTTACCTTTGCATTCCCGCTGATGATGGGTATGATCAGCGGTGTGTACACCTCTCTGTGCGTTTCCACCTCGGCATGGGTGCTGTGGAGCGAGCGCAGCAAAAAGAAGAACTGAGGCGGAGGAACAAGAGATGAAGTGCCCTTATTGCGGTGCGGAGGAATCCAAGGTGATCGACTCCCGCCCCACGGAAGATAACGAGCGCATCCGCCGCCGCCGCGAGTGCCTGAACTGCCACATGCGCTTTACCACCTACGAGGTGGTGGAAACAGTGCCGCTGGTGGTCATCAAAAAGGATAACTCCCGCGAACCCTTTGACCGGCAGAAGCTGTTCAACGCCATGCTGCGCGCCTGTGCCAAGCGTCCTGTCAGCTACGAAACGCTGGAACGTGCCGTCAGCAGCATCGAGCAGTCCCTGTTCAGCTCCTACGACCGCGAGATCCCCAGTGTGCGCATCGGCGAGCTGACCATGGAGGAACTGAAAAAGATCGACGAGGTGGCCTATATCCGCTTTGCCTCGGTCTACCGCCAGTTTGCGGACGTGGAAAGTTTCCTTGATGAACTGAAAAAGCTTGTGGGCGACCGCAAGGAAAATCAGTAAACTATAACTTAAAAAGGACACTGCACGAAACACTGTGCAGTGTCCTTTTTTGCTCATCTTAAACCAGCCGCCGGGCAAGCCACTCCAGCCGCTCCACCTCTACCTGTGCGCGGCGCAGTTCGCCCAGTGCCTCCTCTGCGGCCTGCTGCTCAAGGTATCCGTCTGCCGCCCGCAGCGCGGCTTCCAGTTCCGTGTAGTCGGCCGTGCGCAGCAGATGGCTCATAGTTTCCCGCATGGTATCGCACAGTTCTGCACCCTCGGCAAGCGCCTGCCGCGCGGTGGGGAAGTCCTTCTGCCGTATAGCCTCAAGGGCACAGTCCAAATCGGCTGAAATATCCTGCGCAAAGCCCTGCACCCGTCCGCTGCTGTAAAGGGATACTGCCAGCAGCGCGGCCACAATCAGGATACACGCATAGATCCGCTTCATCCTTTTCCTCCCGGCTGGCGGCCTTCCTTCTTCAGCAGAAAATAGTCCTCGGTCTCGTTGCCGATAAGCAGTAAGATCTCCTGTGGCAGCACCGTGTTTGCCGTGGCGGTGCGTTCCAGCCACGCACGGTCCTTGCCGCACCAGCGCAGATTATCCTCCAGTACCTGCCCGTCCAGCACAAAGGGGATGGTGGCCTGTGTTCGTTCGGCGTTCAGGCGGAGGTCCGCGAGGGTGGTCGTTTCCTTTTCGGGCCGGAGCGCCACGAGGAAGGCCGCCGTGAAGAAGACGACGGAATACCCTAGCTGCAGCCCGCGCCCGCCGCCCAGAAGCGGCACCAGCATCTCGAACGAAGTGCTGGCCGTGCGGGGGATGGCGAGGCAGGGCCCGATGGAGAGATAGACCAAAATCGCAAAGGCGAGGGCAAA
>ENA-OOYV01002244-OOYV01002244.1-human-gut-metagenome-genome-assembly--contig:-NODE-2244-length-10007-cov-2.108923_pt1 | contig 10007 bp, 9 predicted proteins | sample MGYA00241704_ERZ501380 | MGnify/ENA primary metagenome ERZ501380 (study PRJEB25962, sample SAMEA2042984) | human gut metagenome | biome: human gut; feature: human-associated habitat; material: faeces...
GCGTTTTGTGATTGGTGGAGATGAGGGGGGTCGAACCCCTTACCTCTTGAATGCCATTCAAGCGCTCTACCAGTTGAGCTACACCCCCGAACGATGGTATTATATCAGATATTGCGTCTTTGTCAAGTATTTTATTTTGCAGTGCTGCCTATTGTGACGGAAAAAGCGGTCAAAAACACGGCCGCGGGTATGACGGACGAAACGTCCTGTTTGATCAAGTAGCCTTTCGTGCCTATTTCCAACGCTTTGGCGATGTATGACTCGTCGGCGAATGTGGTGAGGATAAGGATTCGCGCGTTCGGATGCGCGTCAAGAATCGCCTCCGACGCTTGCAATCCGTCCATTCCCGGCATCTGCACGTCGACCAGCAACACATCGGGGGCATCCATCTCATATTGGGTCACCGCATCCGTGCCGGTGTTGGCGGTCCATGCCACATCGGCGGTGCCGGTGGCTTCGAGAATCGTGGATAATGACGAGCAGACGATTGGATCATCGTCTGCGATCGCGACATGCATTAATGCGCTCCTTTCTCCGGTTGCGTCGTTTCCGAACCACTCGCCGGCTTGGGGATGGATACGAACACGCGCCAACCCTCATGATACGGCCCGCAAATCGCGGAGCCTCCCAACGCACGAGCCCGTTCCTCAATGTCCGAAATGCCGATGCCTGTGGAATCGTTCGGTCGAATGAACTGCATGGCGACGGCTTCAGCAGACGATCTTCTCACGGTTCCATCATCCTGCACGCACAGCTGCCACAATGCGGGGAAATCGCGCAGGGTGATTGAAACGTTCCTTGCCTGACTGTGTTTGACCGTATTGTTCAACGCCTCGCGAATCGCAGTGGCGAAGCAGCGGGACACGGCCGCCGGCGCTGAATCGATGCCGTTGACCAGCCTCACCCGCAAGGGGCCGGCGCCGTCCATGCTGTGCGCGGCCGTCTCAATCTGCGAAGCGAAATCCGTACCTTCGTCTTTCAAATCATGCACGGCTTTGCGCACCAAAGTCATAGCCTCGCTCACCGTGTCATGAATTTCACAGAAACGTTGGGCCGATTGTTCCTGTCCGGCAACCTGGGCCACCACGTGCGCCGCCTCGGTCTGCATGATGGCTCGGGTCAGCATGTGGCCGACATTGTCATGGATCTCACGTGCGATGCGTGTGCGTTCGGCAAGCGTCGCCGTGCGTACGGCCAACGCACGATCCTCGTCGTTTTCGGCGATCTGCGAGCGCAGGCGGCGAATCTGGTCGCGGCGGGAATCCTGCAATCGCCGCACTTCGCGGGCGAGGTTCGCGCAGCGCGTGTAAAGCAGGCCGGCAGCGAATCCCAGAACCGTTTGGAGCACCATCAAGATGATGATGGACAAGTCGGATGGAACGCGCGAGCCAATCGAACGGAAAATCACTATCGTCATGGGAAGAAGCCACAGCCATCGCGGCACCAACGCTTGCAAGAAGCGGCTGCCATCGACGACAGCGGACGATGATGCCGCGTTGAATGCTGCGATGGGAAGCATCAGATACCACGCCGGCACCAGGCATGCGCCGCAGTCAAGCATGACAATCAACGTCATCGCAAGCCACGAACCCGACGCGTATTCCCCCACCGCGGCACAACACACCGCCACAAGCGCGCCGCACATCAGGTCGAGGCCGACGTCTCCGGATGCGTATACGCCCATGATCATGCCCATGGCCAGGAACACGGCTTGGAACAGCAACCGTTTCATGCCGCCTCCCGTCCGCCGATTCGTGTCTGATTGGTTCGCTTGCTTCCAGAGTAATGCACATGGCGCATGGCACAGCCGGCGGCATCAACGAAGGTGACATTTGTCATGTTCGAAAGTGACATCATTCCGGCAATTGTGACTACGCGCACCATGTCGGGGGCATCCGGCGGCACGACAATGGAATCAGAGGCATGGAGCACGAGAAAGGAGCTCGTCATGGGTGGACGCATGAATGACGCTGCCGATGCGGTCAGCGCGGTCAAGGTCTCGAAACTGGTGAAACGTTACGGAGACATGCTGGCGCTCGACTATTTCGATCTCGACGTGCATCAGGGGGAAATCTTCGGCCTGCTGGGGCCTAACGGCTCAGGCAAGACCACGGCGATCAACTGCATACTTGCGTTGCTCACGTTCGATGAGGGCACTGTGCGCGTGTTCGGCGAGCCGATCAGCCCTACCAGCTATGCGTTGAAGCGGCGTATCGGCATTGTGCCGCAGAACGTGGCCGTGTTCAACGAATTGACCGTCGAGGAGAACATCGATTATTTCTGCTCGCTGTATGTTTCCGACAAGGCAAAACGTCGCATGCTCGTGGACGAGGCGTTGGATTTCGTAGGATTGCGTGATTACCGTACCTATCGTCCGGCGAAACTGTCCGGCGGTCTGCTGCGTCGTCTTAATATCGCCTGCGGCATCGCCCACAAGCCGGATCTGATCTTTTTCGACGAGCCGACCGTGGCCGTCGATCCACAAAGCCGCAATGCGATTCTCGAAGGTATCCAACGACTTAACCGCGAAGGCGCGACGGTGATCTACACCAGCCATTACATGGAGGAGGTCGAGCAGATCTGCGACCGCATCCTCATCATGGATCATGGCCGGCATCTGGCTCTTGGCACCGCGGAGGAACTTAAGGCGATGATCAGCACCGGCGAACGCATCAGCATCGAAACCGATGATCTGGGAGGGCGCTCAGATTCGGCCGATACGACGCTTGCGCGATTGCGCGCATTGCCGTTCGTGACCAACGCCGACTATGACGGCCATGAGCTGACGGTGAACTGCCGCCAGGGCGATCACAATCTCATCGACGTACTGCAGCTGTTGGAGCACGAGGGCACGAATATCGGGCATCTCTCCAGTCGCCAGCCGACGCTCAATGATGTGTTCCTGGAACTGACCGGCACCGCGTTACGCGACTGACTTGGCTTGCAAGGCTTGTGGCAAATCGAAAGGCATGTGACATCATGTGGCAGACGTTACTGATCAATCTCAAACTGCATTTGCGGGAGAAAACGCAACTGTTCTGGCTGTTCGCCTTCCCCATCATCCTGGCCACCATGTTCAACGGCATGTTCGGCAACATCGCGGAAAGTTTCGAGCTGCACACACTTGACGTGGCCGTGGTCGAAGACAACGCGTGGAAGACGTCCTATGGGGCGCAGACGCTGATCGAAGGCATTTCATCCGAATCGTCTGCATTATCGGACAATCACGTGAAAGTGAGTGCCGATGGCAAGAATGGAACGGGACTCATCAACACGACCAAGGTGGAATCGATTGCGCAGGCGGAACAGCTGCTGGCCGACGGCACCGCGCAAGGCATGCTGCGAATCGATGACGGCAGATTGCGATTCTCCGTCTCACAGTCGACGCAATCGTCCGCGTCCGATGTGATGGCGTCGAGCAGCGGCTTGGATATTTCGCTGACGGTGCTGGGCAACATCGTGGACCTGTACAACCGCAACACCGATGTGGTGGTGGACATTGCGAAGCACAACCCCGAAGCTCTGATGAATGGCAAGGTGACCGGCAGTATCGGTTCGGCGAATGGCTATACAAAGGAAATCCAGCTGACGAATTTTAAACCGAGCGGTACGGCACGATATTACTATGCACTGCTGGGATTGGCCGCGTTGATGGCCATGAGCTTCGCCATCAACGTAGTGACGATGACGCAGGCGAATCTTTCGGCTTTGGGTGTCCGCCGTTCCGTTTCGCCGCTTCCGAAATCGCAGCAACTGCTGGCTGGATTCCTGTCCAGTTGGCTGTGTTCGTTCCTGAGTCTGACCGTGGCCATGCTGTATATCCGGTTCGTCTGTCATATTTCGTTGGGCGGACGTGAATGGGCTGGTGTGGGAGCATGTCTCATGGCTTCGTTCGCGGCGAGCGCATTCGGCACGTTGCTTGGCGCGCTGCCGAAGATTCCAACCGGCGCCAAGCAGGGGCTGTGCACGGCGATCGCCTGCACGTTGTCATTGTTCTCCGGACTGTACGGTTCGTTCGCCATGCAGTTGAGCGACTTGATCGCCCAGCGCACACCGGTGCTGAGTCTGCTCAATCCGGCGCAGCAGATCACGAACCTGTTCTACGACATCCTCTATTACGACAATTTCAAACCGTTCTTCACCACCGCCGGCATCCTTGCCGCGATGAGTCTGGTCTGCCTTGCTGCGGCGACCGTTCTGTTGAGGAGGCAACGCTATGAATACCTGTAAGACGGCGCTGAGAATTCTCAAATCGCGCAAGATGTACCTGGTCATCTATTTGGGGTTCATCGGCATCATGATGTTCGCCATCAGCTGGCAGATCATGCGTGGCTCGATGACGGGTGGCGATGAGGTGTTCCATCCCGATACGGCACGTGTGGCGGTGATCGACCGCGATGGCGATGCCGATGGTATTTCATCCGCGCTGCGTTCCTATCTTGCGTTGGATGGCGAGATGGTGGACCTTGCCGACGATTCCGAAACGTTGCAGCAGGCCGTCGCTTCGAACTATGTTGATTTGATCGCAATTGTGCCGCACGGCTTCGCTTCGGATTATCAGAAATATCTGGATGGTTCGTCAAATGACCAACCGACTGTCGAAACCGTTGTCAGCTACACTTCCGGAGCAGGCTCCCTTTCGCAGCTGGAAGTCAACGAATTCCTGTCATTGACACGCACCGCGTACTTGGGTCAAGCCGGGAAGCAACAGTCGATGGAAACGGCCATGCGGACGGCGTTGGATACCGCGAAAGCAGATGCCAAGACGTCGAAAATAGCGGTGGTGCAATCGCCATCCGCAGATACTGATAATACCAAGCCGGCGGCATCCGCATTCGCCGGCACCATCAAAACGGGACTCTATCCGTTGCTGCTGGTCATGCCGATCTGCACGTTCCTGGTGATTGGCACCTTCAATGACAGTGAGATTCGTCGCCGCCTGTATTCGTCGCCGACGCGTCTGGTGTCGTTGCAGATGCAGGAGATGCTCACCTGCGCCACCTTCGGCTTGGTGGTGTGCGTGGGTTACACGGCGGCGACATTGGTCTTGATGGTGGCCGCAGGAGTGCCGTTCGACGGGATTACATCCACGAATGTGGCTTTGACGTTCGTGTCGCTGCTGGCGTACACGTTGATGGCAATCGCCTGCGGTTTCCTTCTGGGGTCGGTTGGTTTCTCGGAAATGGCGGTCAATGCGTTCGCCAACGTATTCGGTCTGCTGTGCATGTTCACGTCGGGTATGGCATTCCCCATCGATATGATGCCCGAACCGATGATCATGATCGGCAAGCTGCTGCCGGGATGGTGGCTGTGCGTGTCCATCGACAACGTGTTCGGGCTTGGCACGGCGGCCGCAACCGGTGTGGATTATGGTTCTTGGGCATCGTCGGTCGGCTTGGTGGCATTGTTTGCAGTGGCGTTCATCTGCCTTGGTCTGGCATTGGGGCGTATCCGTCGCACACGCCCGTCCTTGGCCTCCCCCACCACCACGCAGTTGGCCAAGTAAATCCCCGAGTGTTCCGTTCCATCGGCCGAGTCCCGATGGAACGGAACATCCGCCTTTGCCGTAGGCTCTCAATCAAATCGGATGGAACCGGACGAAATCGGACTAGGCTGAAAGCATGATCGACCACATTACACTTCATGTTTCGAACGCGGAACGCAGCATCGCATTCTATACGAAAGCTCTGTCTCCGCTCGGATACATTCCCAAAGCCCATCACGAACCGACCATCGGTTTCGGCGTGGATGACGGCACGCCCCGTTCGGATTTCTACATCTCCCCGATGGACGATCCGACGCAACAGCCGATTCCCACGCATATCGCCTTCCGCGCAACGAACGAACAAGCGGTACGCGACTTTTATGAAGCCGCGATCACGGCAGGCGGAATGGATAACGGCAGACCCGGACCACGTGCCTACCATTCCGGGTATTACGCGGCCTTCGTGCTCGACCCCGACGGCAATAACATCGAAGCTGTCACAGACTGGTCGCACACAAGCCAATCATGAAATCGGCCGCCGAATCGCAAAAAGTCATCGGGTGACATTGCGCAGCCAACGGTACTTGCGGTAGTGCAACAACGCGGGAACCATTTTGATGCATTCGTCGGTGTTGAGCAGCGCATACACCACCAACACGGGCAGTTTGAACACGAACGCGGCCAACAGCCCGACCGGCACCACAATCAGCCACATGACGATGGCATCGCACATGAGACCGAACTTCGCATCGCCGCCGGCTGGAAAAATACCGGCGATCGTCAGATTCGTCATGCATCCGCATGCCGCGTAATATGCGCAGACGAACAGCATGACCGACAGGTACCGTGTGGCTTCGGGCGTAAGGTTCGCCCATTGCAAAGCCAGCGGACGCGCCGCGACAATCAACAGTCCCGTCGCGGTACCGACCACGGCCACCAGCACGCACATCCTGTCGCCCATCGCCTTCGCCTGTCGGAAATCTCCACGTCCCAGCAGATTGCCGACCAAAATGCCGCCGGCATTGCCCAGACCAAGGGACAGGCACACCAGCAGATCCTTGACGATATTGGCGATGGAATTGGCGGCGACTGCGTCCGCACCCAAATGTCCCATGATCACGGTGTACATGGTGAAACCACATCCCCACACCAATTCATTGCCAAGCACCGGCAGGCTGTATTTCCAGAAATCCTTCTGCAACGGCCCATCGGGATGCAGCACATGGCCAAGTCGCAGGTGGGGGCCACGACGGGTCGCCACGACCGACCATGCCAGCTCAATCGCACGCGAAATCACCGTGGATATAGCCGCGCCGAAAATGCCAAGCGCGGGAATGCCGAGACTGCCGATACCGTAAATCAGCGCCGCGTTCAACACGACGTGCACGATCACGCCAACCGTGCTGACCGTCATGCCCATCACCGCGGAGCCGGTGTTCTTCATCAGACACAGGTACATCTGGGACAGGCCGATGAACAAGTACGACAATGACGAAATCCGCAGATATCGCGCGCCAAGCATGATCAGCGTGCCGTCATTGGTCATGATGGACATCAACTGTTCCGGCACGAGCAGTGCCGCCAGGAAGAACGCCGTCGACAGCATTCCGGCATACAGCATGACGAATCCCAGCACGCGTTCCACCGCGTCACGGTTGCCGGCACCCCAATACTGCGCCACGAGAATGCTCATGCCCAGGGTCAGGGCCGCAGTGAACAGGCTGAACAGGAACTGGAACTGCGTGGCGAGCGAGACGGCGGCCAACTCGTTTTGCCCTACCCCCGACAACATCAGCGTGTCGGCGCAGGACGACAACGACAGCATGAGCTGTTGGAAAGCGATAGGCAAAGCCAATTTGAATACATGGCCGAGGAATTCCCGGTCCGGCATGATGGTGCGCACGATAGTCTCCATTGGAATACAAGCCCGTTTCAGACGACGGGCAAACGAAAACGCCGGGATATGTAGGCCGACCAGCCTTATCCCGACGTTGGGCCGAATATTGGGCGAGGTTTTACAGCGAATCCTTCCATGCGCGGTATTCGGCGGCCTTGCCCTCCCAGTATTCACGGTCCGCATCAGTGATCTTGCGAATCACATGGCACGGGTTGCCCACGGCCACCGAATGGGATGGGATATCCTTGGTCACCACGGAGCCTGCACCGATCACCACATCATCGCCGATGGTAACGCCCGGACAGACCACCACGCTGCCGCCGAACCACACGTCATTGCCGATGGTGATCGGACGGGCGCCTTCCGGACCGGAAGCGCGTACGGCCGCATCGATTGGATGGTATGGCGTGTACAGGCCGACGCGCGGGCCGAAGAAGACACGGTCGCCGATGGTGATTCTCGCCACGTCGAGGAAGATGCAGTCCATATTGGCATAGAAGTTGTCGCCGATATACGTGTTGCAGCCGTAATCGCAGTTGAATGGCGGTTCAAGGAACGCGCCTTTGCCGAGTGAACCGAACAGTTCGCGGAACAGCCTGTCACGTTCCTCGAACGCGTCGTATGCGGACGTGTTGATGGCGTGCACCAAGCGGCGTTTACGCATGTTCGCTTCACGCTGCATATCACCGCAAATATACAATTCGCCGGAAAGCATGCGTTCCCACTCGTTCGTAGGCACCGCCGCATTATCCACGGCAACGGCCGCACCTTCATTCTCCGCCATTGAAAGCTCCTTGTGAATCTGTTTGTCAATCGTTTGACGTCCTTTGACACCATTCAACACCACCAACATCGACGGCAGCACTTGCAATGTTGTAGAATCATCCTTGTTCTTTGCATTATCTACCGTTTATTAGAGTAGTCATGAACACTGCCGATGAAGACGCACAGATGGAACGGGACGAATGGGCCTCCCGTGAGGTGATGCCCATCACCAATTGGGGTCGCCGACCCGATGGTTCGGAGATAGTGCAGTATGACGCGCCGATGTTCTTCTCCTTCACCGAGCATTCGCTGCTCCACCAGTACCCCCATATGCGTGCGGAATGCCATTGGCATGTCGACCTTGAACTCACCTACATCATCCATGGGCATATGTGGTATTTCGTCAACGGAGAAACAGTCCGGCTCGATGAGGGGCAGGCGATTTTCGTCAACTCACGTCAGCTGCATTACGGTTTCACCAAGGACGGTTCCGATTGCGAATTCTCCTGCACGTTGCTCAATCCGGCTAAAATGTGCGCCTCATTCGAAGTGTACGACCGTTTCATCGCGCCGTTGATGGCGGAGAATACGATGCCATATGCCGTCATCACCGACGACACGGCCCCCGGTCGGCGGCTGCTTGCCACCATCCGACAGCTTCATGCGGCGAAATTCGGTCCGCTGGAGCGGTCAGAGCGGTCAGCCGAACCGTTGCCCGCCGACGATATGACGCTAACCGACGATACCGAGGCGTTGACGGTGCTCAGCTGTTTCTATGCGGTCGTCCGCGACATACTGGCGATCGCCGGCAGTCATTGCGCGACTTCCACAGCGCCGCATCCCCGCATCGTGACGCTACGCAAGATGATCGATTACGTGCAGAGATATTACGTGCGTCCGATCACCTTGAAGCAAATCGCATCGGCCGGATCGGTGGGACGCACCACTTGCGCATCGATATTCCGCGAATCGCTCAACCAGTCGCCGATCGAATTCGTCAACGACGTGCGCGTGCGCGCCGCAGCCAACCTGCTGGTAACGAGCTCGCTGCCTATCGCCACGGTCGCCAAACAGACCGGTTTCTCATCCGCCAGTTTCTTCTCCCGCACCTTCCACCGGTTCATGGGCGTCACCCCCATCACGTACCGAACCACGCATACCAAGCGGAAATCCGAGGAATAAAAACAATCGGCTGCATGCCCCACGCCGTCACGCATAAGGACACGCAGCCGATTGCGTCACATCAAGCCGGAAAGGACACGTTCACTTCCTCTTCAGTCCGCGGGCGATGGAGGCGTTGCGCACCTCGACCGTGCCGTCGGTGGCGAAGACGCCCAACGACTCGCCCGGACGCTCGTACATGCGCACGTTCAACGCCACCCCATCCACGTACAACGTGCCGATGGTGTCGTCGATGACGAGACGGATGTGGTACGTATGCCCCGCCTCGAGGCCGATGGGCCGTTCCAGGCCGATGTTCATGACGTGGATTGGCAACGGTGTGTTGGACGGTTTCTTAGAGGACGAGTCCCTGTTCGGTGAATTCCTTCGGACTCCGGTATCCGAGGGTGGAGTGGAGCCGCTGGTTGTCGGACCACCACACGTAGTCGTTGAGGTCATGCCTCAGCTGCTCGATCGTGGTGTAGTGGTTCCGGTACACGAGCTCCTTCTTCAACAGCCTGTTCGTCGATTCGACCACGGCGTTGTCGTAGGGGTTGCCCTTGCACGGCAACGATCTTTTGATGCCGAACACGTCGGGCAGCTCGTCGATCCTCGTGTTGCCGAACTCGCTTCCACGGTCCGTGTGGAACACCTGGACGTCCGCCGGCGGGAAGTCGAGCGCGGCGAACGCGCCCAATA
>ENA-OOYV01002259-OOYV01002259.1-human-gut-metagenome-genome-assembly--contig:-NODE-2259-length-9940-cov-2.454527_pt1 | contig 9940 bp, 7 predicted proteins | sample MGYA00241704_ERZ501380 | MGnify/ENA primary metagenome ERZ501380 (study PRJEB25962, sample SAMEA2042984) | human gut metagenome | biome: human gut; feature: human-associated habitat; material: faeces...
TACAATATCTTCAACCATTTTTTCAAGGTCTTCGATCTGTACCGGACGTTTCACCGTAGCTCTCGCAAGCCTGTTTATCAGCTTGTCACGATCAAAAGGTTCAATGGTATTATCCTTTTTCACAACCATAAGCGGTATTGTTTCCACCATTTCATAGGTCGTAAAACGGCACTTGCACGACAGACATTCACGTCTTCTGCGAATTTTATTTTCCGCAGGGCGACTGTCTATTACCTTGCTGTCCTCATATCCGCATTCCGGGCATTTCATCTGTTTTCCTCGCTTTCGCTCTGATCCTCACGGTTTCCTTTTCCATATTCCTGTATTTATGTATTTTAACACACTTTCGCAGCTTTTTCAAGCATTTTCTGTAATCAAAGACCCATCTTATACTTATCGTATATCTTTTTCATATTATTCGCACATACAGCAAGCTCGTCATAGCTACTGTAGTTCTCACGGTAAAGCTCTACTATCATTGCTTTATCGTACTTTATTTTTTCAAGTTCGCTGAAAAGACGGTTGAAGTTAAAGCTGCCCTTTCCTATCGGCAGACAATCACAGCCTGCGTTGCCGTCGCTTACATGAAGATGTACGACCTTGTTGCCTATTATATCCAGAAGCCTGAACGGATCTACATTGCTCCTTCTCGCCTGTTTGAGATCTACAACAAATCTGACCTCATCGCCGAGTTGTCCGATCATATTCTCGATAAATCTTACACTGCTGCTCTTGCAGTAGCAGATATTTTCCTGTGCCACCGTAACACCGAATTCTTTTGCAAGGCGGAACAGACGCAGATAGCGTTCCATGTACCTTTCATCAGGTACCTTTGAACTTAGGATAGCTCCGTGCAGGACAAACACATCCGCACCGATCTCCGCCATAACCTCAAAATACCTCTTGTAAATATCTATCAGATATTCGGTTCTGCGTGGATAATCGCCGAAAAGAAACAGCGTTTCCATAGGCGAAGAAAACGGATGCATGGATATTACGTTCATCCCGTATTCACCGATGATTCTTCTTAGTTCAACAAGCACCTGCCCTTCAAGCTCGTCTATCGAATTTACGAATATCTCAACATTTTTTACACCCCGCTCGGCAAGCTCATAAAGAGCCTTTTCTGTTTCAAGAGGGTACAGACAAGCCGTAGATACGCCAATATCCATTTTCATTACTTCCTTTCTGAAAATCAGCCCGCCAGAGAACAAATGTTCCCTATTATTGATATGATTAGCGGTAATACATACACCGCCGCCAGCACCGCAACAAGCAATGCGTAAATGCCGACCCTGCACAGACCTTCCGCCTTATCGGCAATTGCCGTTATCTTTTTGCGGAATATAATGTACAGCGCCAGTGCCGCAAAGCCTGCGACGCTCAGCACAATACCCGGTTTAAGCCCCTTCGGGCAGAAGCTGAAGGTTATATCATTTTTGCCTTCCTCCAGCTTTACCGCCATAAAGCCCGACATAGAACGGTATATCTCAGCAGGCTTTCCGTTTATCGTTGCAGAAAATCCGTCGTCATACGGCACCGACAAAAACAGCCACTGACCGCTTTTTGCGTTGTCTGCCGTTCCGCTTATATTTCCACCGTCAACCTTAAGATCGGCGGTTTTTGTTTTATTGATAGCTTTTTCCAGCTTGCCGAGCGACAGTCCGTAAATACCGTAGCTTGAGCAATAAGTGCTTTCGTTTACGTCAACATCTATACTTACCTTCTCATTTTCGAAAGTACCGAGATATAAAAGTCCGTTGCTGTCTTTATTCGGGAATGACAGATCCTGCTTGATGCCGTTTACATATATTGCAAACGAACCGTTGATATGCTCGTTGATATTTCTTGCAACAAGATCAAAGCAATCGAAATACAGCGCCTGCTTTTCGCCTATATCCAGCTTGTAGCTGAGCGTTGCGATGCGAGTATCGCTCTTGGGTGTGAAATAATATATCCCGTCATGTTGTGCATACCGAATATTTCTTTCTCCGGTATGCTCATACTCGGTAAACAGCAGTTCGTTACCCGTATCAAGCAGATTCTTTGCAAGATATTCCTGTATAACTATACGTTCCGCCTTAGGCAGTTCCGTGCATTGTGACAGATCGCTGTCGGTCACTATTCCGAGCGGAAGATAATATTCGCTCTCATAGATCGAATAGTTCTTGTCACGATAAATCACAGGCTCTCTTGCGCTGAATTTCTCTATATAATATTTTATATTCATAACGGCATCGGTAAGGGCAGTGCCTCCGTTGCCTGTGACCTCCATCCAGTAGGACGAGTAGCCGAGCCGTTTCATCGCAAACATATAATCCTCCGATGTAAGCGAGGTGTAATGTGCGATGGTGGGATAGCCCAGTCCGCCTATAAGATTTGCGTCAAAATATTTCTTAGGCCACTGCGTCAGCTTCACCCTGTAAAAATCCTCGTCCTCGGGGATTTTTCCTTCAAGTTCTATCGCATTGTTGTACTTGACGGGAGTATATGCTGATGCGCCTATATATACGTTTGCGTTGAAAACGCTCTCCGCTACAACAATTACAGCCAGTACAGAACAAACCGCTTTGAAAGTGAGCTTCTTAAAAACGCCGAAAGCCATAGTCAGAACATACAGTGCCGTAAATCCGCAGAAGATAATTAAAAGCAGGAAGAACGATTCCGAGCTTCCCCACAGTGTAGAAACATACGAATCCAGGTCGTATCTGCAATTACAGTAGTACCATATCGTAAAACCGAAATAGATAACGCCGGCGGCAGTTATTCCGATAAGATAGGGCTTTTTATTCTTTTGCGCATAATCGTCAGGCTTTGTATGCGACAGCTTCACCGCCGCAAAGGTCAGCATCATAAGAGTAGTCATATAGCCGTACCGCATAGGGAATGCCATATAGTCGCCCGTGTGCCACATCTTGTTTATCGGCTCAAACACTACCGGCAGAAGCGTAAGAAACGAAAGCAGCGCATAGAATCTGCTGTTCTTGCTCTTTCTGCGCAGAAAATACACGATGAAAGCCGCAACGGAAAATCCCGTACAGAAAATAAGCGGCAGATTTGTATATATCCCTGCAAATACCGCAGAATCAAACAGACCCTTGAGTATGTTCGCACCTCTTGCGGATGAAAGATACTGCGCAAAGCTCGGAAGCCATACAACAGCGGAAATCAGCGCCGCTATACCGCAGCCTATAATAAACCTCGGCGCAATGCCCCTTGTACTGCCCTTTTTTCTGTTAAGAAAAATGTAAACGCCGAAATACAGTATCGTGAACAATACCACCATATAGCTGAGATAATAATTCAGCACCAGCATTCCGACAAGGCAGAATATAAGACCGCCTGTGCGTTTACGCTTTACGAGCGAATTGAACGCTATCAGCAGCAGCGGGAAGAAGTACATTACATCGAGCCATACCGTGTTCTGATAGAACAGCATAGAGTAACCGCTGAACGAATACATAACGCTGAAAAGCGCCGAATATGTCACATCCAGCTTTTTATGGCAGGTGCGGAAGTACGCATTTGCGGTTATCGCACAGACAGCCATTTTCATAAGCGTCATAATGTTCATGAACAGCATCATGTCCGCTTTGTCGACAAATGCAACAAGAAGTGAAAACGGGCTTGATATAAAGAACAGGAACACGCCGAGGAAATTCATTCCGCCGGCATTCTGCCAGTTGAAGAAGAAATCCCCCTTGCCCTCAAGTATGTCCTTGAAGTCGAGCAATAAAGGAAGCACCTGCTGGTGCATATCGCACCATGCGAGCGTTTTATCTCCGAACGGATAAAGCCCGCTGCCCGCAAATACCGCAAGTCCTATGACAATTACCGCTATCGGCGGAATTATCAGCGTCAGCAACAGCTTCGGACTGCGTATAAGTTTACCGATATGTGTTGTGATTTTTTTAGTAATATCTCTTTTCAAAATATCCTCCGGGATTTTTAAAAATCTCCCCATTTGGTTTTTATGAATATCTGTCTAAATTCAAAAGCCGCAAAGACTTTATGTGCTATGCGGCTTTTATTTTTGATTGAATTATCAGCCGCAGGTGATTATACCATGAGCTTCTTTGTGTCTACCGTACCCTTTGAAGCAAGATTCTTTGTATCCTTCTTGCTTTCGCCGTTTCCAGCATTTGTATAATTCTTGCCGTGCTTCTCCTGCCAGAGTACCCACAGGGGACCCGATATGCACAGTGAAGAATAGGTACCGCAGATAAGACCTGCCATCATAGGAATAGCAAATGTCATTATCGAGGTTACGCCGCAGATTGCGCATACAACGCAGATTGCGAGTACGGCAAAGGCTGTGGTAACAGTTGTGTTTACAGAACGCGTTATCGACTGAGTGATACTCATATTAACAAGTTCCTTGAGTGAAAGCGAGTTGCCGTAAAGGTTACGGTTCTCTCTGATACGGTCATATACAACGATTGTATTATTGATAGAGTTACCGAGTACGGTAAGAACAACCGCCATAAAGTTTGCGTCGATCGGGAAACGGCAGAACACGAATACCGCATAAACCATGAAGCAGTCGTGAACAAGGGCTACCAGCGCAAACACACCTGCCGAAAGGCCGCCGATTTTCTTGAATCTGAACGCAATATAGATTACAAGCAGTACAAACGAGAATAATACCGCAACAAGGCACTTAAGGAAGAACTCCGTACCTGATGTGGGGTTGACATCCTGGCTGTTTACAAGCGTAAGGCTGTTATCCTTGAAGGTCTGCTGGAGCTTATCCGATAAAGCTGTCTGCTTATCTGCAGTAAGTCCCTCTGAAGACGAGAATGAGATTTCAACGACTTCAAGCGAGCTGTTCATCGAAGAACCTGTAGTTACCGTAACAGCACCGTAATTTTCGCCCTCAACCGTCTTCTTTACCGCATTTGTGTCAATTTCGCCGGTATAGCTGTAGGTCAGCATTGTACCGCCCTTGAATTCAATAGCCATTTCAACGCCGAATATACAGTTGAAAATAACCGTAATTACAGCAATGACGATCGGTATCAGAAAGAGTATCTTTCTGTATCCTATAAAATCAAATACTTTTTTGTTATTCATTTTGAAGCACCGCCTTCCGTTGCGGCAGCCTTTTCAGCGGCACGCTTCTTTGCAGATTTTCCGCCGTAGAGAGCGGGATTTCTGAATATCTTGAATCTGGAAAGCGACATTGTCATAAGTCTTGTCGCAAATATGCCGAACAGGAAGTTCAGTATTACGCCGACCATCAGAGTGTAGCCGAATGAGTAGATAGTACCCTCTGTCGAAGCACCGAACATAAAGAATACCGGCTTCAGTATAGTAGACGCAAGGCTGTCGGGAGTACCGAAAGCACCCATAAGTATGATAGCAACGATAATCATTGTGATATTACCGTCAAATACCGCACTGAACGCTCTCTTATAGCCTGTAGCTATCGCTGTGTCTATCGTCTTGCCGCTGTTTATTTCTTCCTTTATACGCTCACCCGTGATAACGTTAGCGTCAACGCCCATACCAACCGCAAGAATGATACCTGCAATACCTGGTATTGTCAGCGTAAAGCTGTTCGAGAACGGGAAGAAGCCTGTTATAGCACAGAACGTACCTGCAACCTGTCCGATAAGACCGATAACGGCAACTACACCGGGCAGTCTGTACAGTGCAATCATGAATATCATTATAAGTGCAAATGCGATAACGCCGGCGATTGCCATAGCGTCACGGGCACCCGTACCGAGCGTGGGAGAGATAGTGCTGAAGCTCGATGTTTCCAGCTTGAACGGTAACGCACCGCCGTTTATCTGGTCTGCAAGCGCCTTAGCCTCATCAGCCGTAAAGTTACCGCTGATAGTAGCCTCACCGCCGCCGATTTCCTCTTTGACAGAAGCTGTGGATATGCACTTGTCATCCATATATGTCGAAATGTATCCCTTTGATGATGCGAGTTTCTTTGTAGCCTCTGCAAACTTATCCTTGCCGCTGTCCTTCAGCTTTAAGGATACCATATACTCATATTCCTTGCTGTTTCCGCTCTTGAGCTGATATACGGCAGAAGCCTTTTCAACGTCCGAGCCGGAAATGATAAGGGGCAGATCCTCATATGTCTGACCGTCGGAAAGCGATTTTTCCGAGCCTTCTCTGAAGGTGAGCAGTGCGGTAGCACCAAGCTCCTTTACAGCCGCTTCCGGATCAAAGCTGTCATCCTCAGCCTGCCACGGGAAACGCACGATTATCTTATCGCTGTTATAATCAACATAAACCTCATAGTCTGTTATGTTGTTTGCAACAAGTCTTGTTTCAACGATCGACTTTGCCGCATCGACCTCTTCATTGGTCGCATCGTAGTCTGCCGGTGACGTAAATGTAACGTCAACGCCGCCTCTGATATCAATACCCCAACGAATATCACTTACACCTCTTATAATAGTGTTCGTGAAATCGCCGTACTGGGTATGAACACCGAAAAATACTATGCCTGTAAATGCCAGTATAACCGCCAGCACTATAAAGAACACAGGCTTTGCCACTCTTTTCAAATGTTTCACTCCGTTTCTGTGCCTAAGCACATCCTGTTAATTTATACATTATAGTATTATACTATAATGATTTCGATTAGTCAAGAAATAGTAAAGAATTTCTGCAATTTTCACAATCCGTTCATTATACGGAAAGCTCAGCCTTTTCTCCGAGAACGTCCTTGTTCTTTTCAAGGACAGGCTTTATGCACCTTTCAAGGAATGCTGTCACCTGGCTTGCGCTTCTGCCCGTGTAATTTTCGGGGATGAGCTTTGCCTCGATTTCTTCCTTTGTCGTCATGAAGTCGGGGTCTGCGGCGATTCTGTCAACGAGGTCGTTTTCTCCGCCCTCTTCTTTGATAACCTTACCTGCGGCAATGCTGTGCTGTCTTATCTTCTCGTGAAGCTCCTGTCTGTTTCCGCCCTTCATAACTGCGTCCATCATAATGTTTTCCGTTGCCATGAAAGGAAGCTCCTTCATTACTCTTGCACGGATAACCTTAGGATATACGACCAGTCCGTTTGTGATATTCAGCATAATGTTCAGTATAGCGTCTGTTGCAAGGAATGCCTCCGCTACTGCGATACGCTTGTTCGCACTGTCGTCGAGCGTTCTCTCAAACCACTGTGTGCCTGCCGTAAACGCAGGATTAAGAGTATCTATCATAACATATCTTGAAAGCGAGGTTATTCTCTCCGCTCTCATCGGATTCCTCTTATAAGGCATAGCCGAAGAGCCGATCTGATTCTTCTCGAAAGGTTCTTCCATCTCCTTGAAGTTTGCAAGGATACGCAGATCGTTCGAGAACTTCGAACAGCTCTGTGCAATACCGCCCAGTACGTTTACTATTCTGCTGTCAACCTTTCTTGAATAGGTCTGACCGCTTACGGGTACGCACTCCTTAAAGCCCATCTCCTCAGCTATCATCTGCTCCAGCTTTTCTATCTTTTCCTCATCGCCGTGGAACAGTTCCATAAAGCTCGCCTGAGTGCCTGTAGTACCCTTCTGACCGAGCAGCTTCAGATTACCCATCTGATACTCAAGATCCTCAAGATCCATCAGAAGTTCGTTCATCCACAGCGTAGCACGCTTGCCGACTGTAGTCAGCTGTGCAGGCTGTAAATGTGTATATGCAAGACAGGGCATATCCTTATATTTATCCGCAAAAGAAGCGAAGTTCGAAAGAACGTTCACGAGCTTTCTGTGTACTATCTTCATAGCGTCACGCATTACGATAACATCGGTGTTGTCGCCTACATAACAGCTTGTAGCGCCTAAATGGATTATGCCCTCGGCCTTCGGACAGCACTTTCCGTATGTATGAACGTGCGCCATAACATCGTGGCGGAGCTTCTTCTCCTCCTCAGCCGCATAAGCAAAGTCAATATCATCAATATGCGCCTCAAGCTCGTCGACCTTTTCCTGTGTTACCTGCTCAAGTCCGAGCTTCATTTCCGCTCTCGCAAGCGCTACCCACAATCTGCGGAATGTCGAAAACTTCTTCTGTGCGGAGAATGTAAACTGCATTTCCTCACTTGCATATCTCGTACAGAAAGGGCTTTCGTAAGTTTCATAATTTGTCATTATAAATAACCGTCCTTTTCATCGGATTTTTTACTTTCCTGTGTCATCTGTATCTGCCGCCTGTATCTTTGGTGCATACAACGCTTCATCTGCACATACCGACACATTTTATATTGTATCACAAATTGTCCGTGTTCGCAATAGCAAACGTCATTTTTTCTCAAAACTTACCTTTCCGTATATCATTCAACCGCTCTGCTTCACCCTACGGCCATATCGACCACAACCGCTCCGCTTCACCCTACGGCAACATCGACCACAACCGCTCCGCTTCACCCTACGGTCACATCGACCACAACCGCCTCGCTTCACCCTACGGTCGCATCGACCACAGCCCGTCATTTCGCACAACAAAGCCGTTTTAACAGCTCTGCCGAAAATTTTTCGTATTTTTTTAAAAAAGCCCTTGACAAATACCCGAAAACTGTGTATAATGTTTACTGTTATCTGGGTGTGGCGCAGATTGGTAGCGCGCTACCTTGGGGTGGTAGAGGCCGCAGGTTCAAATCCTGTCACTCAGACCAGTTAAAAACCGCTTGATTGTCAAAATCAAGCGGTTTTTTGTTTGCCGTTTTATCTCTTATATAAGCAAGCTCTACGAATATATTCTATTAAATATAGCACCCTCCCAACCCGACATCTCCTGCCTATGCACTTATTCAAACAGTTTCGCTTTCTTTTTCCTTTTCTCCGTCTTTATACCTCCGGTCGCCGTTCTCCCTGTCATACGCCTTCACCGAATATTCGCTGACATTCTTTACCGTTTCGCCGTCTATCTGCAATGCGGCAGGTGAATCAAACCGCACTGTGATTTCCTTTCCGGTCAGCACCTCTACCATCTCGGTATGGCTGATATGCTCCCCCTTGAAAATTGAAGGGAACACCATAAGCGTTTTCAGCTTTCCACTGCCGTGCATCACAACAACCGACAGCTTCCCCTCGGGATTGTTTCTGTCCTGTTGCGGAGCGGTCATCATACCGCCGCCGTAAAACCTGCCGTTCATTGTCGGCGCAAGCCATACCTTCTTATAGCTGTACTCCCTGCCGTCAACGTTTATAACCGCATTCGCCGGTCTGAAATGAAACAGCAGACCTTTAACCGCAATAGATGTATAATTTATGGGCTTGTCGGATTTTTCTCTCAGCTCATCGCCCGTTTCACAGCAATATCCGTCAATACCGTAGCCTATAGCATTGATAAACCGTGAGCTTTTGCCGTTTACCGTTACAATAGGCAGATTTCTGACATATTCATTTATCCTTACAGGCTCACAGCCCTGCTCCATGCCGAGATCACGCAAAAAATCATTTCCGCTTCCCGTACCGTAATAATACAGCGGATTTTCATAAGGATACCCGTCGCTGTCGTTTATAAAACGGTTAAGCGTACCGTCACCGCCGCACAGCACAATATCGCTTTCGGGCGAAATACTGTCAAAAAATGTGCCGTATCCGCTTATCTGCGTCATATTGCAATATTTCAGTTCATCGTCCTTGTATATTTCCGTCAGCTTTTGTGCAAGCTCTGTTCCTTTTCCATTGCAAGATAAAGGATTATACAGTATGTATTTCACGCTCATGTATGCCCTCCCCTTAAAACCGACAGCCGATTACTTATGATGTTATCGGTCCTTTGGCTCTTTCGGTTTTTTAGTCTTTTGGTCCTTTTGGTATAGTATAACAAATTTAAACGGATTTTGCAATATATTGTTGTAATTTGTCAACACTTTGCATTAATAATTGTATAAGTTGTTGCTTGTAAGCATCCGTGCCTCGTCCGCCGTTTGGGTTGCCACATCTGTGCATCGACAGCCATTTGTGCCGTTGCATCTGTGCATCGACAGCC
>ENA-OOYV01002271-OOYV01002271.1-human-gut-metagenome-genome-assembly--contig:-NODE-2271-length-9866-cov-1.413719_pt1 | contig 9866 bp, 10 predicted proteins | sample MGYA00241704_ERZ501380 | MGnify/ENA primary metagenome ERZ501380 (study PRJEB25962, sample SAMEA2042984) | human gut metagenome | biome: human gut; feature: human-associated habitat; material: faeces...
AGGAGAATCTATCATTATTCAGATAGGTTCTTTTTACAAATAAGAGGTTATTATGGAATATTTATATGAAAAATTAACTGCATATGGAAATTCAGATTATTATGCATTTCATATGCCTGGACATAAGCGTAACATGGAGCTCATGAGAGCCAGGTTACCATATAATATTGATATAACGGAGATAGATGGATTTGATGATCTTCATCATGCAGAAGAACTGTTGAAAGAATTACAGGAGAATGCAGCCAGAGTATTTCATGCGGAAGAGACGCATTATCTGGTTAATGGGAGTACAGTCGGACTTTTGAGTGCAGTGATGGGATGTACGGAGCGTGGTGGTAGAATCTTGATGGCAAGAAATTGTCATAAATCGGTATATAATGCGGTATATATGAATGAATTACGACCGGTATATATTTATCCGGAGTTTTCAGAAGAGACAGATCTTAATGGAGAGATCCATGTAGACCAGGTAAAGAAGTTACTTGAAGAACATAAAGATGTTCAGGCGGTTGTCATTGTTTCACCGACTTATGAAGGAGTCGTGTCGGATATTGAAGCAATTGCGGAAATCGTGCATGAATATAAGATTCCGCTGATCGTCGATGAAGCGCATGGTGCACATTTTGGATTTCATTCATATTTTCCGCAAAATGCGAATACACGGGGGGCTGATGTGGTGATCCATAGTCTTCACAAGACACTTCCGTCTTTAACTCAGACAGCATTGCTTCATATAAATGGGAGATATGCTGATCGTGAAAGGATAAGAAATTATTTGCATATGCTTCAATCCAGCAGTCCTTCTTATATTTTAATGGCATCCATTGATGAGTGTGTCAGGGGAATGGATGAGTGCAGAGAAGAAATCATGGACACTTATGTTGAGTGTTTGCAGCAAGCAAGAGAGAGACTGAAGCAGTTAAAGAATATAAAATTAATTGAGGCAGAACATTATGACCGGTCAAAGATAGTATTATCTGTAAAAAATCTTAAGAATACAGATGGGGAAGTTTTGAATGGAAAACGATTTCAGGAAATGCTGAGATCTTATCATTTGGAGATGGAGATGGCTTCCGGGTCTTATGTGATTGCTATGACAGGACCGGGAGATACACAAGAAGGAATGGACAGATTGGTTCAGGCAGTGATGGAGATTGATAAAAATATTCTGTGCGAAGAGCTTTCAGGGAATGATGAGGATCATACTATAAAAAATATTTCTTATGAAATGATTCCATTAGAACAAGCATATTCTTCCTTTGAAGCAGGGAGAATGGAAGGCGAGAGTGTGAAATGGAAGGAGGCATCAGGAAGAATCTCATTGGAATATGTCTATCTTTATCCACCGGGAATCCCAATGATTGTTCCTGGAGAGAGAATTACTTCTACTATTGTGCAAAAGATGGTAAAATATAAAGAGATGGGTTTTTCCATTGAAGGGCTAAGCCAGGAGAATTGTTTATTAGTTGCGGGGAATCCAGAATAAAGAACCGACAGGCTGGAAGTTGAGAATACGAATCCAGATGCATGTTTAAGAGCAGGAGAAAAAGTATGGGTAAAATATTTTATATTATGGGAAAAAGTGCTTCCGGGAAGGATACGATTTACAAAGAATTGATAGAAAAGATGCCCAAATTTCATTCAATCGTTCCATATACAACACGTCCAATGCGTGAGGGTGAGAAGGACGGAGTGGAATATTTCTTTGTCGATCAGGAACGATTTGATGAGATGATGGACGAGGAGAAAATCATCGAGTTTCGTTCTTACAATACAAAGTGTGGAATCTGGACTTATTTTACAGCAGATGATGGACAGATTGAATTGTGGCAGTATGATTATCTTGTGATCGGAACAATTGAGTCATATTATGCATTGAAAGAATATTTTGGTGATGATGTTATGGTTCCATTATATATAGAAGTAGAAGATGGATTAAGACTGTCGAGGGCGTTAGAAAGAGAACGGGCACAGACGAAACCGCAGTATGCAGAACTGTGCAGAAGATTTCTTGCAGATGCAGAAGATTTCTCGGAGGAGAATCTGGAAAGGGCGGGAATCAAGCGGAGATTTCAAAATATTGATAAGGAAACTTGTATGGAAGAAATTTTGCGAGAAATAAACGTGAATTTATGATATACTTAAATGGTAGTTCATAGTTTTGTAAGAAAATGATGTTAAAATTATGAATATACTATTGTTAGGTGGATAATTGTGAGAATATTATCCGCTAAAGATGAAATAAGATACACGGCAGGTGATAGAAATGAGTAGTTTTAAAGATGTAGTAGGGCACAAAAACATAATCAAGTATATTTCGAGCGCAGTTCAGGCTGATGCAGTATCGCATGCATATATTCTGAATGGCGAAAGAGGATCTGGAAAGCGGCTTCTTGCGAATCTTTTTGCTATGAGCCTGCAGTGCCAGAATCGTGCGGAAGACGGAGAGGCATGTGGAAAATGTCAGTCTTGTAAACAGGCACAGAGCGGCAATCAGCCGGATATTATTAAGGTGACACATGAGAAACCGAATACGATCAGTGTTGATGATATTCGTACACAGGTTAATAATGATATCGTGATCAAGCCGTACAGTAGCAAGTATAAGATTTATATTATTCCAGAGGCAGACTTAATGAGTGCCCAGGCACAGAATGCATTGCTTAAGACAATTGAGGAGCCACCGGAATATGCGGTGATCATGCTTCTGACAGAGAATGCAGAGGCTTTACTGCCAACGATTCGTTCCAGATGCGTTATGATGAAACTTCGTAATATTAAAGATCAGCTCGTAAAGAAATATCTGATGGAGCAGATGGAGATTCCTGATTATAAAGCAGATGTCTGTGTAGCATTTGCCCAGGGAAATATGGGAAAAGCGATTATGCTTGCGACATCCGAATATTTCAATGAGATTAAGGAAGAAGTCGTACATTTACTTAGAAATATTGATGAGATGAATGTTTCAGAACTGATGGATGCAGTGAAAAAATGTATGACATATAAGATGGAGATTAACGACTATCTGGATATGATCGCAATCTGGTACAGAGATGTATTAATTTATAAGGCAACTAAGAATGTAGAGTAGTATTTTCTGATCAGCTGAGATATATCAAGGCGCGTGCAAGTAAGAGCTCTTATGAAGGAATTGAGAATATTTTGGGCGCAATTGAAAAGGCGAAAGCCAGACTGAAAGCAAATGTTAATTTTGAACTGACAATGGAACTGCTCTTGCTTACAATAAAGGAGAACTAGATACATGACAAAAGTAATAGGAGTAAGATTCCGAACAGCGGGAAAGATTTATTTCTTTTCCCCGGGAGAGTTTGAAATCAAACAGGGGGATCACGTAATCGTGGAGACAGCACGGGGAATCGAGTACGGACGTGTTGTCAGTGCACCAAAAGAGGTGGACGATGATTCAGTGATTCAGCCTTTGAAGTCTGTGATTCGTATTGCAACAGAGCAGGACGAGAAGACGGTAGAGAAGAATCGTCAGAAAGAGAAAGAGGCTTTTAAGATTTGTCAGGAGAAGATCCGCAAGCATGGACTGGATATGAAACTGATTGAAGCAGAATATACTTTTGATAATAATAAAGTCCTGTTTTATTTTACAGCGGACGGACGTATTGATTTTCGTGAACTTGTAAAGGATCTGGCAGCTGTGTTCAGAACAAGAATTGAGCTTCGTCAGATTGGGGTCAGAGATGAGACGAAGATCCGCGGAGGAATTGGTATCTGTGGACGTCCATTATGCTGCAGTACGTATCTGACAGAGTTTGCAGCGGTATCAATCAAGATGGCAAAGGAACAGAACCTGTCTCTGAATCCGACAAAGATTTCAGGGGTCTGCGGAAGATTGATGTGTTGCCTGACGAATGAGGAAGAGACTTATGAAGTGCTTAACAGTCAGTTACCTTCTGTTGGAGATAATGTGACAACAAGTGATGGATTGACTGGAACAGTACATTCTTTGAGTGTACTTCGCAGACTTGTGAAAGTTATTGTTAATCTGGAGAATGACGAGAAAGAGATTCGCGAGTATAAAGCGGATGATCTGAAATTCCGTCCGAGAAGAAAGAAACAGAAAGTATCGAAAGAAGAGCAGAAGAAACTTGCTGCACTTGAGCGGATGGAGAAGAAAGAGGGAGCTTCGAAGTTAGATGACAAATAATCTGAGACCAGGCGAACGTCTGGATGATCTGCAGCTTGGAGGATTAGAATTGATCCAGAATCCTTCAAAATTCTGTTTTGGAGTGGATGCAGTATTTCTCTCTGATTTTGCAAAAGTAAAGCCGGGAGAGACTGTGCTTGATATGGGAACCGGGAATGGAATCATCCCGGTTCTACTTGCAGGAAAGACGAAAGGAAAGCATTTTACAGGGCTTGAGATACAGGCTGAGACTGCAGAAATGGCAAGACGTAGTGTTGCACATAACCATCTGGAAGACAGAATTAGCATTGTAACCGGAGATATTAAAGAGGCGGCAGAACGATTTAAGCCGGCCTTTTTTGATGTGATCACAACGAATCCGCCTTATATGTTAGCGGATCATGGACTTCGGAATCCAGATGACAGTAAGGCAATTGCACGGCATGAGGTGTTGTGTACATTAGATGATATTTTAAGAGAAAGTATGCGGCTTCTTCAGGATAAAGGCAGATTTTATATGATCCACAGACCGTTCCGGCTGACAGAGATTTTGACGAAGATGCATGAATATAAGATTGAACCGAAACGGATTCAGTTTATTCATCCGTATATAGATAAAGAACCGACAATGGTTCTGGTGGAAGGAATGCGTGGGGCAAAACCCAGAGTGACAATAGAGCCACCAATCATTATGTATACGAAGGATGGGACTTTACTGCAGAAGAACGGAAATAATTCTGAAAAACAAAGGTAACTGAACAGTTACAAAGTCATGGGAGATGAAGATGGCAGGAACATTATATTTGGTAGCAACACCGATTGGAAATCTGGAAGATATGACATTTCGTGCGATCAGAACATTGAAAGAGGTAGATCTGATCGCAGCAGAAGATACAAGAAACAGTATTAAGCTGTTAAATCATTTCGAAATACAGACGCCAATGACAAGTTATCATGAATATAACAAGTTTGATAAAGGTCGTAAACTGGCGGAGAAGCTGGAAGAAGGACTGGATATTGCGGTGATCACAGATGCAGGTACACCTGGGATCTCTGATCCGGGAGAAGAACTGGTGAAAATGTGTTATGAAACAGGGATTCGAGTAACTTCTGTTCCGGGACCGGCGGCATGTGTTACAGCGCTTACAATGTCAGGACTTCCGACAAGAAGATTTGCATTTGAGGCATTTCTTCCGACAGATAAGAAAGAGCGGGAAGAAGTTTTAAAAGAGATGGCTGCTGAGACAAGAACGATCGTAATGTATGAAGCACCGCATCGTCTGGTAAAGACTTTGAAACTTCTTGCAGAGCGTCTGGGAGATCGAAAAGTAACGGTTTGCAGAGAACTGACCAAAAGGCATGAGACAGCATTTCAATCAACACTTGAAGGTGCAGTAGCTTATTATGAGGCGAATGATCCGAAGGGAGAGTGCGTGATTGTAATTGCAGGGAGAAGCCGGGAAGAAATCCGTCAGGAAGAAAAAGCGCGCTGGGAAGATATGAGCATTGAAGATCATATGGAGCATTATATTTCTCAGGGGCTCGATCGCAAAGAAGCAATGAAAAAGGTCGCGAAAGACCGCGGCGTTCAGAAGCGAGAAATTTATAATTACCTGGAGAAGCAAAAATCATAAGAAGTATGTTTTGAGAGTTGCCTGGGTAAAAAAGGAGAGGACAGCTTAAATGCTGTCCTCAATTACTTTTCCGTCTTTCATAAAAATGACACGAGAATTCAGGGAAACGGCTTCTTCGTAGTTATTTGTGACATAAAGAACCGTAATTCCAAGCTCTTTGTTAATCTTGAGAATATCATGGATCATATTTTTCCGAAGATCATCATCCTGATGGGCAAAATCTTCATCTACAAGCAGAACTTTTGGGTGGCAGACAATAGCACGTCCAAGTGCGACACGCTGACGTTCAGAATCGGAAATAGAACGAATTTTTTTCGTAAGAATGTCTGAAATTCCAAGAAAAGCGGCAGCAGTCTTTACGCGGGTATTGATAACTGTACGCGGAAGATCACGAAGCTTCAGTCCAAGTGCCATATTATCATATACATTCATGTACTTGTAGAGAGCGTAATTCTGAAATGCCATGGCAAGCTTCCGATCGCGTGGAAGAATGTCATTTAAAAAGGTATTATCAAGATAGATCTTTCCGGAAGTAATATCTTCCAGGCCGCCAATCATCCGTAAAATTGTAGATTTTCCGCATCCGCTTGGTCCGTGGAATACAACAAATTCACCGTCCTCGATCGAGAGGCTGACATCGTCTACAGATACGAATCCGTTCGGATATACTTTTTTCAAATGTTCAAATATTAAGCTGGCCATACACAACGCCTCCTGTATCTTATATAGTTGTATTTTATCACAAATAAAGAGGGGATGCATTACTGTTTGGAAACAAATTTCAGCGATGTATAAATAAGGAAGCCAATGCATAAAATTAGAGAAATAACTGTCGGAGTCTGCTATGTTGATTCAATTTTGGAAAAGGTGGAAGAAGCAGTGTGTAAGTATTGTATGTAGTATCAGTATTCTTTTCAGTTCTATTTTCTTTTTAAACGGTTGTGAAGCAACATTTTTAGAAGAAAAAAAGAGCAGTAAAGAGGTGGAGAATGAAAGATTTACATCGTTTACAGAAAAATTGTTTTGCAAAGAGGTGGCTGCAAGCCAGATCAGTCTGCACTATACATTAAAAGAGCCAGAAGCGTATGGAATTGATAAAGCGGATACAGCATATGGAACGATACAGACAGACAGTACTCAGATTAAGACAGCAGCGGAGAATATACAGCAGGCATTGTATGCATTTTCTTATGAAAAACTGAATGTAAAGAATAAAATTACATACGATCTGTTAAAGCAATATCTGAGAAGTTTGAGAGAAGAAGCGGATTATCTGTATTATGAAGAACCGTTAAATACAGTCAATGGAGTACAGACGCAGATTCCAATTGTATTATCTGAATATCAGTTTTATGACAGGACAGATGTGGAAGAGTATCTGGATGTTTTAAGTGAGACAAGGGATTATTTTCAACAGATCATTGCATTTGAAAGAGAAAAAGCAGATAAAGGATTGTTTTTGTCAGATGAAATGGCGGATCAGGTGTTAGAACAATGTAATGCATTTCTTGCAATGGGAAATGGAAATTATCTGTACTCGACATTTGTGTCCAGAATTGGTGAATTACAGGAACTGTCTGAAAAAGAAAAGAGTGATTATATTCAGCAGAACGCCAGGCAGATGGAAGAGCAGGTTTATCCGGCGTATGAGGATTTGATACAGGCGGTTAAGGAATTGAAAGGGAAGGGAACGAATGAAAAGGGATTGTGTTATTTTCCGGAAGGGAGAAAATACTACGAATGGTATATACAGCAGAGTGTAGGAGTGACAGACACGATTCAAGAGCTTGAGCAACTAACACGCAGACAAATTTCAGAAGATATTACCGGTATGGAAGAAGCAGTCAACGAAGCGAAGCAGGCAGCAGCAATATTGGAAGATGGGAAAGCAGAAAGAATTTTAGAAAAGTTAAAAAAAGGGATAGGGACTGCATTTCCTGAGATTCCAAAAACTTCTCTGCGGATAAAATATGTACCGGAGGAAATGCAGGAACATTTAAGTCCCGCATTTTATATGATACCGGCAATTGACTATACAGAAGAAAATGTAATTTATGTAAACCAAATACAGATGCGAGATGATTTGGCACTGTTTACAACGTTGGCACATGAGGGGTATCCGGGACATCTGTACCAGACAATATTTTTTGAAAGCACGAATCCTGATCCCATCAGGAGTATTTTAAATTTTGGCGGATATGTAGAAGGCTGGGCAACTTATGCGGAGATGTGCAGCTATTATCTGATGCCGTTATCTAAGACTCAGGCAGCAATTCTTCAGAAGAACAGTTCAGTGGTTCTTGCACTTTATGCATTGGCAGATATGGGAATCCATTACGAAGGATGGAGCAGAATGGATACGGTAGAATTTTATGCGAGATATGGAATTAAAGATGCTAAAACGGTTGATAAAATCTATAATCTGATTCTGGGATCGCCGGGAAATTATTTGAAATATTATATCGGATATATAAAATTTCTGGAGTTGAAAAAGGAATGGATAAAATCTGGAAATCAATCCCAGAAAGAATTCCATAAAGCTGTGCTGAGTGTTGGTCCGGCGCCTTTTGAAATTGTAGGAAAATATTTTTCTCTGTGATTCATTCTGTGTTATAATATCCATAGGCACAAAATAATAAGAGGCGGTGTCTCAAGAAAAGAGTCACTGCTTTTTTCATTTATTATAGAGAAACTATTTAGAAAGACAGGAGGACGTGAAAAATGAAATTAATGATTGCATCTGATATACATGGTTCTGCATATTATTGTGAGAAAATGATTGAAGCATACAAAAGGGAAAAAGCTGACAAACTATTATTATTAGGCGACCTTCTTTATCATGGGCCAAGAAATGATCTGCCAAAAGACTACAATCCAAAGGAAGTGATCGCACTTTTAAATCAACACAAACAGGATATTCTCTGTGTGCGGGGAAATTGTGATACGGAAGTAGACCAGATGGTGCTTGACTTTCCGATTCTTGCCGATTATGCTATCCTGACGGTGGGGGAGAAGATAATTTTGCCACCCACGGCCATCATTTTAATGAGGAGAACCTGCCGCCGCTCCAGGAGGGGGATATCCTTCTTCATGGTCACACTCATGTTCCAAAGCGGGTAAAGCATAAAACCTATGTTTATTTGAATCCAGGTTCGGTTTCTATTCCAAAAGAAAACAGCTATCATGGGTATCTGCTATTGGAGAACGGCGCTTTTATTTGGAAGGATTTTGATGGAACGGTTCGGGATACCTGCCAGATTGCAGAATAAGTATGTATATTCCTCCGCTATATGAAACTATAGCGGGGGAATTTTTATTTGCGGCGGCCTAACAGCGGAACCAAAAGCTAGCTTCGATATATATTATAAAAAAATAAATCTGGATTTCTGACTAAAATGCCGAAATCCCATTATTCAAGTTATATTTTCCGAGGAACTGTTGACAATAGAGAAAATATGAATATAATAATATATGAACAATGGTTCATATGATATAACGAAAGGATGAACGAAAATGGAAGAACCGCTTGAAAAATGCGAGTATATGCATGTCCATGAAGATATTGTCCATAAAGTAAACGAGCAGATGCCGGATGAGGAAATTTTATATGATCTGGCTGAGCTGTTTAAGATTTTTGGGGATTCCACCCGGATTAAAATCTTATATGCTTTGTTCGAATCGGAAATGTGCGTTTGTGATATTGCCCAGCTTTTAAACATGACCCAGTCCGCTATTTCTCACCAGCTTCGCTCCCTCAAGCAAAGCAAGCTGGTGAAGTATCGCAGAGAAGGAAAAACAGTGTTTTATTCCTTGGCGGATGCTCATGTGAGAACAATTATCAACCAAGGCTTAGAGCACGTAGAAGAATAACCTGATTCTATTAGAAAGAGTGGGGAAAGATATGAAGAAAAAGTTTCAATTAGTAGATTTGGATTGTGCGAGCTGCGCGGCCAAAATGGAGAATGCGATCAAAAAAATCGACGGTGTTCAAGCTGCCAGCGTCAGCTTTATTATGCAGAAGATGACCATTGAGGAACAGAAAAAGGCCGTCCGCGCCGGTTATGATATGGACA
>ENA-OOYV01002280-OOYV01002280.1-human-gut-metagenome-genome-assembly--contig:-NODE-2280-length-9808-cov-1.657234_pt1 | contig 9808 bp, 8 predicted proteins | sample MGYA00241704_ERZ501380 | MGnify/ENA primary metagenome ERZ501380 (study PRJEB25962, sample SAMEA2042984) | human gut metagenome | biome: human gut; feature: human-associated habitat; material: faeces...
ATGGCCTCCAGTACGGCGGTCTTGCCGGAGAGGAAGGATTCCTGGATATCGGTGAGGGAGGCCAGGTGCGCGCCGCAGCGCTGCATCAGGGAGAACTCTATGCCGCGTACCTTGCAGCCCAGCGTGCCCTTGATGTAGTTGGCGAGGTAGGAGGCCAGGCCGCCCAGCTGTTTGTGGCCGAAGGCGTCCACGGGGGCGTTCTCCGCGCCGTATTCTGCGATGAGCTTGCCGGTGGAATCGTGTATACCCTCGGATACGGCGGCTATGCACTTGCCGCTCCTGGCGTATACGGCCTTTACGTCCTCCACGAACTTATTAAGGTCAAAGTCACGCTCCGGCAGGTAGATGAGGTCGGGACCTTCGCCGCTTATATTGGCAAGGGAGGAGGCTGCGGTGAGCCAGCCGGCGTGGCGGCCCATTATCTCGATGACGCATACCATTCCGGTGTCGTAAACGCGGGCGTCCCTATATATCTCCATGCAGGTGGTGGCCACATACTTGGCGGCGGAAGCATAGCCGGGGCAGTGGTCGGTGCCGAAAAGGTCGTTGTCTATTGTCTTAGGCACGCCCATTATGCGGCACTCGTAGCCCACGGACTGCATGTATTTGGATATTTTGTTGCAGGTGTCCATGGAGTCGTTGCCGCCGTTGTAGAAGAAGTAGCGCACGTCGTACTTCTTGAATATCTCCAGAATGCGCTTGTAATCAGAGTCGTCCTCGGCGCTGTCCTTGAGCTTGTAGCGGCAGGAGCCCAGAGCGGAGGATGGGGTGTAGAGCAGGTATTCGAGTTCCTTTGCGTCCTCCTGGCCCATATCGTAGAGCACGTCGTCCAACACGCCCTTTATGCCGTGGGCCGCGCCGTATACCCTGGTGATGCAGCCGGAATCCAGCGCCGTGCGTATAACGCCGTAAGCGCTGGCGTTTATTACAGAAGTGGGGCCGCCGGACTGGCCTATTATGCATGCGCCTTTAAGCTGTGACATTTATGATACCTCCAGAATTAAAATTCAAAAACTTTTCAGTCAGCATTATACCATAAAAAAAGCCCGGTGAGTATTGTGCTCCGGGCTTTTGACTATGATTTCACATTCGGTGTTTGCCGTGCAGGACAATTGCTTCAAAGCGGGCCTTATGCCCCGGCCTTTTCAGCCCTTTCGGCCTGCTTTTTCTGGAACCAGTCCTTGCCCTCGACGAAGCGGGCTACTATCATGGAGGCCACAGTGTCGCCGGAGGCATTTATGCAGGTAGCAGGAGGATCCACCAGCGCGCCGATGGTGGCGATTACGGGGAAGGCGATGCCCATCTGCTCGGGGAAGAACAGGGATACTATGACCATCTCCCCTACGAAGCCGCCGCCGGCCACGCCGGACATGGCTATTCCGGAGAATATGGCTATCATCAAGGCGGTCACATAGGTGCCTATGCCGTCAAAGGGCATTCCGAAGAAGCCGAAGAGGAAGCTGATCTTGAGTATTGCGGAGAATACCGAGCCGTCCATGTGCATCGTCGCGCCGAGGGGCAGCACTATGTCGCTTACGTCCCGGGGTATGCCTATCTCCTCTGCGGCCTCCATATTGGCGGGTATGGTGGCTATGGAGCTGCAGGTGCCCAGGGAGGTGACAGCGGGCTTGAGTATGTGCTGGAAAAGCTTTTTGGCGGCGCCCTTACCCCCTGCGAAGCGGGCATATAGGGGGAAGGCTATAAAGAAGTACAGAACGCATAGAGGATAGTAGAGCAGCATGGCGCGGCCGAAGTTGCCTATGAGGGTGGGGCCGAACTCGCCTATGAGGGAGGCGAAGAAGGCGAAGAGGCCTATGGGAGCATAGTACATCAGTATGCTTACGACCTTCATTATGATATCGGAAAGGTTGTTGAGCAGCTTTCCGACGGCGCATTCCGGGCCGCCGCAGATGGATACGCCAAAGCCGAAGATTATCGAGGCCACTATAAGGGGCAGCATATTGCTGCGGCTGAAGAGCAGCGGGAAGTCGCTCACGGTGAGGAAGCTGACGATAAGCTCGCCTACGGTCTTGGGCTCGCCTACCTCCTCGGCTGCTACCTCAAAGGGGGTAAGCACGGGAGGAAACAGCTTTACAGCGGCTATCATTATGATGCCGGCGATTATGCCGGTGACGATGAAGGTGACGAGAGTGGAACCCAGTATTTTGCCCAGCCGCTTCATGTTGGACATATTGCCTACGGCGGAGGCTATGGAGATGAATACCATAGGTACCACCACCGTGAACATCGCGTTTACGAATATATCGCCAAGGGGAGCAAGCACGCCCGCCTTATTGCCCAGCAGCGCGCCTGCTATACAGCCCAGTACTATGGAGCAGAGCAGTATGAGCGGGAAACGGTAACTCTTCCATACGGTAGACTTTTTCAATTCCATTTTAGTTCTCCTTTTATAAAAAATCGATGACAACAGTCTTTATAACATGTTATCACCGAAAAGAAGGGTTTAGTATTGCAATTGCTGCTGTCGGTATTGCGTTTTATACGGTATGCGGATATTCTGCGGCTCTGACGCTCACCTCGCCGCTGTAAAGCTCCTCGGTGCATCCATCGTCAAAGCGGACGACCAGGTGTCCCTCGGGGGTGACGTCTATGGCTGTGGCCTCGGGCTCACCCTCCCGCATGAGCACGACCCGTTTTCCGGTAAGCATGCTGCCCTCACGGTATTCGCGGTATATGGAAGGGTCCGATGGGTTTGTCAGCGCCTTATACAGCTGGTCCGCCATGGCTGCCGCCATTTCGTCTATGGATACGGGAGGCTGGGAATCAGGATACAGGCTGCCCGCCTTTGCTGAAAGGCCGCCGGTAAATACAGGGCTCTGGTAGTTAAGCCCCACTCCCACCGCCGCGTACCTCAGCTCATTTTTGAAAAGGGCGCCCTCGGCAAGTATACCGCAGACCTTTTTACCTTCCCAGTATATGTCGTTCACCCACTTTATGGCGGGGTTCAGCTTGTCAACCATGGCCCTACGCACAGCTACCGCCGCCGCCATGGTCAGGCAAACGGGGTCTGTGGGGCGTACCAGCATTGTCATGTATATGCCCCCCTCGGGGCTTTCGAAGCTCCTGCCCATGCGGCCGCGGCCGGAAAACTGCCGCCTTGCGAATATGACGGCGCCTTCCCTTGTGGTACCCGCTATTTTCTTTGCCTCCAGGTTGGTGGAGGGGGATTCCTCAAGGAATATTATGTCTATATCCGATTTGATATAGCGTCTTATGCCCTGCTCCGTCAACATATCACAGCCCCATTATGATCTGGTATTCTTCCTCGGCTATGCCGCCCCTTTGCAGCGCCCCTTCGATCAGGTCGCGGCAGGCGCGGATATCCGGGTCCCGGAGGTACTTGTCGTATTTGCGCGTCCAGTCCTCCAGCGCTTCGTGATACTCTGCAAACAGCACGCTGTGCCGCCCGTATTTTTCCATGGTGTTCCACAGGGCATGTATGGCCATATTGCGCTCCTGCCTTGATACGGTGGGCTGTATTCCCTTGTACTGATACTTCTTTATGTCCTCCGGCCCTACGCCGAAGCGATCCACCAGATTTTCGATGATAAGGGCGCAGCCCAGTGCATCGTCCAGAGAATCGTGGTGGTGCTCAAGGGGGAGCTTGAGCCCGGCGCAGAGGTCGTTGAGCTTATGGCTGCCGTAAAGCTCCTTGGGTATGTGCTTTTTGGATTTCTGCAATGAGCAGATATAGGTTATTTCGGGTATGGGCAGGCCGTATACAGCAAGGGATTTGCATATCACCCCAAGGTCGAAGGCAGCGCTGTGAGCCGCCATTATTCCGTGGAAAAACGGCTCGATCTCGGGCCATATTTCGGGGAAGAGAGGCGCGTTCTCCACCATGAGGGGGGTTATGCCGTGTATCTTTATGTTGTAGTCGTCAAAGTGCTCCCGGGGATTCACAAGGAACTCCCGCCGGTAGACGGGAGCGCCGTATTCCATGTGTACTATGCCTATGGAGCATATGGAGTCGTTGTTGCGGTTCGGCGTCTCCACGTCTACCGCGGTGTACCTTTCAAGCAAAAGTCAAAATGCCTTTCAGTTAAGTATGATTATATGCGTATGAGCTCGTATTCGCTGCTGCCCAGGCCTATCTCCTCGCCGTGCTCTATCTGCACCCGCCAGTTGGTGTTGGGGTGGACGTTGATAAAGTGGTCGTGGCAGCGGCATTCCGCCTCGCTGAGCGCGCTCCTGGGGTTGGCGGGCATGGCGTTTACCGCGTCCGCCGCGGCCAGGTCTATCGCAACGGGGTCAAAGGAGGCGAACATACCTATATTGGGGACTATCGGCGCGTCGTTTTCGGGGTGGCAGTCGCAGTTGGGGGAAATATCCGCCGCGATGCTTATGTGGAAATTCGGCTTATCCTTTACCACGGCATAGGCGTATTCCGCGATGCGCCTGTTCAGGCTGGCCGCGCTGGAGCTGTTGTGGGGCTTTATGGCGTCGAAGCTGCATATGGCTATGCAGCGGCCGCAGCCCACACAGTTGTCGTAGTCTATAACGGCCTTGCTGCTTTCGTAGTGTATTCCGTCGTTGGCGCATATCGTCGCGCACTTGCGGCAGCCACGGCAGCGGTCGCGATCCACTACCGGCTTGCCGTCGTAGTGCATCTCCATCTTGCCCGCTCTTGAGCCTGAACCCATGCCGAGGTTTTTCAGCGCGCCGCCGAAGCCCGCATCCTCGTGGCCCTTAAAGTGGTTGAGGCTTATTATTATATCCGCGTCTGCTATGGCGCGGCCTATCTTTGCGGTCTTGACCTCCTCGCAGCCTATGGGTATATACGCCTCGTCTGTGCCGCGCACGCCGTCTGCTATTATCACCTGGCAGCCGGTAGCGTATGGAGTGTAGCCGTTTATGTACGCCGTCTCGATATGCTCGAGCGCGTTCTTGCGGGAGCCGACATAGAGCGTGTTGCAGTCGGTAAGGAAGGGCAGCCCGCCCCGCTCCTTTATGTATGCAGCGAGAGCCCTTGCGTACTGCGGCCTGAGGTATGCAAGGTTCCCCATCTCGCCGAAGTGTATCTTGATGGCGACGAACTTATGGTCGAAGTCTATGGTGCCCAGGCCGGCCCTGTCTATAAGGCGGGTCAGCTTCTTTGGCAGGTTTTCCGTGAAGGATGTGCGCATATCCGTAAAGTAGACCTTTGACATATCCGTTTCTCCTTATGTTTACTTTATCAGCTAAAGCAGCAGCTCGCGGAGCGCCGCTACGCTTTCGACTATGTATGCGGCCCCGGCATGCTCCAGCTCCTCACGGCTGTCCGTAGCCGTAGAGCACGCCGGCACAGTCCAATCCGAAGGCCCTTGCTCCCTCCGCGTCGTATTTCCGGTCCCCTATCATCAGTGTGTTTTCCGGCGCTGCATCGGGGCAGGAGCGAAGCACATGGGCTATCACGTCCGCCTTTGTGGGTCTGCCCTCGTCCATGGTGTTGCCGCCTACGAAGTCAAAATACCGTGCTATATCGAAGTGATCCAGTATCCTGTGGGTGAAGTCCTCCGGCTTTGACGTAGCTACCATGACCCGCCTGCCTGCGGCCTTCAGGTCACTGAGAAGCTCCGCTATGCCGGGATATATCTCGTTTTCAAATATGCCCTTTTCGGAAAAGTATTCCCGATAGTGCTTCAGCGCCTCCAGCGCCTGAAGGTTGGTCATGCCAAAGCCCTCCTCAAAGGAGCCTATGAGGGGCGGCCCTATCAGCCATGTAAGCGTTGTCCTGTCCGCAACCTCTATGCCCATCTTGCATAGAGCGTACTGGGCGGCGGAGGTAATGCCCAATGCGGGGTCCGTGAGCGTACCGTCAAGATCGAACAGAAGGTTTTTGAAGGCCGCGTTCTTATCCATTTGCTTTAAGCTCCTCGCGCCTGAGGTATTCCGCCGCCTTGAACAGGCCGAATACCGTCTTGCCGTCGGAAATCCGGTCATTCATTATCATATCTATAAGCTGGCACAGCGGCGTTTCCCGGTAGTCCAGAAACTCGTCCTCATCCGGGTGGGCATTGCCATAGCTCAGGCCCCTGGCAAGGTACACGTATATACGCTCCGAAAGTATGGCGGGGGAGGGTATGTATATGCCCAAAGGGATAAACTCCTTTGCCGTTACGCCTATTTCTTCTTTAAGCTCCCGCTTCGCCGCATCGAGAGGGTCTGTGTCGAAGGCCTCCAGCTTGCCTGCGGGTATCTCGGTCATCACCCTCTGCTGCGGGTAGCGGAACTGGCGCTCTATTATTACGCCGCCATTATCCGTGAGCGGCACCACGGCCACCGCGCCCCGGTGTTTAAGATAATCCCTCCGGGCGGTCTTTTTGTTGCAAAGCTCAACGGTATCGCTGTACACGTCGAATACCGGGCCGGAATACTGTATGGCGGAGGAAACCGTCCTTTCAAAAAGCCTGCTGTCGTCCATGTGACAACCCTCCTGCAATTCTCAGCAAAATCAATTATAGCATATCACGGCGGCGCCATAAAAGCAAATAACGGCACACTTTTTAACCTTTGGACAAAACCGGACAATAATTGTACCCGAGGAGGCAAATGCCTGCAAAAACAGCCAAATTTATTCCCTATCGCCGCGAAAATGGCGGTGCTAAAATCACAGCATACAGAAAACCGCATATACCGCAGGATAACCAAAAAATTACATTATTACGGAGGCACTATATGGCTAAATACCGCATACTTTTGGCAGACAGCAACAACCAGTTCCAGACCACCGTCAGGGATTACCTTACGGCTCAGGAAGGAATAGAAAGGGTGGACACCGTGAACGACGGTCAGTCCGCCCTGGACGCAATGAACAACAACCGGTACGATGTGCTCCTGTGCGATCTCATCATGCCGGGCATGGACGGCTTTGAACTCCTTGAGAGGCTTAACAGCGGCCTCGTGAAGGACGTGCCTGCCGTCATAGTGATAAGCGCCCTGCGTCAGGAGGAGATGGTACGGCAGGCCTGCACACTTGGCGCAAAGTATTACATGGTCAAGCCCATCGACCCCGATACGCTGTACAAGCGCATAATGGACATGATGGAGAGCACCTACGCACAGCGCTCGCAGGTCTGCGCCATAAGCCCCAAACCCCAGACTCTGGACGAGAAAATCGCCTCGGTATTCCTCATGATAGGTATACCCGCCCACATAAAGGGCTACCATTACCTGCGGGAGGCGGTGCGCATGGTATACTTTGAGCCTGCCCTCTGCGGCCGCATAACCAAGGAGCTTTACCCCGGCATCGCCAAGAGGTTCCAGACCTCTGCCTCTAAAGTTGAGCGCGCCATACGCCACGCCATAGAGGTGGCCTGGACCCGCGGGAAAATAGAGAACATCAACCAGATATTTGGCTACAATATCTACAGCAAAAACGACAAGCCCACCAACGGTGAATTCATAGCCCTGGTTGCCGACAAGCTGATCATGGAGACTGCCCGGGAGAAAAACGGCAGAAGCGAGATTCAGAATGTGATATAGGTGTGCTATAATGAAGAAAAACCTCCGGAGGCGCCCATGCATACCCTCAAGCTTATCCGCCCGACTCAGGAATACGCAGATCAGGTAATGGCATACCGGCAGGAGATGCTGGACAACGGCGACAGCCTGGATGGATGTGCCGCTCTGGAGGATACCAACAGCTACGCCGAATGGGCGGATTTTGAGGGGCGGCTCAGAGAGCGCTACGGCGAAGGCTATGTGCCATCCGATGTGTACCTGGCGGTGCGCAAAAGCGATGACAGGCTGGTTGGCATGATTGACTTCAGGCGGCCGTTGACTGAATTTCTGCTGCGCTTCGGGGGGAATATCGGCTACAGCGTGCGTCCTTCCGAGCGGGGAAAGGGCTACGCAGGCGAGATGCTTTCGCTGCTGCTGCCCAAGTGCCGAGAGGAGGGGGAGAACAGGGTGCTGCTCACATGCGACGCGGACAACGAGGCGTCCCGCCGGACTATAATAAAAAACGGCGGCGTGTTGGAAAACCTGGTTGAGTGTGATGCGGCTCTTAGCCGTTGCGGGATGATACAGAGGTACTGGATAACATTGAAGCCTTAAATCAAGGTGAAAAGGGGAGAGCCGGCCGGCTCCCCTTTTTTGTCCCCAAAAAGGGAAACACGGAATTCGTCTTTATGTGTAAAATAGTATCATTTTACTGCCGGCGGCAAAGGGCAGGGCAATAATAAATATGCGTCAAGGTTTTATTCTGAACTTGTTGTTAACACTGAAACTGTCTTAAACGCGTTGAAATGTGGATAACTATGTTGATAATGTTAGCAACTCATGTTATTAACGCCCACGCATACTCATTTTTTTATGCAGTATCTTCGTACAAGCGGCCGGAGTAAGAAACATTAAATATTATCACCCGTGTGTTTTTTACCTTCGTTTTTCGGGTGAATGGCCACATAAGCGGCCCTTTTGCATAATTGGCATACTACCCTCGTATGATTATATAACGATAATCTGTGCGAGAGGAGCAGGCATATGGAACTGATCTGGAAAGAGCTTCCGGGGGAGCGGATAATATATACAGGAGTATCTCAGGGAACCGTCGAGGGCGGCATACCGCTGCCGGAGGGCCGCAGCGCAAAGGAGATACTCTCGTATACCGGCGAGGTGGCTATATCTTCATCCAGCGCCAGGGAGGGCGAAATAGCCATAGAGGGAGTTGTGAGAATTGACCTCATCTGCATGGATGACAAGGTGTTTGCCTTCACTTCAAGCGCCCCCTTCACCCACCGCATAGCCGCGGATGGCGTGCGGGAGGGCATGAGGGCCGAGGTGCGCTCGGCGCTGCAATCCCTGGAAATAAACAAGGGGGAGGGCGGAATTACCCTCAACGCAGTAGCGGATATAAACGCAATGGTGACAGCATCAGGCGGGGCAAAGGTACTGGATGGAATAAGCGGCATAGAGGATGGGGAGCAGCAGCGGCAGGAGATGACACTCTACGAGCGGGCGGGGGAGAGCCGGGGCAGCTTCCGCCTGCGGGAGGAGATAGAGGCGCCCTTCGCCACAGAGGTGCTGTACAGCGAGGTACATGGGGCGCTGAGGGACGTATCTCCCGGCAAAGACGGAATATGCCTGGAGGGTACGCTGTACATATCGGCGCTGGTACAGAGCCGCACAGGGGCGATGAGCCAGTTAAGCCAGGCCATACCCTTCACTCAGACCGTGGACGGAGAGGCGCTGACTCCCATGTGGGGCGAGGTGAGGGTATCCGGCTGTCAGGTGCGGGGGGCTGAGGATTTTGGCGTAGTGATAGCGGATGTGGAGCTCACATACCGCACATGGGGCCGTGCCGGCGGCCGTTCCGATGCTGTGACGGACACATTTTCCCCTACCGTGCCGTTCGAATGCACACATGGGCTTATACGCACCTCCTCATACTGCGGATTGAGCACCCAGCGGCAGTCCATAAGTGAAAACGTAATGATACCCGATGGTATGCCCGAGGCGACCAGGGCGGTATACGCGACCGCACGGCCCATGGTGACGTCCTATGGCATAGAAAACGGGGTACTCACCGCTGAGGGGCTGCTGTTCACCCGCATATTATACACCGCCGAAAGCGGCTGCATATTCGCTTTCAATGAGGATATACCCTTCTCTGTGAACATGGAGGCCCAAGGCGCCACAGACGCCATGATATACGGAGTGGCGGCGGCCTCGGCGGCGGGAGGAGGCAGGAGCGTGGAACTGAACTGTACGCTCATACTCATTGCGGATCTGTACTGCACCGGCGGCTTTGAGGCGGTGACGGGTATTGAGGAGTGCTCCCAAAGATCCCCGCATCAGGGCATAA
>ENA-OOYV01002281-OOYV01002281.1-human-gut-metagenome-genome-assembly--contig:-NODE-2281-length-9805-cov-2.529026_pt1 | contig 9805 bp, 9 predicted proteins | sample MGYA00241704_ERZ501380 | MGnify/ENA primary metagenome ERZ501380 (study PRJEB25962, sample SAMEA2042984) | human gut metagenome | biome: human gut; feature: human-associated habitat; material: faeces...
GATGTGGGTGGAGGCCCAGCGGCCAAAGGCGGCAGAGCCGCCGGCCTTGTTCATCAGGGCCACAAGGATGCCCAGCATGACAAGGAACACCAAAATGCCCACGTTGCTGCTGTCCGAAAGCTTGGCCACCATGCCGCCGTCCTCATTGAAGAACAGGGTGTTGATGGCCAGCTCCAGATTGCCGTTGGCATACAGCAGTGCACCGGATGCGATGCCCACCAGCAGGGAGGTGTACACCTCCTTGGTGTTCAGCGCCAGCACAATGGCGATCACCGGCGGCAGCAGCGAAAAGATGGTGCTGTACACCGCACAGGTATAGGTGGACGGGTCCGCGATCTTGCCGGGCGTTGCCGCTGTGCACCACAGCAGCAGGGCAAACACCAGCAGAGCTGCGAACCATGAAAGGTTCTTGTTTTTCATAACGGATTCCTCTTTTTTCAAATTTCCGGGGATGCATACCCCTCTTTGCGCAGGAAAAACTATCCCCATCGAATGCAAAGGGAGGTGTGCGCCGCGCCGGACTATAAAGCGATGTATTTTGAGCTGTTCCGGGCCAGCGTGCAGGCCGCACAGCTTTTGCAGGCCGCGCAGCAGCAGGCCGCGCTGGAGAGACAGCTGCAGCAGCAGACCCAGGAGAACCAGGCGCTGGAGTCCGACCTGGCCAAGAAGGATGACGAGGAGTTCATCAAGGACCTGGCCCGCGACCAGCTGGGGCTGGCCGAGGCCGGCGAGCGAATTTTCTACGATGTGAATGACTGAAAACACGCTCCGGCGCTGCCGGAGCGTGTTTTTTCGAAAGAAATGCAGCAAAAGGCTCCGGCGAATGCCGGAGCCTGTGCTTTTTGTGAGGAGAAAATGATATCAGGGAAGAAACGGCGCCGTCTGCTTACGCAGGGGCGAACGCTCCTGATAAGCGATTTACTCTGCGGCCTGAGCAGCCTTCTTGTTGCGGCCCAGAGCGCGGATGCCCTCCACCACCAGGTCGATAGCCAGGATCACCAGCAGGACACCGATGATGCCGCGGACGTAGCACCACACCACGCCTTCGCCGCCGGCCATGATGCCCACGACCTGCGCCTTGATGGTGAACACCAGGGAGGTCAGCGTCACGATCAGCATGAAGAACATGGGGAAGTAGAACATCTTGTTGTTGCGGCCGACCTTACCCAGCCAGCAGCACACAGCCAGCAGACCCAGAGCAGCCAGCAGCTGGTTGGCAGCGCCGAACAGAGCCCAGATCTTGGCGTAACCGGTCAGGCCCAGGGCCACGCCGGCCACCACGGTGATACCGGTAGCCACATAGGGGTTGGTGATGACGCGCTTCCAGCCGGTCAGATCCTCGCGGGTCTTGCCGGGCTCGACAAAGAACTCAGCGAACATATAGCGGGCCAGACGGGTGGCGGTATCCACGGAGGTCAGGCAGAAGGCGGACACGGCCAGGATCAGCATGGAGTACACCACGTTGTAGCAACCGGAGCCGAACACCTTGGAGAACATGGAGGCCAGACCGGTGGCAAACACGACGGTAGGCGTCGTGGTGGTGCCGTCAGCATACTGGTTCCAGATGTAACCAACAGCGCAGACGGAGATCAGAGCCAGAGCGCACTCGATCAGCATACCGCCATAGGCGATGGGCTTGGCGTCCTTCTCCTGATCCAGCTGCTTGGACGTGGTACCGGAGCCCACCAGGGAGTGGAAGCCGGACACAGCGCCGCAGGCGATGGTCACGAACAGTGCAGGGAACATATAGCCCAGGGACGTGCCGCTGGGAGCCAGGGTATCATAGAACCCGGTAAACGCGGGCATATCCACGGTGGGGGAGCAGCCGACGATGCCCACGACAGCCAGGATCATCATGCCGTACAGCAGGAAGGAGCTCAGGTAGTCACGGGGCTGCAGCAGGATCCACACGGGGGTGACGGAAGCAACGCCGATGTACAGACCGACAATGATCATCCACACGGTGTAGTTCAGGTAGATGGGGTGCCAGTTCAGGCCGATGATCATGCAGACCACGATGCCGATGACGCCGATGACCGTGGAAATGCCCAGAGGCGCGTTGCGGCGATAGACAAAGAAGCCGAACAGAATGGCCATCAGGATGAACATGATGGAGATGATGGCGGTGGAGGCATTGGCAGCGGAAGCCGCATAGTCCACAGCGCCGTCAGCGGTGTAGGTGGCCTTGAAGGTGTTGGCCACGATGGAGGCGAATGCCGCCACCACCAGGATCAAAGTCAGGTAAGCGAAGGTGATGAACAGCTTCTTGGCCTTGGCACCGATGGCGTCGCCGATGACCTCACCGATGGACTCGCCCTTGTGGCGAATGGAGGCGAACAGGGCGCCGAAGTCATGCACGCCGCCGAAGAAGATACCGCCGATCAGGACCCACAGCATAACGGGGACCCAACCGAACACAGCGGCCTGAATGGGGCCGTTGATGGGGCCGGCGCCGGCGATAGAGGAGAAATGGTGACCCATCAGCACGGGAGCCTTGGCAGGACAATAATCCTTGCCATCCTCCATGGTATGGGCAGGAGTCGGACGGGAGTTATCCACGCCCCACTTCTTGGCCAGCCAGCCGCCGTAGAAGATATAACCTACGACCAGGACAGCGCAGCCAATAATAAGGAACAACGCAGCATTCATACAGCTCTCTCCTTTCTGAATAGCGATTTCTTTTGCTTATGAAACAGGCCTCTTTCGAAAACCTGTGCTGCACTATGTCCGCTGGCATTGGTGCTGATCTTTTCCTCAGGCAGCACCACCAGCCCGGTATGAAAGTCCATCCAGCCCCAGTAGGACAGCTTGAAGCTCTTGTAGAGCTTGCAGCGCTTCAGTGCCTTGCGGGCGTCTTCGTCGCAGCTGTCACAGACAAACAGCGCGGTGATGTAGGTATACATATGGGTGGAGTTTGGCTGGATGCGGGCCATACCCTGTTCGTAGGCCAGCTTTTCGCACCTTTCATATATCTCCTTCGTCAGATGGGGAACATTGAAGAGGTACACATATTCAAAGCTGTTGGCCTGCCAGAGCTTGGCCTTTTTGGAGAGCACGTACTTCTCGGCGGTGGCGTAGAAATCCATCGTGGCGGCCAAGGCGTGCTCGTTCTCTTCGCAGCGGGTCACATCATAGCTGCCGGCGTACACATCGCACAGACGGTCGACGGCTTCCTGTCGGGTCATAGCGGCTCCTCCCTTTTCATAACGATTTCTTAGCATTCAGGACGTGGTTCATCGTTCCTTTCGCGATTAAAACTGCGAAATATTTATACCGGAAAAGTTGCATTTCCTGTCTTTTAGCAAACAAACACGCCCGCCCACTAATAACATCATTACTATACGCCGGTGTTTTTCAACTTTCAAGCTGCAAAATGAACAATTTTTGAACATTAAGTTTGTATAAATTTTTGGTTGATTTGTGCAAAAAAATGTGGTAATGTGAAAACGTTACCAACGCTTGCCGTTTTTTTCGCTTTACGAGGCGCTGTCCCGCCTGTAAGAACGGTTTGCGCCGGTTTCGTTTTTTATCAGCGGACAAATTGGAAACGTTGCCGCCTTCACATCCGCAATTTCCTGAAAAGGTAAGAAAAAACACCATCCCGTGGGATGGTGTTTTTTGATTTTTTCGGGGACTGTCACCCCAGGTGGCGCTCGAAATTGCCGCCGGCATGGACGCCCTCCTGCACGATGTAGAAGGCCTCCGGGTCCACCCGGCGCAGAACATCCTGCAGGGTGTCGATCTCATACTTGGACAGGCAGACGCAGAGCACCTGCACCTCGTCGCCGGTCCAGCCGCCCCGGCCCGTCCAGCTGGTAACGCCCCGGTCCAACTGCTCCATGATGTAGCGGGGCAGCTGGGGGTCGTTCTTCTTGGTGAAGATCAGCAGCTGTACCGTAACATTCTGCCGGTGGATACGGTCCAGAAACAGGCTGCTCAGCACATTATATATAGCGGAGTAGATCGCAGTGGCGGCATCGAACAGGAAGAAGCACAGGGTATACAGCAGCGCGTTGAAGGAAATGGAGAACCGACCCACGGTGAAGCGGCTGCCCTTCTTGCTGAGATACAGCCCCAGGATGTCCAGGCCGCCGGTGGAGCAGCCGCAGGTCAGCACCAGGCCGGAGGCAAAGCCCGCCAGGATGCCGCCCACCATGCAGCTGGTGAGGATATCCGGAATGACCGGCGTGGACGGCGAGGGAATGACCGCCAGAAAGACAGAGTTGCAGACGGTGCAGATCGCCGCCTTCCAGAAAAACTCCCGGCCCAGGGCCTTGTAGGCCAGCAGAAACAAGGGAATGTTCACGAAGAAATACAGTACACCGGCCAGGTCGAAGGGAAGGGAGAGAGACAGCTCCCGCTGCAGAAGGGTACGGATCACCTGGCACAGGCCGTAGGCCCCGCCGCCGTAGAGGCCCTGAGGCACGATGAACACGTTGATGGCCACGCTGAGCAGCAGGCCGCCCAGCAGACCGCCGATCAGGCGCAGGCTCTTGTTGTGCATAAGCTTCTGATACATGGAGCGATACTCCTTTTCTTCAATGGTAATGTCAGTAATACCGGCAGGATACGTAGGTGGTACGTATATGGCACGTGTACGGTACGTATATAGGTATATAGTATGTGGCGGAACGGGAAATGTCAAGCACTTCCCGTTCCGCCGCGGATCAAAAGCTATATCGCAGGCAGCGCTCCAGTCTGCGGAGCGCCCGGTGCAGTGAACGGGACACCGTGGACTTGTTGACGCCCAGCACCGCCGCGATCTGGGTCACGTTCATGTCCCTCTCCATGTACAGCGCCAGGACCTCCCGCTGGCGGGGCGTCAGCTCCGCGGCCACAGCCTTGGGCAGGTTCCGCAGCAGCCGACGGCGGCGTTCGCTGTTGTCCCCGGCCTGGGTGTGGAGCCAGAACTCAAGACCCGCCCGATCCATGGGGTCATATACGGTACTCGCCATAGCCGCAAAAGCTCCTGTCGTAGTAGCGGGCCGTCAGTTGGGTCAGGCGGCGGCACTGCTCCAGCATGGGCCGCAGATCCGCGATCCGGCGGCGCAGACGCCGGGCCTCCTCCTGATCGCCGGTGGTGCGCAGGGCCAGGCGCAGCTGCGCCAGCCGCCCGGCCACCAGCGCGGCGCTGGCGTCGTACTGTACGGAAAGTTGTGATAATGTCATATGCGATCCCCCTCTTTCGTTGTTCTGCATGGTTCCTTTGTGGAAGCTGTATAACTTTAAAGCGATAAATTTCCTGTTTCCTGATAAACTTTCTTGTTGACATTGAGGGAAAGCTCTGGTATAATACGGTTCGCTGGTGAGATGCTGGTGTAGCTCAGCTGGTAGAGCAGCTGATTTGTAATCAGCAGGTCGGGGGTTCGAATCCGTCCACCAGCTCCACCACCGCAGCCCAAAAACCAAATACGGAGGAGTTCCCGAGTGGCCAAAGGGGGCAGACTGTAAATCTGTTGTCAGTGACTTCGATGGTTCGAATCCATCCTCCTCCACCACAAAAAAGACGCCAATCGGCGTCTTTTTTGCATGGTGGAGGAGGATGTTGGGAGCGCATACCTTTTATAAAGCGATAGCCCATGCCCTGATTTTACGCGAAGGGGGAACCCGCAAAGGTTCCCCTTTTGCAAACAATCCCGTTGGGATTATTTGCAAAAGCGGGGGAACGCATACCTTTGCACAATCCGAAAGCCCGAGCCCTGATTTTACGCGAAGGGGGAATCCTGACGGTTCCCCTTGCACACATTCCCCTCCCTCCGGCGGGCCGGCTTGCGGGGCATTTTTGCGGCCAAAACCCCAAAATGAGCTGAAAACATCAATACAGCTTAACTTTTTTGAACCGGTGCGGTATAATGATATAAAACAGGCGCTGTAAATGTCAAAGGCACCTTGCGAGGGAACGCAAGGTCGATCGGCCGATCCACAAGGCGGAGTTTTTCAAAGAATTAAAAATAACCGAATTACAGAAGGCGGTTCTCCTGTTTGCAAACGATTTAAAAAGCTATGCGAGGTGATGTCCGTGTTTGATGTTAAGGTAACAGAGGAACAGCTCCGGTACGCTGCGGATATGGTGGAGCGATTCAATTTCGGGCAGCGGGGACGCGGAGACGGCAATAAGCGGGAGCAATTGACGGGCATACTGGGGCAAACGGTGTTTGCCAATCTGATCAATGCCGAGCGCCCCAACGGGGCAGCAGGCTTCGATGGCGGGAAAGACTTTGAGATAAACCACAAGCGGGTCGATATCAAAACCATGACAAGATCCGTCCCGATGCGCCCGGATTTCGTTCATAATTTCGTGGGGTATCAAAAAGACTATCCGGTCGATTACTATGTGTTCGCTTCGTTCAATAAGAAAAAAGAGATCCTTACCGTTTGCGGCTATATCGGGAAAGAGGAGTTCTTTCGGCGGGCGGATTATTTCCCGGAAGGGACGGCAAGAAAAAGGGCCGACGGCACATCCTTTTCCACCTTTGCCCCGCTGTACGAATTGAGACAGGAGGACCTGCATTCCCCCAAAACCATAGAAGCCCTCATCGAGGGGATCATATAACCGGCAAAGGAAAAAGGCGCGCGGCGGAAAGCCGGGCGCCTTTTTGCGGGTTGGATGCTAAAGCAAAAACGAATCACTGCGGGGCAGGAGCAGCCGCAATTCTCTTTTCCGCAGTGTCGCAATACTCCTGCGAAATATCGATCCCGAGATAGCGACGCCCTGTTTTTTTGGCAACGACCGTTGTGGTGCCGGCGCCGTTAAAGGGATCAAGAACGACGTCGTTTTTGAAGCTGAACAATTTAAGCACCCGCTCCACAAGGCTTTCGGGGAACATGGCAGGATGGCCGAACTCCTTCATGTGGCGTTCGGGGGCGATGCTCCACTTGGCGACCACCCACGACTTGAATTCCTCGGCTGTAATGTCCGCATCGGCGGCTTTTCCGGGCTTCTTCAAATCCCCCTTGCAATAGACCTCGATAAATTCCCATGTGTATTTCAGGTACGGGCTGGAGGGGCTTTTCCAGCTCCCGTAAGAACACATCTTGCAGTTGTAGTTGTTCTTTTCCCAAAGGATTTCGCCCTTCCATATCATTTTATTTTCCAGGAAAAAGCTGCTGATAATGTGATGGGCGGGAATATAATCCGAATAAAGCGGCTGGATATTGACGACAAACCGCCCGCCGTATTTCAGCACTCGGATGCATTCCCGGAAAATGCCGAACAGCATATCATAATAGGCGTTCCAACCGGCTGTGTCATTATGCGTGTCATATTCCAATCCGAAATTATAGGGGGGCGAGGTAAAGATGATATCGATGCAGTTATCCGGGAGCTTCTTCAGATATTCAAGACTGTCGGCACAAACGATTTTATTCTCGAATTCGGCGGGCAGCGGGTTGTTCTCTTTGGGAAAGTCGTTATCATTCGCGTAATAGTGCTTGCCGCGGTCCTGCTCCTTGGCCTTGCGGTTGGAAACCTTACGTTCGGCATTATATCCGGCAAAATGCCGCTTGCTTCCCCGGATCCCGTAGCTGCCGATTTTATTGACGATGTCAAACGCCGCCTGCTTTAGCGCCCCGTCGATCTCAAGCGCCTCGATGAAATCACGGTATTTTATAACATCAAGCTGGTACAGCAGGAAACGCAGCGTGCCATCCGCATATTCCATGCAGGCGTCCGCCTTCGGGAATTCGGCATGAAATGCATTTTGCAGCCGGATGACATCCTCTGTGGGAAAAGCCCGGACATCCAAAAGCTCTTCACGATAATCAGTCATAATAGGTAACCTCGTCTTTTGCTGAATTTTAAACCGGTACGGGATCTGCGGCGTACCCCTTCGGTATTACATTAAAACTATTTTAGTACAAAATCAGCCTGAAATCAAGTTGAGTAGGTGAGGCGGCTGCGGCACCGGATAATCGGGAAAATATGCAAAAACGGCAAAAACCGTGAAAATAATCACAAAATATGAACCTTCGCCGGAAAAACCCCTTGACTATTAAACTGATAAGTGATACTATTATTGTGTATGATAAGCTGTACAAGAAAAACATAATAACTTTAGCAAACCTGCCGAAAGACAGGGACGCAAAGTTGAGCGTCTAAACGGGCGACCGCATGACCGGCTGACTGCATTCTTTTTTAAGAACGCAGTCGGTCTTTTCTTTTTGCTTACAATAGCTGGAATATGGAGGATAAAAATGTACGCAGCATCCGGCCGAAAAACCGAATATCGCCGGCGCCGGGCCCGTAGGGCTTCGGCGCTGATGGTTGTGCTGGCGCTGCTGTTCACCATGGTGCCGACGGGCTTTGCCACGGTGGCGGGGGCAGCGGAAGCCACCGAGACCGAGCCGCCTGCTGCCCCGCCGGAGCCCACCCCGGAGCCCATCCCGGAGCCCACCCCGGAGCCTCCGGCTGATGACACCACCGACGACCCCGCCGACGACATTACCGACCGGGCCGCACCGACGGCGACAGCGGTTACCGTCACCTGCTATGCGGCGGTGGATGGCGGCTGGAAGCAGGTGGGAACGGTTCAGACCGACAAAATCGACAGCGGCCGCTACTATGTTACGGCACAGGAGCTGGATGGCATCTACGGCGAGTACGGCTTTTCGTCGGCGAATTATAGTGGCGAGCTGTTCTTCCCGCATACCGATAATAACAGCATCGACAAGCTTTGGGCGGATGCCGTCCCTCAACAAAATACAGACGGCGCATGGCAGATTCCCTTGAGCACACGGGGCCCGATTTACCTCTACTACCTGCCGGGCAATACGGACGGCACACCAAGCTATTTTACCGGGAGCAAGCCCAAGACCGATGCACAGCTGCTGGCGGATAATATGTTCTACACCATAACGGTGGAGGACGCCGCCCATGCCGTCTATGATACCCCGCCGGCGCCGCAGGTGCTGTTCCATGGGGGAAGCACCACCGTAACGCTGAATAAGGCCGAGGGCGTCACATGGACGGCCGTAAACGGCAAAACCAACGAAACGCTCTCGCTGCCGATGGACGAGGCGGGAACGACCTATACCATTACCGATATCAGCACACCGATTATTTTCCGTCCCCGTGCAGCCGCCGGGATGATACAGTATGAGGCGATGCCGGAACGCTGGATGAGCAAGCTCGGCAATTTCGATGTTTCCCGGCAGCAGGCGCAGCAAACCGCAACGGTAAGAGGAGAGGCGGGTTTCATGGCGCTCCCCGCCGAAACCAGCCACACCCTCCTTCCCCCCGATATCGACCGCATCGCGGTGACCATCACCGATGCCAATAACCACACCATGTTCTATTCCTTTGCGGGGTGGAAGGTGGCCAGCGCCGCCGGTTCCCCCGTTTTGCCCGCCGGAACGGTTCTCACCGCTGATGATCTGAACGCCTACGCCGGCAGCGACGGCGTTATCCGGCTGCAGGCGGTGTGGTCGGGCGTGGATAGCCAACGCCGCCCCAATACCGTCCACTTTTTCCTGCATAAAAACGGTGAGCTGAAGGGCTCGGTGGAGGACGGGGTGAAGCCGGAATCCCCAGACGACTATACCCCGGCCATCTATTCCACCCGCATGATGAACGCAGGGAATATCCCGACAACCTATACCACCGGCGGCACGCCGCTGGTGGCACGCCCCAGTGCGGATGCCGATGCCTACCAAACCAACACCACCATCCGCAGCATGACGACAACACCGGTGGAGGGCGCCACACTGGAGGATCTGCCCGGCGATGAAACGGTTTTTGCCTACCTGCGGGCCAATCATATCCAAATGATGATCAACGGTCAGGTGGTCGAAAACGAAAAGCTCAATA
>ENA-OOYV01002294-OOYV01002294.1-human-gut-metagenome-genome-assembly--contig:-NODE-2294-length-9775-cov-1.503704_pt1 | contig 9775 bp, 6 predicted proteins | sample MGYA00241704_ERZ501380 | MGnify/ENA primary metagenome ERZ501380 (study PRJEB25962, sample SAMEA2042984) | human gut metagenome | biome: human gut; feature: human-associated habitat; material: faeces...
CAAGAAGATTAAGAACAAGCAACTATATGAGAGATATGGTAAGAGAAAATCATGTGAGAATTGATGAATTGATCTATCCAATCTTTGTTACAGAAGGAGAAAATATCAAACATCCTGTAGAATCTATGCCAGGGATTTATCAGTATTCACTGGATCGTTTATCAGAGGAAATTAACAGGATCAAAGAAGCGGGGATCAAAGCAATTTTAATCTTTGGAATCCCAGATCATAAAGATGAAGTTGGAAGCGGTGCATATGCTGAAGATGGAATTGTGCCAAAGGCGATCCGCCAGATCAAAAAAGAGTATGAAGAACTTTTGATCATTGCGGATGTATGTCTTTGTGAATACACATCTCATGGACACTGTGGTCTTGTGAAAGACGGAGTGATCTTAAATGATGAAACACTTCCGCTTCTTGCAAAGGCATCTGTAAGTTATGCAAAAGCAGGGGCAGATATCATTGCGCCAAGTGATATGATGGATCTTCGAGTGAAAGCTATTCGTGAAGCTTTAGATGAAGCAGGATTTGTATACACACCGATCATGTCTTATAGTGCCAAGTTTGCGTCAGGATACTATGGACCATTTCGTGATGCAGCACATTCTGCACCAGGATTTGGAGATAGAAAAACATACCAGATGGATCCGGCAAATGGACAGGAAGCTCTAAGAGAGATCGGGGAAGACATCGAAGAAGGAGCAGACTTGATCATTGCCAAACCAGCACTTGCTTATATGGATATTATGAAAGAAGCATCTATGAAATACAATATTCCGATCGTTGCATACAATGTAAGCGGAGAATATGCCATGGTAAAAGCAGCTGCGGCCAATGGATGGATCGATGAGAAAAAGATCGTTATGGAAAATATGGTCGGATTAAAACGTGCTGGTGCAAAGATGATCATTACATATCATGCACTTGATGTTGCAAAATGGCTGAAAGAAGAGGAAAGATAAAATGAAAGATACAAGATCAAAAGAATTATATGAACGAGCAAAAGTACATATTCCGGGAGGGGTAAACAGTCCAGTTCGTGCATTCCGTGCGGTAAATCGTACTCCAAGATTCATGGAATCTGCAAAAGGAGACCGTATTATTGACGCCGATGGAAATGAATATATCGATTATGTATGTTCATGGGGACCTGGAATCTTAGGACATGCTCATCCTCAAGTCATCAAAAAAGTCATGGACTCTTGTGAAAACGGTTTGACTTTCGGAGCACCAACAGAGAAGGAAGTGATCCTTGCAGAATTGATCAGTGAATTGATCCCGTCTATGGAAGTAAGTCGTCTGGTAAGTTCTGGAACAGAAGCTGTTATGAGTGCGATCCGTGCAGCCAGAGGATTTACAGGGAGAGATAAGATCGTTAAATTCCGCGGATGCTATCATGGACATTCCGACAGTTTGTTAGTAAAAGCAGGATCGGGAGCACTTACAACATCTGTTCCAGATAGTGCTGGAGTTCCAAAAGATGATACGAAGAATACATTAGTCGCAGAATACAATGACAAAGATTCTGTACAAAAACTATTTGATGAAAATAAAGATCAGATCGCAGCAGTGATCGTAGAACCGGTGGCAGCTAATATGGGATTAGTACTTCCAGAAGAAGGATTTCTCGAATTTTTAAGAGAGATTACAAAAGATCACGGATCATTATTGATCTTTGATGAGGTTATTACAGGTTTTAGGCTATCTCTAGGAGGAGCACAGCAGTATTATAATATCAAGCCGGATATCACAACACTTGGGAAAATTGTTGGTGGAGGAATGCCGATCGGTGCGTATGGCGGAAGAAGAGAAATCATGCAGATGATCTCTCCAGATGGGCCAGTTTATCAGGCAGGAACATTGTCAGGAAACCCAGTTGCAACAACGGCAGGAATTGAGACATTAAATATCTTAAAAAATGATCCGCAGATTTACGAAAGACTAGAGCAAAAAACAAGAAAACTTGCTGATGTAGCAAGAGAAGCAGGAAAAGGACATATTTGTGTTAATCAGATTGGATCTTTAATGAGTGTATTCTTTACAGACCAGAAAGTCAGAGATTTTGAAAGTGCTGTGACATCCAATACAGAACAGTATGCAGATTATTTTGGATATTTACTAGATCGCGGAATTTATATTGCACCATCTCAGTTTGAGACAATGTTTATTTCTAACGCACATACAGAAGAAGATATTGAGAAAACATGTAAACTTGCAGGAGAGGCTCTATGCAGTTTGGATTTCTAGGAATTGATTATAAAAATGCAGATCTTACCATTCTTGATGAAATTTCATTTACGGATCAGAAGAAGCTTGAATTTTTTCATAAAGCAGAGGAAATCGGGGTTGAACAGGTGATGATCTTATCGACCTGTAACCGCAGTGAGATTTATTATTTTTTTGATGATGAACAACAGATCAAAAAAATACAAAATATATACTGTGATATGTTCGATAAAGCAGAGATCGAGCAATATATCAGACATTGCGAAGAAGATAAAGCAGTTTCTTATCTGTTTCAAGTAACCGCAGGATTAGAATCTATGGTACTAGGAGAAGATCAGATTCTTGGACAGGTAAAAGATGCCTTGGATTTTTCAAGAACCATGGGATTTAGCAAGAAAGAACTAAATAAAGTCGTAAGAGATGCTATTACTTGCGCAAAAAAGGTAAAAACAACGTTTAGAATAAGTGAGAAACCAGTATCTGTTGGATATATCGGAATCTGTGAATTACAGAAAATATGTGATATCAAAGACAAAATGGTCTTGGTGATCGGAAGCGGAGATACTGCAGTTCTTGCACTTCGTTATCTGAAGGAATATGAAGCAGGCAAGATTTATTTATGCAGCAGAACACTGGCACATGCAGGAAATGTTCAGAAAGAGTTTCAAGAGATTGAGATCATTTCTTACGAACAAAGATATGAGATCATGAAACAATGTGATATTGTAGTATCTGCAACATCAGCACCACATGTGGTTGTAAAACAAGAATATTATACGCCAGAAAAACAAGTTACATTTTTAGATCTTGCAACACCAAGAGATATTGATCCAAAACTTTCAGATGACTCAAAGGTAAATCTGATCAATTTAGATACGCTCAAAGAGATTTCTAAAGCAAATCAGTCAGAACGTGAAGAACTTTGCAGACAAAGCAATACGATGATCAGCAAAGCAAAAGAAGAAACGATGCAGTGGCTGTTTCAGGCACCAATGGAAGAAACAATTCGCTCCTTACAGGAAAAATGTACAGAGATCGTGGAAGATAGTTATTCATATTTATCAAGAAAAATAGATTTTGGAACAAGAGAGCAGAAACTTCTAAAGAAGGTGTTAAATGCATCCTTGCAGCGCATGATCAAAGAACCGATTCAGGAATTAAAACATTTAGAAACAAGACAGGAACAAGCAGATTATAAGAAGATGGTAGAACAGCTTTTTGGGATAGAGACAAAGAAAGGAAAATGACCTATGAAATATATCATCGGATCAAGAGGATCACGCCTTGCACTGATCCAGACAAAATATGTTCAGGAAAGATTAGCGAAAGCTTATCCAGAACACACTTTTGAAATCCAGATCATTAAAACAAAAGGTGATAAGATTCAGAATAAACCATTAGATAAAATTGGTGGGAAAGGTCTGTTTGTCAAAGAGATTGAAGAGAAGATCATTTCTGGGGAAATCCATATGGGAGTTCACAGCATGAAAGACATGCCATCAACCCCGGCAAAAGGCCTTGTTTTTACAAAAGTATGGAAAAGGGAAGATCCAAGAGATGTGTTGATCCTTCGAACAGCGAAACATCTGTCTGAATTACGAGAAGGTGCTGTGATAGCAACAGGAAGCAAAAGAAGAGCATTTCAGTTATTAAAGTTAAGACCAGACCTTCAGATTATAAATATTCGAGGGAATGTTGATACGAGACTTCGAAAAATGGAGGAACAACAATTAGATGGAATCGTTCTTGCGGCAGCAGGTCTTAAAAGACTAGGAATGGAAGATGTGATCACGCAATATCTGGCGCCAGAAGACATGATCTCAGCACCAGCACAGGGTGCTCTGGCTTTGGAAGTAAGAGAAGATCAGAAAGAATTGCAAAAGATGTTGGATGTATTTTGTGATGAAGAAACAATGAACGAAGTATGTGCAGAACGAAATTTTTTAGAACAAATGGGAGGCAGTTGTCATACTCCGGCAGGTGCCAGATGTCAAAAGACAGATCAAGGGTACGAACTATATGCTATGTTTGGAAATGAAGATGGAAGTAAACAGGCATATACGAAAGTTTATGGAACATGCCCTGAGATCTTAGCACAAACGGCAGTAAAAAATATCAAAAAACAGCTGGCAGGAATCGTATATTTAATTGGTGCAGGACCGGGAGATCCAGGACTTATCACGGTTAAAGGAAAAGAAATCTTAAAAAAGGCGGATTGTGTCATTTATGACAGATTGATCCCACAAGAATTATTAGATGAAACAAAAGAAGGATGCGAACATATCTATGTTGGAAAAGAAAATCATCATCATACGATGAAACAAGAACAGATCAATGAATTATTAGCACAAAAAGCATTACAATATGATATCGTAGTGCGTTTAAAAGGTGGGGATCCATTTGTCTTTGGAAGAGGTGGAGAAGAAGCCATATATTTAGCTGATCATGGAATTTATTGTGAAGTTGTTCCAGGAATCAGCTCCTGTATCGCAGCTGCGGAACTTGCGGGGATTCCTGTAACTCATCGAGGAATCTCCAAAGGATTCCGTGTTGTGACAGCACATGATCGAAGAAATCAGTTATCTGATCTTAATTTTGCATCTATGGCAAAGTCTGAAGAAACCTTAGTGTTCTTAATGGGACTTTCGAAACTAGAAGAGATCACAGCGAATCTATTAAAAAATGGAATGGATGCCAATACACCTGTTGCAGTTGTTTCTAGTGCAGCATCTACAAAGCAGCAAACGTGTGAAGCAACATTAAATACGATTCATGAAAAAGTAAAGCAAGAAAAACTTTTATCACCAGCAGTCATTGTTGTAGGAGAGGTTGTGAAACTTCAAAAACAGATTCAAAAACCAGAAGATACAACCTGTCATTTAGTTACCAAAATAGGAGATCAGCCATCAAAGTTAGCGCAGATATTAAAAGATCATGGATATAAGATCAAGGAACTTCAGACAGGAGAGATTTCTTATAGATATGATCGGATTTCCAAAGAGGAATTAGCGAAAGTGACCTATCTGATTTTTACAAGCAGATATGGAGTTCATGGTTTTATGAAACAGATGAAATCTTCGAATCTGGATCTTCGAGATCTCTTCGATAAAAAAATGGTCGTTGTAGGTAAAAAGACAAAAGATGTCTTGATGCAATATGGGATTATAGCAGATCTTATGCCAGAAGAAGCAGGAGAGATCAATCTTTCTGAACTTATGAAACAGGAAGTAGATGCAAAGGATGTGGTCTGGTACTGTAAAGGCATATCTGGTGGAGAAAAATTAAAAAAAGCCCTTACACCGATCTGTCAGGTAACAGAAAAGGTCATGTATGAAAATAATAGAAAGATTTTAAGTGAAATTCCAGAAATGAAAGATATCCGAAGTGTTTCTTTTACCTGTGCATCATCAGCTCGAAGATTTTTTGATCAGATAGGAGAAGAAAAGCAACAATGGATAGAGAATATTCCGTGTATCAGTATTGGAGAAAAGACAACGAAGCAGCTTCGAGAAATAGGAGTACGGCATATTTTAGAATCTAAGGATACAACCTATGTATCAATGTTTTATAAAATCAAAGAATCAATGTTATAATAGAAAAAGAAAGGCAGAGTAAAATCATTATGGGATTTGAATTTCAGATTTTAGACAAACTTCAAACGATCCATACTCCATTATTAGACAGATTTATGGTAGCTATTACGAAACTGGGAGATGCAGGGATCGTATGGATCATTTTAACAGTCATTTTATTACTGATACCAAAAACAAGAAAATCAGGAGTATACATGGCAGTTGCATTAATTGCAGATTTGATCATTTGTAATGTGATCTTAAAACCGATCGTGGCAAGAATAAGACCATATAGCATTAATCAGACGGTCCAGCTGTTGGTCACACCATTGAAGGATTATTCTTTTCCATCGGGACATACAGCTGCATCATTTGCATCGGTCAGTGCGCTGTATTTTGCGGGAAGAAAGAGAATGGCAGCAGGAGCTTTGATAGTATCTGTTTTAATCGCGTTTTCAAGAATGTATTTATACGTTCATTATCCAACGGACGTTTTAGGAGGTTTGATCATTGGGCTCTTATGTGGATGGATCGCAGATATGATCATCCAAAAAGTTATGGAAAAAAGATCAAGGAAAAGTAGATAGATTTTGTACTAAATCAGATTCAAGTTGAATAAATTGGAAAAAAAGGCTATAATATGAATTATAAATCGTATGTAGAATACAATGTACGCATACAAGAATCTAATAATAATCACATCAAGAGTTGACATAAAGAGTAGATGATCAAGAAGAAGGAGAGTAGTATGAAAACAAAAATCGAAGTACAGTTTCAGGAACGCAACATAGATGTAAAAGACACAGAGAAACTCGTTAAAGAAAATTTAAAAGCAGCTGGTGTTAAAATGAACACGATCGTAAATTTAGATATCTATTATCAGCCAGAAGAAGGCGATATCTACTATGTTGCAACAACAAAAGATGGCAAAGAGCTCAGCAATGAAGAAGCATTAAAAATCGAAGAATAAACTACATATCTATAAATGCCAAAAAATTAAATTCTAATTATAAAGGTAAAGACCATTTAATAAATATCGCAATGATGAATCTGCAGATGATTTTATTAAGTGGTTTTTATTTTTCATTTTTGGGGATACTAAATGAAATACAGGCAGGCAATATGTGCTTGACAAGCAGACAAAGCTTCTATATCCTATTATGAGGAAATGAAAAGAACAGGAGAAAAAGATTGAATGATTTAAGCATCAAATGGAAAGATTTTTATAAAAATGTATTTGCACTGGTCGTTCCGATGGCATTGCAGAATCTGATCAACGTTGGAGTAACAGCAGCCGATGTTGTGATGCTTGGAAAAGTCAGTGAAAAAGTATTATCAGGGGCCTCTCTTGCTGGCCAGATTCAGTACATTATGGTACTGTTTTTGTTTGGATTAACATCGGGGGCAACCGTTCTTACTGCACAATACTGGGGAAAAGGTGACAAGACAGCGATTGAAAAGATCTTGGCATTAGGGATTAGATCAGCAGTGATCATAACTGCGATATTCACTATCGCAGCATTTACAATTCCAGCATCGTTGATGAGAATTTTTACAAATGATCCACAGGTGATCGCAGAAGGAGTTAAGTATTTAAGGATCGTTGCATGCTCATATATTATCATGGGAATTACCAATGTATATTTATATGTCATGCGAAGCATTGAACGAGTGATCGTGGCAACAGTTGTTTATCTAGTATCATTTTTATGCAATGTGGTTTTTAATGCGATCTTTATTTTTGGATTATTTGGATTCCCAGCTCTTGGAATCCGTGGAGCAGCGATTGCGACATTGATCGCAAGGATTATGGAACTTGTTCTGGTTTGTGGTTATGCAAAAATATATAATAAAGATGTAAAATTCAGAGTTCACTATTTCCTTCATCAGGACAAACTGTTAGTGAGAGATTTCTTAGTCTATTCCCTCCCAGTTGTTTTAAATGAGGTAATGTGGGGGCTTGGAACATCAGCCAATACAGCAGTTCTTGGACATATGGGAAGTTCTGCAGTTGCAGCCAATTCTGTTGCACAGGTGGCGAGACAGTTAGCAACGGTTGTGTCTTTTGGGCTATCCAGCGCCACAGCGATCTATCTTGGAAAGACGATCGGTGAGAGAAAATTCGATCATGCAAGAGCCTATGCCAAACGGTTTATCATTTTAAGTGTGGTGATGGGAGTGATTGGAGGAGGATTGATCTTAATTGCATCTCCAGTTGTAATTTCTTTCTTATCCTTAAGTGCAACCGCAAGATACTATCTGAAAATGATGTTTTATGTGATGTCTTATTTTGTGATCGCACAGGCATTTAATACAACAATGGTCGTTGGAATCTTCCGATCTGGCGGTGATACGAAGTTTGGCTTGATCATGGATGTATCAACGATGTGGGGATGTTCGATTTTATTAGGAGCATTGGCTGCATTTGTATTACATTGGAGTGTGCCGGCAGTTTATGTATTATTGATGAGTGATGAATTGATCAAAGTACCGATCACATTGATCAGATATCGCAGTTTCAAGTGGTTAAAAGATGTAACAAGAGATAATGTTTAAGAGAGATCATGAACATTTACGGGAGGATAAGGTCTATGGAAACAGAAGTGAAATTAACAAAACTCGCCCAGTGTGCAGGATGTGGGGCAAAAGTTGGAGCTGGAACTTTAGCAAAATTATTAGACGGAATTCCAACAAGATCAGATGAACGGTTATTAGTTGGTTTTGATAAAAGTGATGATGCGTCTGTCTATAAAATTGATGAAAATAATGTTTTCGTAGGAGAAAAAGATAAATATTTAAGTTTCCTAAAACAATATAAAAATACTTTAAATATTAATCATGATAATCTATTATCAGAAGAAATAAATGAAACTATAAAATACTATGAATTTAAAATTGATTAAAAAAAGATATTAATTGATAGCGTACAAAATTATTATGAAAATTTAAGCAAATATTCTGTTAAGAAAGAAAAAGAAAAGTCTTTGACATATAATGTATAATATGATATTATATTTTTGAAATCAATTAAGAAAGACATAGTCATTAAATTAAATATAAATAGAGAGTTAGTGTTTGGTGAAAACTAATATATTATTTATTGATTCCTACTTTCTTAGAGAAATGTAAACATTTCCGGGTAATACCGTTATTTAAATTAAGTAAATAAAAGGATGGTACCGTGCATATGCACTCCTTAAAAGAGTACTGTCCTTTTTTATTTTTGAAAGGGTGAATATTATGGGAAACAAAGCAATAACAGAAAGAAATAAAGATTTTGCAAAATGGTATACAGATGTTGTAAGAGCAGCAAAATTATGTGATTATTCATGTGTAAAAGGATGCATGGTAATAGAACCAAATGGATATGCTATTTGGGAAAAAATGAAGGAAATATTAGATAAAAAATTTAAAGAACTTGGACATGTAAATGTACAAATGCCACTTTTAATACCAGAAAGTATGCTTGAAAAAGAAGGAGAACTTGTAAATGGATTTGCTCCAGAAGTTGCTTGGGTAACAATGGGTGGTAGTAAACAATTAGATGAAAGATTAGCAATAAGACCAACAAGTGAAACAATGTTTTCAGATTATTATTCGACACATGTAAAAAGTTATAAAGATTTACCAATGTTATATAATCAGTGGTGTAATGTACTTAGATGGGAAAAAGAAACAAGACCATTTTTAAGAAGCAGAGAATTCTTATGGCAAGAAGGTCATACAATTCATGCAACAGAAGAAGAAGCAAGAAAAGAAACTTTACAAATGTTAGAAGTGTATCGTTCAACAGCACAAGATCTACTTGCAATTCCAATGGTTACTGGACGGAAAACTGAAAGTGAAAAATTTGCAGGGGCTGAAGAAACTTATACAATGGAAGCTTTAATGCATGACGGAAAAGCTTTACAATCAGGAACATCACATTATTTTGGTCAAGGATTCGCCAAAGCATTTGATGTTAAATTCTTAAATAA
>ENA-OOYV01002297-OOYV01002297.1-human-gut-metagenome-genome-assembly--contig:-NODE-2297-length-9761-cov-1.271585_pt1 | contig 9761 bp, 9 predicted proteins | sample MGYA00241704_ERZ501380 | MGnify/ENA primary metagenome ERZ501380 (study PRJEB25962, sample SAMEA2042984) | human gut metagenome | biome: human gut; feature: human-associated habitat; material: faeces...
GTGGAATTATCCCTTCATGCTGCTGATGGAGCCTCTGATCGGCGCGCTGGCGGCGGGGATTCCTGCAGAATATGAACCGGAAGCGCTCAAAGCCCAGGCGGTGATTCTGCGCAGCAGCTGCGTCGCGGGAGGGCATCTGGAGGGGACCGTGTTGGAGAATGGCACGACCGGAGCAACGCAGGAGAGCATCTCTCAAAATAGTGTGAGCGCCGTTGAGCCGCGGATTATCGACAGTAATAGCGGTTTTTCGTACCTGGACAAGGCACAGCGCAAGCGTCTGTGGGGCGAGCAGGCAGACGTGTTGGAGGAGCGCTGCAGGGAGGCGGTGCGCGCTTCTTCGGGCTATGTTCTCGAATGGCAGGGAGCGGCTGTCAGCGCGCCTTTTTTTCGCCTGAGCGCAGGGCGGACAAGGAGCGGGACAGAGCTTTTCGGACAGGAGTCGGACTGGTGCAAAAGCATCGCCTGTCCGGTAGATGAGGCTGCAGAAGATTTTTTGCAGGAAAAGAGCATGAAAACAGAGCGGTTTTTCGGGATGCTGGAGGCAGAAGGCGTATCAGTGGAAAAGGATGCCCCAAAGCTTGTACTGACGCGGGACAGCGCCGGATACGTATTAAATGTCCGCGCGGGACGGTCATCCATAGAGGGAGAACGGTTTCGGCAGCTGTTTGAGCTTCCGTCGTCGTGTTTTTTCCTGGAAGAGCAGGGCGGGAAAATGGTGATTACGACAAAGGGAATCGGGCACGGGATCGGATTGGATCAATATTATGCCAATGCGCTTGCGAAGCAGGGAGCTTCTGCGGAAGAAATTTTAGAGCTGTTTTTCCCGGGACTTTTGAAAAAATCGGAATAAAACGGTTGAATTGCGCTCAAACTAAGCCTGAACACAGGAAACAGGAAAGGATGAGCGTGATGAGAAGAAAAAGAACAGGCGGAAAAAGCAGCGCATACCGCAGAGAAAAAGCGATCATGACAGCTTCGGTCGTTCTGGTGCTGGCGGCGATGACAGTGACGGGCATTTCTGTGTACCGCAATCATCAGAAAAGCCAGGAGGAAGAGCAGCATATTGTAGATTTCTCCAAATTGGAGAAGGAGACGCAAAGTCCGGTGTCACAGGCACAGAATCCGTCTGCGCAGAATGTGATCGGCAGCGATAAAGACAGTGGGGAGTTGGATTATGACCCCTATTATGCGCAGAAGGATAAAGATCTGAGTGCGCCTGCAAAAACAGGCGGGGAATCGGACGCAGGAGCAGCCGGAGAACAGGAAACGGGAAGTCAGCCGACGGAGGAGCCTAAAGATCGCAACATCGGCTATGCAGAGTATCGAAACGAAGCGTACAACAGCGATGGAGGTTCGAGCGAACTGGCATCCGGCGGCGGTCAGGCGAATGCGGCAGACGCTGACAAAAAAGCGAACGGAACAACCGCGAGTCAGGATGCAGCCGACAATCAGGACGAGGCGCTTGCAGCGTCTGCGAATATCGCAGTGCAGGAGAGCCAGCTGTCCTTTGGCGAAAGCAGTAAGCTGGCATGGCCGATTGCAGGCAACGTTCTGTTAAATTACAGCATGGACAAGACAATTTATTTTCCGACGCTGCAGCAGTACAAATATAATCCGTCGATTGTAATCAGCGCAGCAGAAGGAACAGGCGTGGCATGCGCAGCAGATGGAATTGTGGAATCTGTGTATGAGGATGCGCAGACCGGACAGACTGTTGTGATGCGTCTTGGAGGTGGATACGAGCTGACCTATGGACAGCTGCAGGAAGTGACTGTGGAAGAGGGAGATTATGTGGAAACCGGCGCGGTGATCGGACATGTGGCGGAGCCGACAAAATATTACTCGGTAGAGGGCTCCAATGTTTATTTTAAACTGACAAAGGACGGGGAAGCGGTCAATCCGCTGGATTATCTGGGATAAAAATTCCCGGTAGCCCGGTTCCAAAAAGGAGCCTGACTGCCGGGAATTGTATTACATAGTTTTGTCGAACTTTTTACGTACTTCAATATAGGAAAGTATCGCCTCTACTGTGCCATCAAAGCCGAGACGGGAGCTGTCCAGAGACAGGTCGTAATTCTGGGCGTTTTTCCATTCCTGGCCGGTGTAATACTTGTAGTAGTGGGCACGGTATTCGTCGGTCTGAGCGATGAGCTTCTGAACGTCAGAAACAGAAAGACTGTTGACCTTCATTGCTTCCTGCAGACAAAAATCTTCGGGTGCGTGGACAAAGACACGGACAACGCCTGGAACATCTGCAAGGATATGGTCGGCGCAGCGTCCGATGATAACGCAGGAGCTTTCCTCTGCGAGCTGGCGGATGATTTTTGCCTGATAGCGAAAAAGGTTGTCATCCTTTGTAAAACCTGCGCTTTCCGGGGAAAGCGGGGAGGCATTTTTGAAGCCGCCGGTAAGGAAAGCACGTAGAGAGCCGTGTCTTTTTTTCTCATCCTGAAACAGAGTGGGATGAATGCCGCTTTCTTCGGAAGCGAGCGAAATAATCTCCCTGTCGTAGCAGGGAATATCCAGACGCTTTGCCAGCATTTTGCCGACGGTACGTCCGCCGCTGCCGTACTGACGGGCGATGGTAATTACTGTGTTTGACATAATTGTTTCCCCCTTATTCGCCGAGATAAGCTTTCTTGATCGCTTCATCATGTAAAAGAGCCTGTGCATCATCTTCCTTTACGATGCGTCCTGTTTCGAGGACATAGGCGCGGTTTGCGATGGAAAGCGCTTTTTTTGCGTTCTGTTCTACCAAAAGGATGGTAACGCCCTGTTTGTTGATCTCCTGAATGATATCAAAAATTTCAGAAACCAGAAGCGGGGACAGACCCATGGAGGGCTCGTCCAACAGCAGGATGCGGGGATTTGCCATCAGCGCGCGTCCCATTGCAAGCATCTGTTGTTCACCGCCGGAAAGAGTTCCTGCCAGCTGGCGGGTACGTTCCTTTAAGCGGGGAAACCGCTCATAAACCATTTCCAGGGAATTATTGATTTCCTGCTTGTCTTTTCTGGTGTAAGCGCCCATTTTCAGGTTTTCCAAAACCGTCAGGTTGGAGAACATCCGGCGTCCTTCGGGGACGTGGGAAATTCCCTGCTTCACGATTTTGTGCTCCGGCATTCTGGAAATCTCCTGATCCTGAAATCGGATCGAACCGGACTTTGCGCTCAGCATGCCGCTGACAGTCTGCAGGGTGGTGGTTTTGCCGGCACCGTTTGCGCCGATCAGTGCGACGATCTCGCCTTCGTTTACCTGAAAGGAGATGTCTTTAAGGGCGTGGATCACGCCGTAATATACATTGATATTTTCTACAGTGAGCATTGCCATGAAAGAAGCCTCCTTTAATCGCCCAGATATGCCTTGACAACGGCAGGATCGTTTAAAACCTTATCAGGAGTGCCTTCTGCCAGCAGACGACCGAAATTCAGGACATAGAGGTATTCACAGATACCCTGTACCAGCTTCATGTCATGCTCGATCAAAAGGATGGTGACCTGATACTCCTTGCGCACCAGACGGATCGTATCCATCAGCTCTCCGGTTTCGTTGGGGTTCATGCCGGCGGCAGGCTCATCCAGAAGCAGAAGCTCCGGTTTGGTTGCAAGCGCACGGGCAATTTCCAGTTTACGCTGTTTGCCATAGGGCAGGTTGGATGCCAGCGTTTGAGCAGAATCCTCCAGCCCGAAGACTCGCAGGATCTCCATGGAACGTTCGGTCATTTCTTTTTCTTTTTTGTGGTAGCTTCCCACATGCAAAAGACTTTCTGCAAGGGAATACTGCACCTGATTGTTTAAGCCGGTCATAACGTTGTCCAGAACACTCTGCTGCGGGAACAGTCGGATGTTCTGGAAGGTGCGGGCAACGCCCATGCGGTTGATTTCGTAAGGCTTTTTGCCGATCAGATTTTCACCGTTTAAGCGAATGCCGCCGTCTGTGGGGCGGTAAACGCCGGTCAGCATGTTGAAGACGGTGGTTTTGCCGGCACCGTTGGGCCCGATCAGGCCCACCAGGCCGCCTTTTTCGATGGACATGGTAAGATCATCAACGGCCCGCAGACCGCCGAAGGAAATACCGAGTCCGGTTACTTCGAGAGTTGCCATATCAGTTTACCCCCTTTCCAGCTGCCTTTTTTGCAGTCCGTTTTTCCTTCTGTGCGCTGAAATATTCCGTCAGACGCTTCTTTGCGCCGGAATTGTTGAAGATCATCATAACGATCAGCAGGATCGCATAGATGAGCATCCGGTAGTCGTTCATGGAGCGCAGAAGCTCAGGAAGTACGGTTAAAAGTGCAGCGGCGATGATCGAGCCCCAGATATTTCCAAGACCGCCCAGAACGACGAATACCAGAATGAGGATCGAGGTATTAAAGTCGAATTTGGATGCGGTGACGGTAGAGAAATTCATGGCGTAAAGGGTGCCTGCCATACCTGCAAAAACGGCGGAGATCACGAATGCCAGCAGCTTATAGCGGGTTACAGAAAGTCCGATGCTCTCTGCGGCGATCTTATTGTCGCGGACAGCCATGATGGCACGGCCGGTACGGCTGTGAATCAGGTTCAGGACTAAAAACAGCGTGATCAGGATCAGGACAACGCCGGAAGAAAAGGTGGAAAGCTTCTGGACACCTCCGACACCCATGGGGCCGTTGATGATCATGGAACCGCCCTCAGCAAGGGTAAAATGCTGTTCCAGAAGGCTGAAATGCAGTCCTTTCTCATCCAGACCGATATAGAGCACGTTGATCATATTCTTGATAATTTCACCGAATGCAAGGGTAACGATGGCAAGATAGTCGCCCTTTAAACGAAGTACGGGGATGCCGACGATGAGTCCTGCAATTCCGGCAAAAAGGCCGCCGACGATCATGGAAATGGCAAGGCGCAGAGGACCGTTCGGAATCGCAGCGGCAAGTGAGGTGGAAACCACGATGCCGGTAAAAGCGCCGACCGACATAAAGCCGGCATGCCCTAAAGAAAGCTCGCCTAAAATGCCGACGGTAAGATTTAAGGAGATCGCCATGACGATGTAGGCGCAGATCGGAACCAGCTGTCCTTTTAAGGAGGAGGTGATGCTTCCGGTTGCGATCATGGTCTGGATCAGGATAAAGGCGAGAATGACGATCGTATAGGAAATTGTGCAGTCTTTTCTGGCTGATAGAATAGGTTTGAGTTTGTTCATGCTGCTACCTCATACTTTCTCGCTGACGTGTTTGCCCAGCAGACCATCCGGCTTTACGATCAGGACCACGATCAGAACCGCAAATACGATCGCATCGGACAGCTGTGTGGAAATGTACGCTTTGGAAAAGATCTCAATAATGCCGAGCAGGATACCGCCGATCATTGCGCCGGGAATGGAGCCGATGCCGCCAAATACAGCTGCAGTAAATGCCTTGATGCCGGGCATGGAGCCTGTGGTGGGCATAAGGGTCGGATAGGCGGAGCAGAGCAATACACCTGCGATGGCCGCCAGACCGGAGCCGATGGCAAAGGTCAGGGAAATGGTTGTATTGACATTGATACCCATCAGACCTGCAGCAGCCTTGTCTTCAGAAACTGCGCGCATCGCCGTTCCCATTTTTGTCTTGTTGGTGAAAAGCGTCAGACAGATCATGATCAGGATGCAGGCAAGGATCGTAACGATCGTGACGCCGGAAACGATCAGCTGTCCGCCAAAAAGCTTTAAGGTCCAGCTTCCGGTTACGGAAGAAAAGGTTTTCGGGCTGGAGCCCCAGATCAGCAGGGCGGCATTCTGCAGAAAATAGGAAACGCCGATGGCGGTGATCAGAACTGCGAGGGAAGGAGCCTGACGCAGGGGCTTGTATGCCAGACGTTCTACAACAATGCCGAGAACCGTGCAGACGATGATGGAAAAAAGGACAGATACCAGCGGAGAAAGTCCGAGATAACTGGTGGTACAGAAGGAAATATATGCGCCCACCATGATGACGTCGCCGTGGGCAAAGTTCAGCATCTTGGCGATACCGTATACCATTGTGTATCCCAGTGCGATGAGCGCGTATACGCTTCCAAGACTGATGCCGTTGATCAGGTGTGATAAAAAGGTCATAAGCTACCTCATTTCTCTGTATGACGCAAGGGAGCGCCGTATCAAAAACGATAACGGTGCTCCCTGCGTATTGATAAAATCAAAATTAAAGGGTAAGTATTACTCCATGCCGACGTAAGCGCCGTTTTTGATCACCATACCCTTAGGAGTCTTGGATACAGCACCGGTGGAATCCCAGGTGATGCCTGTACCGGTTAAACCGTCATAAGTCAGAGTCGGGAAGGCTTCGATCATCTTGTCGCAAAGCTCCTCTGCAGACATATCTGCGGTAGCACCGGATGCCTCCAGAGCTGCTTTATAAGCATATACACAGTCATAAGCATCTGCTGCGAACTGGTTCGGAACATCGCCGTAGAGTTCTTTGTATTTGGTTACAAAGCTCTGGGTCTTTTCGTCTGTCGCATCAGCGTTGAAGGGAGTCAGCAGCATAACGCCTTCTGCCAGAGAGGTGTCAAAACCTTCCAGGGTCAGGATACCATCCATACCGTCTACGCCAAAGAAGGTGGGTTCATAGCCCATATCCTTTGCCTGCTTTAAGATCAGGGAAGCGGGCTGATAATAGATAGGAAGGAAGAGCAGGTCAGCACCTGCATTCTTTGCTTCGGTCAGCTGTACGGAGAAGTCATTGGAGCTTGCATCGGTAAAGGTGGTTGCGGAAACGATTTCCAGACCCTTTACATCTGCCTCTGTTTTGAATTTCTCGTAGACGCCGCTGGAGTATACATCGTCATTTCTGTAGATGACAGCGACTTTTGTGCCGAGCTTCTGATCTGCAATATAATCAGCGGATGCAAGACCCTGGTTGGGGTCAGCAAAACACATCTGGAATACATTGTCCTTGCCCTCTGTAATAGCGGTAGAGGAAGCGGAAGGAGTCAGACCAAAGATACGGTCAGCAAAGTGCTCTGTACTGGTTGCTTCACAGGGCTTTGTGGTAACGGAAGCCAGGGAAATCTGCATGCCCCAGTCCTTTAATGCGTTGTAAGCGGAAACTGCTTTTTCCGGGTCGTTCTCGTCGTCCTCATATTTGAGTTCGAACTGTACGGAACCGCCTGCTTCGTTGATCTCGTCAACGGCGATCTGTGCGCCGTTCTTTACAGCGTTGCCGTAGATTGCTGCCGCGCCGGTCAGGGGAGAGGTACCGCCGATTTTAAATACATTTACGCCTTCTGCAGAAGCAGAAGAATCTGCTGCTTCGGTAGCAGCGGCAGCAGTGGTTTCAGCGGAAGCGTCTGCTGCAGTGTCAGCTGCAGTAGAGCCGCAGCCTGCAAGCATAGCGCTGCACATGGCGGCTGCCAGTAAAACACTCATGGATCTTTTCATAATAGTTCCTCCTTTTCAAAAGAAAAATGCCCTTCCTGGAAAAAATGTCTTTTGTGGAAAGACATCTGTCTTTGTAACGTGTCTGTATTATACACCTATTTGCAGAAAGGTGCGAAAAAATTTTACAAAAAATTAATATTTCAGCGCTTTAACTGGATAACACGGTAAATTGTATCGGTATTTTAGGCAAACTGACTGCGGATTTTCCTTTACGGGGCAGTGGATTGAGCGTATACTATGGCATGAAGTAATTTTGGAAAACAGTAGAAGAGGAGAAAGACATGAAGGTTGTAGTATTAGCAGGCGGAATCAGCACGGAACGTGACGTATCCCTGATTTCCGGCAAGATGATTTATCAGGCGATGAAGAGACTGGGACATCAGGCTGTCCTGCTGGACGTTTTTCTTGGAATGGAACGGGACGACATAGATCATATTTTTGAAAGTGATGAGGATTTTTCTGCAGGAATCGAAGGGATTCATGAGATCAATCCCGATATCAGTGCGGTAAAGGCACTGCGTAAGGACGGTGGCAAATGTTACTTTGGCCCCAACGTGATCAAGATCTGTCAGATGGCGGACGTTGTCTTTTTAGGACTGCACGGTGCAGACGGAGAAGGTGGAAAGGTGCAGGCGGCATTTGATCTGCTGGGAATCCGCTACACCGGCACAGACTTTGTCAGCGGCGCGCTGGCGATGGATAAGTGCCTTGCAAAAGAACTGTTTCTGCAAAACGGGATTCCGACCCCAGCAGGCTTCCGCCTGAAAAAAGGTCAGGAACCGGAAGAAGGCCGGCAGCCGAAGTTTCCCTGCGTGGTAAAGGTAAGCTCCGGTGGTTCGAGCATCGGCGTTTCCATCGTGCAGAAAGAAGAGGACTATCAGGCAGCACTCGATGATGCATTTTTATATGGAGACGAGGTCGTTGTAGAAGAATATATCAAGGGCAGGGAGTTAACCTGCTGCGTGCTGGACGGCAAAGCGCTTCCGATCGTGGAAATCGCGCCGAAGGAAGGCTTTTACGATTACAAAAACAAATATCAGGCAGGCAGCACCATTGAGATTTGCCCTGCGCCGATCGGCGAAGAGAGCACCAGAAAGATCCAGAAGATTTCAGAGCGTGTATTCGATGCCCTGCGCCTGCATAAATATGCCCGGATGGATTTTATGATGGATGAGGCCGGAAACGCCTACTGTCTGGAGGCGAATACGCTCCCCGGCATGACGCCTACCTCCCTGATTCCCCAGGAAGCTGCGGCGGTCGGCATCAGCTATGACGAGCTTTGCCAGAAGATTCTGGATATGGCGTTTGAGGATTGAAAAGGATGCAGCTTTTCAACTGCAAAATGGAGACCAAAAGTGATATGAAAAACATGACGATATGGAATATTGCAAGAGCCTGTAAGGGGCATCTGGCTGTGCCGGCGGGAAAGCATACCGGAACCTGTCCGGCGGCGGGAATGGCTGTAATCCGCGGCTATTCCGGCAAAGAAGCGGCAGGAATCGTAATCGATTCCCGCAAAGTGGAACCGGGCGATATTTTTGTGGCAATCCGCGGAGAACGGGTGGATGGTCATCAGTTTATCCGGGAAGTTTTTGACAAGGGCGCGATTGCGGTTGTGTGTGAAGAAGAACCGGAAGAACTGCCGGGTCCCTGCATCCGTGTGGAGGACAGTCTGGCTGCGCTTCGGCAGATCGCTGCGCTTTACAGAGAGCAGATGCCAATTCCGATCGTTGGGATCACCGGAAGCGTCGGCAAGACCAGTACCAAGGAAATGATCGCATCCGTACTGGCTCAGAAATACAACGTTCACAAGACACAGGGAAACTTTAATAATGAACTTGGTAGAATAGAGAAGACTATAGATGAATCTATACATAATGCAGCATATAGTGAGATTAACTTATACTATAACCACTATAACTCAAGTACATCTTTTGAATTCAAAAAATTAAATCTATTTCCTTTAAAGTTTGAAGGGGAATATTATAGTAATAAAGACTTTGTTATAGAGACAGATATAACTAGTATGATTTATAGCCTGCTTACTTTCTATATAATGTATCAACTTAGAATGTGTGAATGTATCAGTAGAGCTGCTGAAAACACAATAAGAAACCAAATAACCAGAGAAGCAATAGATAAAATAGAACAAATAGAAGAAGAGCAAAGTAATGAATTAAGAAAAGAAAAGAAAACTATTCTAATTAATAAAACAGTAGATAATTATAAGAAATTATCTTATATGGAGGCTGACAATGGATAAATTTGATTATATTACTGCGACTATTGAAGAAGAAAAAGTAAGAGTAGAAAAAATAATAAAATATTTAAAAGAAAATAATCTAGTAGATGAATTACCTGAATATCA
>ENA-OOYV01002298-OOYV01002298.1-human-gut-metagenome-genome-assembly--contig:-NODE-2298-length-9745-cov-1.558927_pt1 | contig 9745 bp, 8 predicted proteins | sample MGYA00241704_ERZ501380 | MGnify/ENA primary metagenome ERZ501380 (study PRJEB25962, sample SAMEA2042984) | human gut metagenome | biome: human gut; feature: human-associated habitat; material: faeces...
GGCCGCCGACCCCGTGTACAAGCTGCTGTTCGGCGCGCTGCTCGTCTACACATCGGTACTGGAGCTGCTGCGGCTCTGGCAGCTGGCGGACCGGCTCTATCCCGGTGCGGTCACGCTGACCTCGGTCTGTCTGCTCGTTGTGCTGCCTGTTGTCTATCTGCGGCGGGTTTCGGCGCTGTCCCAGACGGCCTATGCCGTGCTCTGTCTGCTGGTACTGGCAACCGTCGCCATGCTGGCATCGGTGCTTCCGCGGCTGTGCATCGTCAATCTGCAAACTGCCGCACTGACACAGGGCGACTTTCTCGCCGCCGTCAGAGACCAGCTGACGCTCTACCCGGAGTACCTGCTGCCCGCGCTCTGGCCCGAGCAGGACAAGCGTGGCCGCCATACGCTGCTGCGGCTGGCCGCGTGGGCACTGGCGTTTGACGTGGGGATGCACCTGATTCTGGAATTGTTCTACGGCGCGGCCATGCCGCTGCGCATCGACCCGGTGCACGCCGCCGCGCGATGCGGGGCACTGTCGATTTTCAACCGGCTCGAGTGGCTGCAATTTATTCTGTGGGTCATGGCCGTCACGGTCAAGCTGGCTCTCTACCTTTATGCGCTGGTGCGGCTGCTGGGCGGGCAGAACAAGGCCGAGGACAGCGCCGCCGGGTTGGATTGGTTTCCTCTGTATCCGGGCGGCGTCTGGCTTTTGTGCGCGGTGCTTCGCAAGCTCGATTTAGATGCGGCCCTCTCACTGCGCAATGTGCTGACCTGGTGTTTTGTGGGCTTGACCTGGATAGGAGGTGCCGCCGCATGTCTGTACCGAAGGCTAAGGCGCTGCTGACCGTCTGCGCCGCGCTGCTGCTCTGCGGCTGCGGGCAGGCGCTCTCCGAGCGTGAGATCGTCCGCGCTGTGTTTTTTGCGCGGCAGCAGGGGGCATACTCCGCCTGTCTGCTGCTGGCCGATCAGAACACAGAGAGTGACGGCGTGCAGTACAAAACCGCGTCTGCCCGCGGGAACACCGCCGCGCAGGCGCTCCACCTGGCCGAGGACGCTCTGCCGGGCCGGCTCTACTACGGGCTGCTCGACCTGGCCGCACTGCCGCCGGGCTGTGATTGGGCTGACGCGCAGACACTTGGCACGCTGCTCTACGACAAGGCCCAGCCCGCGCCGGAGCTTTCGGTTTTTGTGCTGGACACAGCCGACCACAGCTGGGCCGCGGACGCTGCCTCCCTGTATGAGGACATGAAGGCCGTGGAAAGGGAATACGACCTGCACTGCGGCTTACAGCAGCTTTTTACCCAGGCGGACGGCTGTGCAGTGCCCGCCTACCGCGCTGACAGCGGGTATGACTTTGCGCTGCTGGCAGCAGACGGAGCTTCCGTGTACGTCTCCGGCTTGCAGGCTCAGCTGGCCGCGGCGCTCTGCGGGCAGACGGGCCGCTTCTTTACGGCCTTTGCGGGCGGGCAGGCCGTCTGTGACACCCGGGTCAACGTCACGGCGGAGGATACCACCGTGCAGCTCCATCTGAGGGATACGGATTTTCAGCCGCTGGGGGCGTACAACGAGGATTGGCAGGCACTGCTCTGCACCGAATTGCAGCAGGCGTTCTCGGCCCTGACCGCAGACGATGCCGCTGATTTTTTCCATCTGCAATTCTGGCACGTCAATCTGTGCGGGCCCGGCAGTGCTCTGCCCGTGCCGCGGCTGGAAATCCTATTTGAATAGGCACAGAAAATGCCCGGCCATTTCTGACCGGGCATCGCTTATTTATGTCAGGAGAGCGTTGACGGACGGGAAATATAGATCAGATTCGTGTCTGCGATAAAGGTTTGGAAGTTGTAGAGCACCAGCACCTCGTCATAGCCCTCTTTTTCAATTGTGGAATCCAAGCCGTACTTGAAGTTGCGGAAATCCACCACACCGATTTTCGCGTAATTCTCGGTCAGGTAGGGCACAAAGCTGTTCGCGTAGCTGTCCTTGACCACCAGAATACTGCCTGTGCCGCGGCCCTCGATCGTTGAATAACCGTTGTTGCCGTCCAAAAAGGCGGCGTACTTATCGCGGGTGTCAAACTTCTGCACATTCACGATGTTTTCCGTCGTTTCCGGCTCGTAGGCGGCCTCGCCCGTGATTTTGTAGATCGTCATCAGGCTGTCGAGCGGGTAGTAGGTGATTTCATCGTTTTCGACGTTCCACAGCCGTGTGGCCGAGTAGTGGGTGCCCTGAAAGTCTGTCACCGTGATCGGCTCATGCGCGGCGCGGTCAAACGGCGTCAGGCCCTTGAGGCTGCAGAACTGCTCATAGGCACGGTATGCGCCGTTGGGCGTCCAGTGGTGGTCGGTCTTGAAATACAGGTATTCGTCCTTCAGGTCTGTGAACGTCCCGCGCAGGTCGATGACATCGGCGCTCTGGCCGACTTTGGCAAAAATATCGTCGAGCATCGCGTTTTCATTCACCATCGGTGCGCCTGCGGGCAGTTCCTCCGGGTAGATGACGCTGGCCGACGGGGCCAGCAGGAAGGTGACCTTGCCCGGGTGGTTCGCGGCGAACTCGCTGACGGCCTGTACATTCTTGACAAGCTGCTTCCGGGTGGCGTCGTCCACCGTGAACAGCTTTGTGAACATCCAGCGGTCCTTACCCAGCAGAATGCCGCCCTCCTCCGCCTTCCGGAACAGGACCTCGTCCGCCGCGCGCTGGGTGTTGACCGCCGCGTCACGCAGGGAGAACTGATCCTGCATCCAGCGGGCAAAGCCGCTCTGCCAGCTGCCGTCCAGCAGTGCGCTCACGCTGAACGCCGGGAGCTGTGCGGCCTTGCGGTTTTCCAGCTCAAGCTGCGTGCGCTTGGGCCACACAATATTGACGAGGGAGAACCCGAACAGCAGCACGGCGCAGAGCGCCAGCAGCGGATCCCCCGCACGGCGTCTGCCGCCGTTTTTACGGTACACAACCTTTGACATTTGTCCGTTCCTCCTCTCAGAAATTCGCGTACAGCGCAGTAGCGTTCGTGGCGGCCACTACGTAGCAGACGCACAGCGCGGTCAGCAGGGCAAACACAAGGAGCTTTGCCACAGTATTTTTGCTGATTTTCTCCCACAGCCAGTGCGGCAGCGCGGACGAACAGACACAGCCCAGCACCAGCAGCACACCGTAATTGCGCAGGTAGTACACGGGCGAAATGCCACCCTGGGGCACAAACAGCTTTTGCAGCAGCAGACCCAGCGGTGCGCCGGGTTGGTTGGCCGTAAAGATACCCCAGCCCAGCACCACAAAGAACAGCGTATAGATATGCGGCCAGACCTTGCCCTTTTTGAGATATTTCAGCAGGAAGGTTTTTTCAATCGTGAGCAGCACAAAGTAGTAAAGGCCCCAGGCAATAAAGTTCCAGCTGGCCCCGTGCCAGATGCCGGTAGCAGCCCAGACCAGGAACATATTGAGCAGCTGGCGCGCCTGGCCCTTGCGGTTGCCGCCCAGGGGAATGTAGATGTAATCCCGGAACCAGCCCGACAGCGTAATATGCCAGCGCCGCCAGAACTCGGTGATGCTGCCCGAGATATACGGCAGGTTGAAGTTGGCCGGACAGTCAAAGCCGAGCAGTGCGGCCAGGCCGTTGCTCATCTCGCTGTAGCCAGCAAAATCAAAGTAGAGCTGTAAACTGTAGGCGATGATGCCCAGCCACGCCAGCGGGGTCGAGACATTCGTCAGCCCAACGCCGCCCGCGCCGATGATGTCGGTCCAGAGTGCGCCGATGGAGTCCGCCAGAATGACCTTCTTCGCAAGGCCGAACACAAACAGCTCTGCGCCGTGCTCGGCCCTTGCCGGCGTGCAGCGGTTCGCGCCGTCGTGCAGCTGGTCGGCCATCTCGCGGTATTTGACGATAGGCCCGACGATCAGCTGCGGGAAGAAAAGCACATACACTGCAAACGTGATGAAGTTTTTCTCCGGCGCGATCTTTCCGGTGCAGACGTCTACCTCATAGCTGATGATCTTGAAAATGTAGTAGCTGATGCCCAGCGGCAGCACCGTGCCGATGTTCAGCGCCGCCAGCCCCAGATGCGCGACTTGGTTGACCGTGTCAATCAGGAAGTTGGCATACTTGAAGTACACCAGCACGCCCAAATTGACGAGCACCGCTGCCAGCGGCAGCAGACCGCGCAGTTTGGCCTTCGCCCGCGCTGTCAGCAGCGCCCACAGGTAGTTAAAGACGATCAGCACGGCGATCAGCGGCAGGAACGCAACACCTGTCCAGCAGTAGAAGATGAGGCTTTCTGCCAGCAGCACTGCATTTTTGGCGCGGCCCGGCACCAGATAATACAGCAGCAGGGAAAGCGGCAGGAAGCAGAACAGGAACACCACACTGTTAAAAACCATGGCGGACTCCCTTTCTTTCGGTGAATTTCATCGTTAGCAAAAAAGGCCGTTGCCGAACGGCAGCGGCCTGCAGGGTACAGGGATCAATCAGAAGTTCAGCGCAGTCTCCAGCGCGGTATCAATGGGGGCGTAGTCGGGGTTGGCGATACCGGCAATGACGATGGCAACATAGTTGCCGTTGGTCACAATGCGGGCATCCTTGGCCAGTGCGACCTTGTCGGCAAACTCGGCGTACAGGTCATTGGCGGACAGGCTCTCCTTGTAGGCTTCCAGCTCTGCCTTGACGGCATCGACCTTGCCGTCCTTGGCCTGGGCAACAAAGACGAGACCGCAGTCCGCCTGGTCGTTCGTGACATCGCCCTTGTAGCCGACGAGGTTGTCCATCGTCAGCATCAGCTCATTCTCCACGGAGAAGTCATCCAGCGCACGGGGGTTGGCGATGGGGTTCACAGCCTCGATGGCGGCAACAGCGGCATCAAGGTTTGCGGTGTTGGCTTCGTCGCTCACGGCGATGTCGGTCTCGCCGTCCGCGCCGCCGATGATGCTTTCCGCAGAGGAGGCTGCCTCGGAAGATGCGGCGGCGGGGGCAGAGTCTGCGGAGGAGCCGCAGGCGGTCAGCAGCATGGCGCAGCACAGAATAACGGGGATCAGTTTTTTCATAGGTCAGGTTCTCCTTTTATTATAACACTGTGGTTATTTCCTTCACGTATGGGCATAGCTTGCCCTATACTTTTATAAGGATACACTATTTTCCTGTTTTTTTCAAGGCGTTTCTGGCAAAACCTGCCGCGATACCGGCACAGAATATGTAAATTTTTTATGCCTTGACAATCCCTCCGCGGCAGGGTATAGTCAAAGAAAATTGTAATTTGTGGGGGGTATGCCTGTGCGCAGTCAAAAAGCCCGGGAGACAGCCTGGACCGGGATGCTGTTTGCCTTAGCCATCGCGCTGTCCTATCTGGAATCGCTCGTGTCGCCGCTGCTGGGGCTGATGCCGGCTATTAAATTAGGATTGTCCAACATCGTCGTCATGTACGCGCTGCTGTTTCTGCGCACCCGCACGGCGCTGCTGCTGGTTTTGTTAAAGGCGCTGTTCGCCTTTCTGACCCGCGGGGCCACCGCCGGGTTTCTGTCGCTGTGCGGCGGGGCGCTGTCTCTGGCCGTCATGCTTGTGCTGTTGCAGCTGCCGGTCAGCGGGTATATCTTCTGTGCCGGTTCGGCGCTGGCCCACAATCTGGGGCAGCTGGCCGGGGCCGCCGTGCTGCTTTCCAGTGCGATGGCACTGGGCTACGCGCCGGTGCTGCTGGCGGCAGGGCTGATTGTGGGCGGCATCAGCTGCACTTTGTCCCGGGCGCTGTTTGCTGCACTGCCGAAGCAGGCCGGGCGGCAGCGCCGGGGGAGTCCGTTTCAAAAATAAGAATCTTTCTTAAAATTTTTATTTTGCCTATTGACATTTATGCGTACATGCCGTATAATAAAGCCATCGACACAGGAATGTGTCCTAGGAGCAATTACAAAATAACAGGAGGCAATTCTTATGACTAAGTATGTTTGCACCGTTTGTGGTTATATCGCAGAGGGTTCCATCCCCGAGTTCTGCCCGGTCTGCAAGGCCCCGGCATCCAAGTTCATTGAGAAGAAGGACAACACCTACGTTACCGAGCATGTCGTCGGCATCGCCAAGGACGTTCCCGAGGAGATCAAGCAGGGTCTGCGCGAGAACTTCAACGGCGAGTGCAGCGAGGTCGGCATGTATCTGGCCATGAGCCGTGTCGCTGACCGTGAAGGCTATCCCGAGATCGCCGAGGCGTGGAAGCGCTACGCCTTTGAGGAGGCTGAGCATGCCTCCAAGTTTGCCGAGCTGCTGGGCGAGGTCTTGACCGACAGCACCAAGAAGAACCTGCAGATGCGCGTTGACGCCGAGTGCGGTGCCTGCGCCGGCAAGATGGATCTGGCCAAGAAGGCCAAGGAGCTGAACCTCGACGCCATCCACGACACCGTCCATGAGATGGCGAAGGACGAGGCCCGCCATGGCCGCGGTATGCAGGGCCTGCTGGACCGCTACTTCAAATAATCACTGACCAAGCCGCCCGACGCCCCGGAGCCTGAACGCTCCGGGGCGTTTTTGCATAGGATACGCGGGGGTGGTACTATGCGGCGGTGCAGTGCAAAAGACAGGCGGCAAGCCCGGCGGCGCGGTTTCTGCCTGTTGGCCGCTCTTGTACTGGCTGCGGGGGTGCTGTCCCTGAACCGCTACGTCAACACCGTCGTCAAGCCGACGCTGCACGAACTGGCCGAATACGAGGCCCGCTCTGCCGCCGTGCAGGCCATGAACCGCGCCGTTGCTGCGGAGCTGACGCGCTCCCCGGCGCTGTGCGACGCGCTTTTTACGCAGGACTCCGGGCTTGTCAGTCTGGACGCCGCAGCCGCCGGGGCCGCGCAGACCCAATTTGTCAGCGCCGTACAGACCGAGATGGACGCTCTGCCGGAGATCTGCTATGCCGTCCCGTTCGGCAGTCTGACGAACAATTCACTGCTGAGCGGCCTTGGCCCCGGCTGGCTGCTGTCGATCCGGCCCAAGGGGTATGTGCAGGGGGAGATACGCGAGACAACACAGTCGCTTTCCATCAATACCACACGGTACAGCGCGGTTTTGCAGCTGTCCGTCACCGTCAACATGATTTTGGACGGCAGCACGGCCACACTGACTGTTGCGGCGGACTATCCGCTGGCAAGCCTGCTCGTCTGCGGCGATATTCCGAACGCCTATGCCTCCGATTTGGATTGAATTTGCCCCCGCAGATGTGGTATACTAAGCTGATACCAACAAACGGAGTGTAGCAATATGGAATTAGAGCAGGCCCGCAAACGCGCCGAAGAACTGCGCGTCATCATAGAAAAAAACAACCGCTTATACTACGACCAGGACGCCCCCGAGCTGGAGGATTTCGAGTACGACGCTTTGAACCGTGAGCTCAAGCAGATCGAAGCCGAATACCCCGAGCTGGTCACGGCCAGCTCACCCACGCAGCATGTGGGCGGCACTGCCAGCAGCAAATTCAGCAAGGTGACCCATGCCGTCAAGATGGAGAGCCTGCAGGATGCGTTCTCGTTTGACGAGCTGCGGGAGTTTGACATCCGCGTGCGGGAGGCAGGCATCCGCCCTGAGTATGTCGTCGAGGCCAAAATCGACGGCCTGTCTGTCAGCCTTGAGTACCGCATGGGCCAGCTGGTGCGCGGCTCGACCCGCGGCGACGGTGTCGTCGGCGAGGATGTGACCGAGAACATCATGACCATTAAGGACATTCCGCACGAGCTGCCTGACGCGCCGGACTTTCTTGAGGTGCGCGGCGAGGTATATATGCCACACTCGGCGTTTTTTAAATTAAAAGAGCAGCAGGAGTTGGAGGACAAAACGCCGTTCAAGAACCCCCGCAACGCGGCGGCCGGCTCACTGCGTCAGAAGGATTCCAAAATCACTGCGGAGCGCGGGCTGTCCATCTTTGTCTTTAACCTGCAGCAGTGCGAGGGCCGCACCTTCAGGACCCACCGTGAGACACTGGACTATATCAAATCACTGGGCTTCCCGGTCTCACCGCGGTACAGCGTGTTTGAGAATATCGAGGATGCTATTAAAGAAATTGAAGCCATCGGCGAGGCCCGCGGCACGCTGGAATTTGACATTGACGGCGCGGTCATCAAGGTCAACGACCTGGCCGCCCGCCGCACCCTGGGCAGCACGAACAAGTTCCCGCGGTGGGCCATTGCGTTCAAGTATCCGCCCGAGGTCAAGGAAAGCGTCGTGCGCAATATCGAGGTCACCGTTGGCCGCACCGGCGTGCTGACCCCGACGGCTGTGTTTGACCCGATCTTCCTTGCGGGCACCAGCGTTTCCCGCGCGAGCCTGCACAACGGCGATATTATCGCAAACTTAGGCGTCGGCATCGGGGACACCATCAAGGTGCGCAAGGCGGGGGACATCATCCCGGAGGTCATCGGCGTATCGGCCCGTCTGCCGGGCAGCAAGCCCTTTGCCATGCCCACGACCTGCCCGAGCTGCGGCGCACCCGTGGTGCATTTGCAGGACGAAACAGCCCTGCGCTGCGTCAACCCCGAATGCCCGGCGCAGAGCCTGCGCAACCTCATCCACTTTGCGTCCCGCAACGCCATGGCCATTGACGGTCTGGGCGAGGCTGTGGCCGTACAGCTCATCGACAAGGGGCTGGTCTCCACGGTAGCTGACCTGTACACCCTGACTGAGGAGCAGTTGCTTACGCTGGACAAATTCAAGAAAAAGAGCGCGCAGAACCTTTTGAACGCAATCGAAGGCTCGAAGCGCAACAATCTTGATAAGCTGATTTTCGGCCTTGGCATCCGCAACATCGGCGACAAGGCCGCCGCGCTGCTGGGTGAGCATTTCGGCAGCATGGACGCCCTGCGCCAGGCCACTGCCGAGCAGATGTGCGAGATCGACGGCTTCGGCGAAGTCATGGCCCAGAGCGTGCTGGAATTTTTTGCAAAGGACGGCACAACCGACCTGCTGAACCGCCTTGTGCGCGACGGCGTGAACATGCAATGGACCGGCGAGAAGAAGGGCACCGCGCTGGCCGGTATGACGCTTGTCGTCACGGGCACGCTGCCGACACTCTCCCGTCAGGAGGCCGAGACACTCATCACCCAGAACGGAGGCAAGGCGGCTGGCTCGGTCAGCAAAAAGACGAGCTATGTTGTGGCCGGTGAGGCCGCAGGTTCCAAGCTGACAAAGGCGCAGACGCTTGGCATCCCCGTACTGGACGAGGCCGGGCTGTATCAGCTGATCAAGGATAACGGGCAATAAAACAGCATACACCTTTCAGGGGGCATCCCACCACGGGATGTCCTCTTTTTTGTTCTACCCTGCGCCGCACCCTCATACACTGGCAGTGTGAGGTGAAGAAACGATGGACGAGTACTACCGCATTCTGGAAAGCCTGCCGCCCGCACTGCGCACACCGCTGGCCAAGCTGGATGCCCACTATGCGCCGCACATTCAGGAGATCCGTCTGCGGCTGGGCCAGCCCGTACAGTTCACGATTTGCGGCAGACTGTGCCCCGTGGCCAAATTTCTGCCCGGATCGGGTCTGCCTGCCGCGCTGGAGACCGACACCCTGCGGGACTGCTTTCTGCAGCTCTGCCGCCGCTCGGTCTACGCCTATGAGGACGAGCTGAAGCAGGGGTATTTCACCGTGCAGGGCGGCTGCCGCATCGGGGTAGCGGGCTGCTGCGGGCCGGGCGGCTTTTCCGCCGTAACGTCGCTCAATCTGCGCATTGCGCGCTGGCTGACCTGTCCGCTGCCGCCCGAGCTGGAGGCACTGACCGTTGCCCCCACCGGCGGGCTGCTGCTGGCCGG
>ENA-OOYV01002299-OOYV01002299.1-human-gut-metagenome-genome-assembly--contig:-NODE-2299-length-9744-cov-7.540303_pt1 | contig 9744 bp, 9 predicted proteins | sample MGYA00241704_ERZ501380 | MGnify/ENA primary metagenome ERZ501380 (study PRJEB25962, sample SAMEA2042984) | human gut metagenome | biome: human gut; feature: human-associated habitat; material: faeces...
TATTAATAATGTATATAAAACAACTGGTAATAGAACATTATATGCTAAATGGACAGTAAGTACTAAAAATATGTATGTAAATTCTGATATAGGTTTAAATTGCCACTTGTCTCCTAGTACTAGTGGAACTATTAAAACGGCCTTTGTCTGCGGAGCACTTATAACTGTTAATGCTGATCCTACAAATGGTTGGTATTATGTACCGGATTCCGGCTGCTATTCTTCAGGTGAATATTTAAGTACTACGAAACCAACAAATTGTCCTTCTTCAGGTGGTGGTTCTACTGGTGGTGGAACTGCTGGATGCGGAGCGCTATGTAATTGTAAAGATGGAAAAATACAATTAATTGGAGATTGTACTGATGGTAAAGCTGCACCTATATTGAAAAATTATACATGTAAAAATGGTTATTTATATACTAAAGGTGGAGCAAAGGCTTGTCAATAAAGGAGAAATGGTATGGAAAAATTAAATAGAAAAATAGTAATTTATACTATAATTATAATTATTTTGATTTTAACTATTATTGCTATATTGTTTCTTAAATTTACTCATAAGGATAATAATAATGATATAAATATTCCTAATGAAGAGCAAAACGAATTAGAAGGATATTGGAATAGGGATAGTGAAGGTGAGTCATATGGTTCTGATAAACAAAAGTATTCTTTTGCTTTTGCTTCTATACAATATCTTTCTATAAATGATAACACATTAAAAAGATGTACACAAAAAGAGAATAGTGAAGAGTATGAATGTGATGACTATACTTATAAAATAGAAAATAATAATTTAGTATTAACAGAAAAAAATAATAAGAATAACATTACATATACTTATGAAATAAAAGATAATATATTAGTGTTATCAGAAACTATTGATGATTTTACAACTATTTATAAGTATACTAGAGCTAATGGCTAGATTAAAAATAGAACTATCAATTTGATAGTTCTATTTAGTTATCTCATAAAATTCTTTAGGAATATTACTTTTAAATGTCATAACTTTATTATTTAAAGGATTAGTTATTTCTAATAAACTAGCATGTAGGGTTAATCTATTTAAAGGATTAGTTTTACTTTTATACCTAGTATCTCCTAGTATTGGGTGACCAATATCAGACATGTGACATCTTATTTGATTTCTTCTTCCAGTAGATATTAATATTCTAAGTAATGAATATTTATCATTATATGTAATTCTTTCATAATCTGTAATAGAAAATAAACCATCTTTATTTTTAGAAGAATATACTTGTAGTGATTTTGACATTTTTAAATAAGATTCAATATGCCCTTTACTATTAGTTCTTCCTTCAACTACTGCAATATATTCTCTAGTTTTAGCTAAATTGTTCCAGTTATCTTGATATAATTTTTGAACTTTTTGATTTTTAGCAAACATAATAACTCCTGAAGTATCATAATCAAGTCTATGTATTACAAAAACTTTTTTATTTTCTTTTTTTAAGTAATTAGAAACTTCTCTATATAGAGTTTTATTTTTTTCTTTATCATTAGAAATAGTTAATATTTTAGTTGGTTTATCAATTATAATAATATTTTCATCTTCATATATTATTTTTAAATCAAAAGTATTTTCTTTAATATATTTACCAATAGTAATAATATCGTTAGTATTAACAATATAATTATATTTAGTGATCATTTTATCATTAACATAAATGCATTCGTTTTTTAATAATGATTTAATATTATTTTTGGATTTATTTAAATTTTTTCTTAAATAATTATATAGTTCATCTTTTTCTTTAACAATTAATTTATCCATTATATCACGTCCTTATATACATTATATACTAAATATTTAATTTAATAAATATCATGACTAAAATTAGTGTTATTTTCATATATTTATTTAGGTGATTCTATGAAAAAAATATTAGTATTGTTAATGATATTAACTTTGTCTATACCTTATACTGTAAAGGCTAATACTAGTAGTGCTTCTTCATATATATTAATGGATGATACTACTTCGAGAGTATTAGTTGGTAAAGATATTCATAGTAAAAGGTTAATTGCTTCAATTACTAAGATAATGACTGCTACTTTAGCTATAGAAAGTGGAAAGTTAGATGAAATGGTAGTAGTAACTGACGATATATTAAAAGCGTATGGTTCTGGAATATATATTGAAGTAGGTGAAGAAATACTACTAAGAGATTTAGTATATGGATTAATGCTTAGAAGTGGTAATGATGCCGCTACTATGATAGCGGTTTTTGTAGGTGGCAGTGAAGAAGAATTTATAAATATGATGAATAAAAAGGCTAACGAAATAGGAATGAAAGATACAACTTTTAATAATCCTAGCGGATTACCTACACCAGAAGGCAATTATTCTTCGGTGTATGATATGGCACTTCTTACTAGGTATGCTATGCAGTATAATGATTATCGTGAAATAGTAAAAACTAAAAAATATAAAGTTACTACTAATAAAAAGACATATCTTTGGGATAATAAAAATAAATTATTAAGATATGACTATATAACAGGTGGCAAAACAGGATATACTGAAGAATCCGGTAGAACTTTAGTTAGTACTGCTTCTATTGATGATATGAATTTAATTGTAGTAACTATAAGAGATTCAGATGATTGGAATACACATTTGGATTTATATAATTATGCTAAAGAAAATTATATTGGTTATAGAGTATTAAATAAAAGTAAATTTCGTGTTTATGGTGATAAATATTATCAAAAAGATAAACTTTATATTAGTAAAGATATTTATATACCACTGAAAAAAGAAGAATCTAGATCTTTGGTTAGTCATATTATTTTAGAAAAAAAGAAAGATTACAATAGTAATGATAAAGTAGGGAGAAATCAAATATTTTTAGGTGATAAATTATTATATGAAGAAGATATATATATTATAAAAAATAAAAGTATAAATAAGAAGAATATATTTAATAAAATAAGAGAGTGGTTTAGTGATTAATTATCTTTGGGGAAGTTTTATATTATTAGGTATAATATTTAGTATCATTACAAAAAATGATAATATTACTAATACTCTTTTAACATCTGGTACTAAAGGGATAGATATGATATTAGGTATTTTACCTTTAATGTGTTTATGGCTTGGTACTATGAAAATAGCAGAAGAATCTGGATTGTTAGATATTATATCAAAAAAACTTTCTAAAATAGTGTGTTTTTTGTTTCCGGAAATACCTAGTGGGGATAAAGCTATAGGGTATATATCTTCAAATATTGTTATGAATATGTTAGGACTTGGAAATGCTGCGACTCCTTTTGGATTAAAAGCTATGGGTGAACTTAAAAGATTAAATAATAATAGTAGTGTTGCATCACGATCAATGATAACATTTTTAGTTATTAATACTTCTTCGGTGACTATTATACCTACTACTGTAATAAGTTTAAGACTAGTAAATGGAAGTTTAAATTCTACGGATATAATACCCGCTACTATTATAACTACTTTTTTATCTACTATTTTTGCTTTAATACTTGATCGAATATTTTATATTATATGGAGAAGAAAATATGATTAATTATTTTATACCTGTAATAGTAATAATTATAATTGTATATGGTATTTATAAAAAAGTAGATATTTTTGATACTTTTATATTAGGAGTAAAAGAAGGAATGAGATTATCTATAAATTTATTTCCTACAATATTTACTATGATTATTGCTATATCTATAATAACTGATAGTAATATTATTAATTATGTTTGTAATCTATTAAATAATTTCTTTATTAAAATAAATTTTCCTAGTCAAGTATTACCATTAGCATTATTAAGACCTATATCTGGATCTAGTTCACTTGTTGTTTTGAATGATATTTTGGCAAAACATGGAACTGATACTTTTATAGGTAGATTGGCATCAGTAATGCAAGGGTCTACTGATACAACAATATATATAATAAGTATGTATTTTGCTAGTATAGGTATTAAAAAAATAAGATATTCATTATTAGTAGGTTTATTAGCAGATTTATTAAGTGTTATATTAAGTGTAATAGTAGTTAGTATATATTTTAAATAAATACAACTAAAAAATTATAAAAATATCAATACTTTCTTGAAATATATATTTGTTTATGATAAAATTAATTTATAAAGTAAAGAAAGAGGAGTGACCCCTATGAACATGAAAGAATTAATAAAAATTAACAACTTGTTAACTAGTACTTTTGTACGTGTTGGGGGGGGGGCAAAAATCTAATCTAAATATAATAAATAATAATATAAATAAAGACTATGAAATAACTAATAGAAATATTAGTGATTTTTCATAGTCTTTTTACTATGGAGGAATAATTATGAATAAGTATAAGTTATATATGATATTTGGTATAGTATTATTAGGTTTATCTATTACTGGTAGTTTAGCATATTATATATGGAGTAGTAGTACTACTAGTATATCAGGTAATTTATGTTTACCTGAAATATATTTTACTGGAGGAGCTACGATTAATGGTAAATTAAAACCAGTATCTAGTAAAGAAGAAGGATTAATTAAAGAAATAGAAGTAAACTTACATAAGACTTGTAATAATGATACAGCAGTAATGAATCTATATTTAAGTTTAGATTTATTACCAGCAGCATTACAAGAAAATACTTTTGTATATGAATTATATAATGGTAATAATGAAAGAATATCTAGTGGTAACTTTAGCAACAAAAAACAAGGTGACATTATAACACTTGCAGAAAATGAAATAGTAACTAGTAATGTATCTATATATACTTTATATATTTATATAGATGGTAATAGAGATAATCCTATTACTATGACTAATCAAAACTTTAGATTTAATATCTATGGAGAAGGAACTGGAGCTATATATAAAGAAAATGTAATGCAAAACGAAACAACAACACCATCTAATTCTTCATCAACATTTCTAAATACTGAAGTACTTAGAAATCAAATAGAATCTATAACCATAGAAAAGACTAATGTCGTACCAAATGATGCCAAATATAGTAAAGATATATCTTCAAAACAAGATGGTAGTGTTATGCTATGGTATACAGATAAAGATAATAATAGTTTATATGAAATATCAATAGGTAGTGAGAATGGTTCAGTTGAAGCTAACACCAACGGAAGTGGTATGTTTGCATACTTAGATAATGTATCTACTTTAGATTTAAGTGGACTAGACACTAGTAACATGACTAGTATGAGTAGAATGTTTTATAATAGTAAAAGTCTAACTAATATAGATTTATCTGGATTTGATACATCAAAAGTAGTTGACATGAAATTCATGTTTGGAGGATGCAATAATTTGAAAAATTTAGATTTATCAAATTTTAATACTAGCCAAGTGATTAATATGTATGCCATGTTTATGAATTGTAGTAATTTAAAAGAGTTGGATCTTAGTTCATTTGATACATCAAATGTTACAAATATGGGACACATGTTTGAAAATTGCAAATTACTAAAAAAATTAAATTTATTAAACTTCAACACTTCAAAGGTAACGCAAATGCATGCTATGTTTACAAATAATGTGAGTCTGAATAGTTTAGATTTATCAAGTTTTAATACATCTAATGTTACTAGATTGGAATATATGTTTAGTGGCTGTGCTAATTTAACAAATATAATCTTTGGCAACAATTTTAATACATCAAATGTTAAAAATATGTCATATATGTATAATGGTTGTAAAAATTTATCAACTATAAATTTATCTGGTTTTGATACTAGCAAAGTAACGAACATGAATTATATGTTTTATGAATGTACATCTTTATCAGTTTTAAATTTGGCTAGTTTTAATATTTTAAAAGTAACTGATACAAAATATATGTTTGCCTCATGTACTAATCTTATTACCATTTATGTATCGAATCTATGGAACACTTCTAATATTACTAGTTCAGAAGCAATGTTTAAATCTGATGTCAAAATAAAAGGAAAAGTCCCATATGACAGTACTAAAACAGATGTAAGTATGGCTAATTATACTAATGGATATTTAACATATAAAGCTAGTAGTAATTAGAATATTATTAGTTAGAAAGTATTTCACATCAGATATAATATCTTATAATAGTTTAATTATAGACTAGAAATAGGCTATATATGTTACTATAAGACTATAAGACTTATAGTGAAAATAAATATTAAACTATTGATAAATATTTACCTTTATAGTATAATATTATTATATTAGATAAGAAGGAGATAGAGTATGGATAAGATAAAAGATTGGATTAAAAAAAATAAAGGGTTATCGGTTATATTGTTATTAGCAGTAGTATTCTTAATAGTAATAATAGTTATATTTGTAGAGTTACTAGTAGGAGGATCACATAATAAATATGGTAATAGATTGGATGGTATAGATAAAGTAAAAATAAGTGAAAAAACATATGATGGAGTAAAGAAAGAAGTTGAAGAAACAGACTTAACTGAAGAAGTAGAAACAAGACTTCAAGGTAAAATAGTTTATACTACTATTACATTAAAAAGTGATACAACAGTAGATAAAGCCAAAGAAATAGCATCAAATACATTAGATAATTATACAAATAGTGAATTAGAATATTATGATTTTTCATTCTTTTTAAAATGGAAAGGTGAAGAAAAAGATACTGTAATTACAGGTAATAAACATCATAATTTAGATACCATTACATGGACTAATAGTTAGGAGAACACTATGAAGAAGAGAAATAATAAAGTAATAGTACTAATCGTAGTAGCAGTCTTATTTACTGTAAGTCTATTAATATTTATATTAAATTATAGTAAAGATAATTCAAGCTTTTCTATTCTAGAAAAGAAATGGATTAATGATAATACAAGTAATGTATTAGATATAAGTGTATATAATGATGTACCAGTATATGGCAAAAGTGGTAAAGGAGTAATCTTTGATTTACTAGATGACTTTACAACTACTTATGGAATAAACTTTAATAAAATATCATATTCCGTTGATAGTAGTTCCAATCTAAATAAAAATGCCTTTAGAGTATTAAATAATAATGAGAGTCTAACAAATAAAGATATCTTACTATACGAAGATAATTATGTATTAGTTAGTACTGAAGAAGAAGTAATAAATAATATTAATGATATAGATAATCATACAGTAGCAGTCTTAAAAAAAGATTTAAATACTGTAAGTAATGATTTATCTGAAGTAAAGAAAATATCATATTTACAAAAAGAAAATGTTAATGAACTAGAAGAAGCACTAAAAAATAAAGAAACAAATTATGTTATTGTACCATATAACATGTATATGGATTTTATCTTAAAAAATGATTTATATATTCTTTATCATTTTAGTGATATCTCTAAAAAATATGTATTAACCATAGAAAATAAAACATTCTTAGATATAATGAAAAAATATTATCTAGGTTATCAAAAAAATAAACAACAAACCTCATACAAAACAAACTTATTAAGTGAATTCTTCTATGACAAAGAAATAACTGAAGCTGATCGTATGAGTTATAATAGTTCTTCTTATAATGTTGGATATATAACTTATATGCCATTTACTGGTAAAGAAGAAAAAGATTTAGTAGGTACTTTATCTAATTACTTAAGTGGCTTTGAAGATTTATTTGATGTAGATTTAAAAGTAAAATATTATAATAATATTGAAGAATTAAAAAAAGACTTATCAAGTGGTGAATTAGATTTAGCCTTTGCTAACTTTAGTAAGAATGGTTTAAATATTGATACCATTTTAACTACTAATTTATTCGAAGAAAAATATGTTGTCTTATCCACTGAACCATTTGCTATAAATAGTATCAAAGGATTAAAAGATAAAGAAGTAATAACAGTAAAGAATACTTATATAAATGATTACTTAAATACAAATAGTATTAAGAATACTGGATATAATAATACAGATGACTTACTTAGAAATATTAAAAATAAAAGTATTGTCGTAATAGATAAAGCAACATATGATTATTATAAAACAAGAAAATTTAGTGATTTTAAAGTAATATATGAAGGAATATTACCATATAACTATAGTTTTATGATTAGAGATGTAAATAAAAATAAAATCTTTAGTGAGATGTTTACATATTATACATCTTCAGTAAATTATGATACTATAAAATATAAAGATAATACAAATTCAAAAATATATGAATTTAGTCTTTTAACAACTTTCTTATTAGCAATCTTAGTAATTCTAATAATTATCTTCTTAATATTCTTTATTAAGAAAAAGAAAGAAAATAGTACAATTGTAACTAATAATGATAAATTAAAATATATTGATACAATGACATCATTAAAGAATAGAGCATATTTAAATTTAAAAATAAAAGAATGGGATGATAATGTTATATATCCTCAAGCATTTGTAATAATAGATTTAAATAATATTAAAGATATTAATGATAGTCATGGCCATGAAGAAGGAGATACCATTATTAAGAAAGCTGCGAGTACATTAATTGTTAATCAAGAGCCTAATACAGATATTATTAGAACTGATGGTAATGAATTCCTAGTATATATGGTAGGTTATAGTGAAAAAGATGTTATAAGTTATACCAGAAAAATATATAAAGAATTAAAAGAATTACCATATGGTTATGGAGCCGCTATCGGGTATAGCATGATTATGGATGATATCAAAACTGTAGATGATGCCATTAATGAAGCTACTATTGATATGCGAAACAAAAAGGGAAATAATAATGGATAAAATAGTAGGTAAGGTAAAAAAGCAAATAGAGAAAGCTAAAATAAAAAGATACTTCAAAAAACTAATAGAGATTCTAAGCTTAAAAGAACTTAGAATCTTACCTGCTTACTTAGCCTATAGTTTCGTATTAGCAGTAGTACCAATCTTAACTATAATAGTCATAGTAGCAAGTTTCTTTTCTATATCTATTGATTCCGTAATATCTCTTCTTACCGATTTACTTCCTAGTTATGCCAGTAGAGTAGTTGTAGATGCTATCTCAGGACAAAGTTTTGACTTTAGTGTTGGATTATTAAATATAGTTACTTTCTGTATTGCCGCTAATGGCATGTATGCTATTATAAGTGCTTCTAATAGTCTATATAAAATAGAAGAAACAAATATAATTAAAGATAGACTAAGATCAGTAATAATACTATTAGTCATAATAATACTTTTACTATTCTTAATCTTAGTACCTATGCTAGGAGAACAAATATTAGAATTACTTAGAAATAGTAAACTATTTACTGGTATAATAGATGAAATGATAATGGTATATAATATAATAAAATGGCCTATAACATTTATAATAATATTCTTAAATATAAAATTAATATATCAAATAGCTCCATCTAAAGAAATAAAAAGTGAAGAAACCACTATTGGAGCCTTTATAACAACCTTAGGCTGGGTAGTATTTACTGCTTTCTTTGGTTATTATATTAAATACTTTGGTAGATATGATTTAGTATATGGAGGATTATCTAGTATTATAATATTATTAATATGGGTATATACATTATGTTTTATCCTAATATTAGGAATAGTAATAAATACAATGAAGTATAATAAATCATAATATAATCATAATAATATTGATAGTATTACTTAAATAAAGACAGACTACAATCATAGTAATACTATTATCTCCTTATATATGAAGTCTAAATGACTTAAGTGAGTTTAAAGCTCACTTTTTTTATATATAAGGAAAGTGCTTTTTCAGCCTCAAAATAAAAAGTAGTGCT